>JAEIGA010007148.1_pt1 | contig 16987 bp, 8 predicted proteins | sample 9270691 | NCBI WGS metagenome assembly JAEIGA01 (sample SAMN17057246, study PRJNA624740) | gut metagenome | biome: biome; isolation source: fecal sample | host: Bos grunniens | place: China: Xizang | collected 2019
ATCCAAAGGTTCACGGAGGTCTCCTGGGACGTCGTGATCTCGACAGCCACATCGCTCAGCTCAAGGAGAACGGCATCGAGTTCATCGATATGGTATGTGTGAACCTCTATCCGTTCAAGCAGACCATCGCAAAGCCGGACGTGACAATGGAGGATGCCATCGAGAACATCGACATCGGAGGACCTTCAATGCTCCGCTCGGCAGCCAAGAACTGGAGCGCAGTGACTGTGGTATGTAACCCTGATAACTACGCTAAGATCATCTCTGAGATCCGTGAGACAGGCAACACCACAAAGGAAACCCGTCTCCAGCTTTCAGCAGAGGCATATACTCACACAGCTGAGTACGATATGATGATCGCTACATATATGCGCAAGGCTGCAGGTCTTAACGAGAAGCTTTTCCTCGAGTACGACCTCAAGCAGAGCCTCCGCTATGGCGAGAACCCACATCAGAATGCCAAGTTCTATGCGACTCTCGACAAGGTTCCTTTCTCTCTCGCAACAGCCGAGCAGCTCAATGGCAAGGAACTTTCATACAATAATATCCAGGATGCCAATGCAGCTCTTAACATCGTCCGCGAGTTCGAAGCACCTTTCTGCGTAGGTCTCAAGCATATGAACCCTTGCGGTGCAGCTATCGGAACCGATGTGGTGGATGCTTGGAAGAAGGCATATGAGGCTGACAAGGTGAGCATCTTCGGAGGTATTGTTGCTGTGAACCGTGAGATTAACAAGGAAGTGGCAGAACTGATGAAGCCTATCTTCCTCGAAATCATTATGGCTCCATCATTCACTGACGAGGCACTCAAAGTTCTCTGTACAAAGAAGAATCTTCGTCTCCTCAAGGTGGATATGAGCAAGGAAGAGGGTGGCCACAATATGTATGTAAGTATGAACGGAGGTATCCTCGTTCAGGAGCAGGACATCGACACCAAGACAGTGGTATCTGATATGTGCGTGACCGAGGCTAAGCCTTGTGAGAAACAGCTTACAGATCTTGATTTCGCCTGGAGAATCGTAAAGCACGTTAAGTCTAATGCCATCGTAGTGGTAAAGGACGGTGCTACTCTCGGAGTAGGAGCTGGCCAGATGAACCGTGTCGGTTCTGCAAAGATCGCTCTCGAGCAAGCAGAGGCGGCTCTCAAGGAGGCAGGAAAGGACATCAAGGCTGAAGGTCTTGTTCTCGGCTCTGACGGATTCTTCCCATTCGATGATACAGTTACCCTTGCTGCTGAGTATGGCGTAAAGGCTATCGTTCAGCCGGGTGGCAGTGTGCGTGACGAGGATTCTGTAAAGAAGGCAAACGAGTGCGGTATCACAATGCTCTGCACCGGAATGCGCCACTTCAAGCATTAATCGGAGGAGCCTTATGGCTTGAAATTCAAAGTGTTATAGTATGTGCGTGCTCTCCTCAGGGGAGCACGCACATCGCGTAATAGACTGATGAATAACATATTACAGATGACACTTATAAGATAAAAATCGTATATTAGCAGAAAATAAAGAAAGTTATGAAAAAATGGTTTCTTCTTATGGCAATAGCGGCGCTGTCGCTTGTCTCCTGCAATGAAAATGTCAATGTCATAAAGACCGTCGTACCGGAAAGACCTGCCGGTCAGGAAAGTGTTCTTGGACTCAGAACCGAGCCTATAGAAACGGTCAGAATCGGAATAGTAGGCCTTGGAATGCGAGGAGCCAGCGCTGTGGACCGTCTTACTTATGTTCCTGACTGCGCCATAACTGCAATATGCGATATCGAGCAGGATAGAGTGGACAGAAGTGCGGCAAGACTCCAGACAAGAGGCATTGAAAAGGTCCAGGCTTTCGGCGGTGAACCGGAATCCTGGAGAGGACTTTGTGAGAGTTCCGAAGTGGATCTTGTATATATCTGCACTGATTGGAAGACTCACGTTCCTATTGCCCTGTATGCTATGGAATGTGGAAAGCACGTAGCTATTGAAGTTCCGGCAGCTACCACACTCGATGATATATGGGCACTTATAAATATGTCCGAGAAGACAAGAAAGCATTGTATGATGCTGGAGAACTGTGTGTATGATTTCTTTGAAATGTCCACATTGTCAATGGCACAGGAGGGTGTCTTCGGAGAGGTCATCCACGTAGAGGGAGCTTATCATCACTGTCTCGATCCTTTCTGGAATGAGTATTGGGAGAACTGGAGGCTTGAGTTCAATAAAGAGAACAGGGGAGATGTATATCCTACCCACGGTATCGGACCTGTATGCCAGGTCCTGAACATTCACAGAGGTGACAGGATGAAGACCCTTGTGTCAATGGATACCAAGCCGATCAACGGTCCGAAGATTTATGAGCTGAAGAGCGGAACACCTTGCCCTGAATTCCAGAACGGAGACCAGACAAGTACTCTGATCAGCACTGAAAACGGCAAGACAATGCTAATCCAGCACGACGTGATGACTCCGCGTCCATATGACCGTCTCTATCAGGTGGTCGGAACAGACGGATATGCAGGAAAATATCCTGTGCAGCTCTATTGCCTTCGTGAAAATGCTTCTCTTGCTGAAGGTTACGATGCTCTTGGCACTGAGAAACTCTACTCCGGAGAAACTTTGAAGGAACTTCAGGCCAAATATCCTAATGCGCTTATGAATCCTGAATTCGTGGAGTTTGCCCAGAGTGTGGGAGGTCACGGTGGTATGGACTTCATTATGGACTATCGACTTGTATATTGCCTGCATAACGGCCTTCCACTCGATATGGATGTATATGATATGGCAGAATGGTGCTGCGTAAGCGAACTTTCGCGCATTTCTCTTGAAAATGGCTCTATGCCTGTGGAAGTTCCGGATTTCACCCGCGGCGAGTGGAACAAGATAAACGGTTTCAGTTATGCATTTTAATGAGATTGCCGGTCAGTTTGCCATAGAAGGAAATGTGACTGATGTCCGCCCTTTAGGAAACGGACTTATCAATGACACTTATCTGGTGTCGGCTTCAGAAGGTAAAAGATATGTCCTTCAGAGGATCAATCACGCTATTTTCAAGGATGTTGATCTGCTTCAGCGCAATATAGCTTATGTTACGGCTCATATCAGAGCAAAACTCACTGCTGCCGGTGAAACTGATGTCGATCGTAAGGTCTTGAGATTCATCTCATTGAAAGATTGCGACAGCACATATTATTCTGACGGCGAATCATATTGGAGAATGTCTGCCTTCATTGAAGATTCTGTAACTGTGGAGACCGTCACTCCTGAATCTTCCTATTGTGCCGGAAAAGCTTTCGGAGAGTTCCAGTCAATGCTCGTGGATATTAAGGATCCGATAGGGGAGACCATTCCTGACTTCCATAATATGGAACTGAGGGCGCGCCAGCTTCGTGAGGCTGTCGCCAAGGATCCCGTGGGAAGATGCCTGGTGCCGGAAGTCCGTGACTTCCTATCTGAAATTGACCTTCATATTGACGAAATGTGCAAGGCTGAGCGTCTGCATCGCGAGGGGATTCTGCCTAAAAGAATCTGCCACTGCGACACCAAGGTCAGCAATATGCTTTTCGACAAGGACGGTTCTGCTCTCTGCGTGATCGATCTGGATACATTGATGCCGAGCTTTATCTTCTCGGATGTGGGGGATTTCCTTCGCACAGCTGCCAATTATGTCGCGGAAGATTGTCCGGAGATAGATAAGGTCGGGTTCAATATGGAGATTTTCAGGCCTTTCATCAAAGGTTATCTTGAGTCAGCCGGTTCATTCCTGACAGAAGTGGAAAAAGAAAACATTCCATATGCCGCAGCACTTTTCCCATTTATGCAGGCTGTACGTTTCCTGACCGATTACATCAATGGCGATACATATTACAAAATTGCGTATCCGGAGCACAATCTCGTCCGGACACGCAATCAGATGGTTCTTTTCCGCAGTGTCTTGTCGCACTGGGATCAGATGAAATCTATAATTACAGAGTAGCTTTATTCTTTGTCAAAGCAGAATACGTGATGGCGAGCCCATACATAGTGACGGGCAAAACCGTTGCTGGTTGTGCTGTAGCCTGCTACGCGAGCTTCAGTATATCCAAGGTCAAGGTGGAATCCGAAGGCGGCAGCTGAAGGAACTGTCACATCAAGACCTGAATACTTATATGTACCAGGAACGAGGAATTCTACTACGTACTCTCTTCCGTCAGTTGAAAGAGTCACTGTACCAGCAGTTGCATCGTATACATATGTGGTTGTTCCTTCGATAGAGAAGATACAATACAAGTCAGTAGCATCGTATGCTGCATATGGTTTTGCCATATTATCAACTACAACAAAATCCCAGGTACCATCTCCGCCATCATCAAATGTTACTGTACCGGTCTCGTTTCCATTGGCATCCGTACCTGTAGCAGTGAATGTGTACTTGTCGTTCTTCATTTTATTGATTACATCCTTGAATACCTGGCCATCTGGTCGCTTATCTCCCCAACCACCGTACTGCTCAATAAGACCTTTAGCTGTGATAGAGCCGTCCTTTCCACCGACAGTCTTACCGTCTCTGAATTTGTAAGTACCTGCAAGAGTAGCTACCACCTCTGGTTCCTCTGGCTCTGGAAGTTCAGGAACCCACTTGTCCTCTGAAGTCTTAGCCTCAGCTGGAACCTCATCCACCTTGTCTACGTCGATGAAGAACTCACGTGGACAGTCGAAGAGCTTGTCGAGCTCGCTGTATCTTGCAGGCCAGATTTCCTTCCATCCTGTAAGCTTAGCGTGGAATGTAAGGTCGTCACCCTCAGTTCTTGGGAATGTACGCTTGTTAGCGGCTGCATTTGAGTCACCATAATTGTCAGTTGTGAACTCATAACCAGGCTCGAGAAGCTCGAGAACTGTCTTACGGCCCTCAGCATCTGTGAATGTAACAGTGTTAGGAGTTACTGTGTAGTCACGAACCCAAGTGCTCTCACCGATAGGAATCTGACGATAGAAGTTAGAACCGTCCTTAGGAGCATCCGGATTACGGAATGTTCCGTCAGACTTCTTGTTGTTATAGAACCAGGTATCCCAGTTCTTGCCGTCCTTACCTGCCCAGTTTACGCAAGTACCTGTACTCTGAGTCTTGTCGTCGTTTACAGAAGTGAATGTGAACTCGATGTAGTTGTCAAGTTCAGCCTTGATACCGTGGCCTGTTGCCTCGTCGAACCACCAAGTCTTGTTGTGGAGGTCAACCCAACCAGCTCCGCCGTATCCAGGACCAGTACCACCATATACCCAGAACTTCTGGATCTTGTATGCACCTGCGAGAGTCTCTACAAACTCAGTCTCGCCATTTCCTGCAGCCTGAGCTACTGTGAAGCCGAGCTCTATGCTGCCTGAAGTCACCTTCACCTGAGCTGTTCTTTCCTCACCGTCGTTTGCAGCTACATTGAACTCGAGGGTCTTCTCCTCTACAGCCTTAGTCTCTACGTAAGTGATCCACTCAGCGCCAGTCTCTACTTCGAAAGCGCTGTTTGTAGCGATCTTGAACTCTACCTTTCCGCCCTTTCCGTCAATTGCGTACTCAGCCTGGTTGCCTTCCACTTCGCAGAATACACCTGAAACAAGTCTGATTGCCTTTGAAACAGTAGTACCGTCCTCAGCTACAGCGAAGATACCTACCTTGCCGGCGTGCTCCTCTGTTGCAACCTCTGTCTGGCTTACAGTTACCTTACCTGAAACTGCAGTCTCCTCTACAAGCTCTACATCGAAGAGCTTACCGTCGTTAAGTACGAATACCACTACATCACCCTCTGCTCCTTCGAGTGTATAAGGGATAACGAGGTCTGATCCTACCTGGAGTGCAGTCACGTCATACTCGCCAAGAACGATCTTGAGAGGGCTTCCAAGAGGAATAGAGATGTTGCTTCCGTCTGCCATTGTGATAACGAGGTTTCCGTCCACAGTCTCAATGCTCTTGATACCTACAGCAACGGCAGCTCCAACTTCCTCCCAAGTCTCTCCGTCGTATGAAACGTACCAAGTGTTATTCTCGATCTTAAGCTCAGGAGTAGCACCCTCTGTGATAAGCGGAATCTTGTTGCCCTCACCGTCGAGAACCCACTCGCCGTCGATAGTCCAATAGTAAGCACCGTCAGCATCCTGCTTGGTTCCAAGTACAGGAGTGTGTCCATCCTTACCATCAGTTCCGTTTACACCGTCCTTTCCATCAGCACCGTCAGCACCATCGGTACCATTTGCACCGTCAGCACCGTCCTTGCCGTGATAGAGGTCTACAATACCGCTTTCCTTGAAGACAATACGGTAACCGACTTCGATACCGTCCTCTACAAGCGGTGATACGCTCACAACATAATCACCCTTCTGCATTGCATTTACAACGCTTACAAGTGAGGTGATGTTTGTGTTCATCTCTGAGCAGAGTGTCTCGAGGGTCTTGACTCTTGCGTCAAGATCCTCAATTGACTCTCTCAATTCTGCATCGTCATAGCACGCTGTCGATACAAAGCCTAAGATAACAAGGCTTAAAATTGAAAAAAATCTTTTCATTACAAGATGTTTTAGTTAGTTATATATTAGTTATTCTTTACTGCAGCTGGAGGTAGAGGACCCAGTCGCGAGCCCATACATAGTGGCGTGAAAAACCGTTGTTGGCCTTTGGATTATAACCCTCAACTCGTGCTTCTGTGTATCCCATATCATAGTGCATAGCGAATGTGTATGGGAATTTGCCTGTATCTACAGCGACATCCTTTCCTGCATATTTATATGTTCCCGGAATCAGGTAGTCTACAACAAACTCCTGTCCTCTGGTAGTGAAGGTGATAGTCTTCGCTGCCCTGTCATAGACATATGTAGTGGTATTGTCGTGAGCGATGAATCCATACAGGTCGATACCATTGTACTCCTTGTTGCCATTGAGGTTGTCATACAGCTGATACTCCCAAGTGCCGTCACCGCCATCATCGAATGTTACGGTTCCCACCTCGTTCTGATACTGGTCTGTACCTGTTGGAGTGAAGATGTAGACGTCATTCTTCATTTTATTGATATGCTCTGCAGCAGGCTGCCAAGTCGCATACTGCTCAGTAAGAGCCTTGACGGTTATCACTCCGTCCGGTCCTCCGACAGTCATATCGGTTGCATACTTGTATGAACCTGCGATTGACTCCGGATATGGGCTTGCCGGCTCATATGGCTTCTCATAAGTCTTTGCGTTCTGAGGAATCTCATCTACTCTGTCCACATCCACGAAGAAATCACGAGGTCTGTCGTAAACCTTGTCGATTTCGTTGTAGATTGAGTTCCAGTTATCCTTGCCTGCAGTAATCTTCGCGTGGAATGTAAGGTCATCACCCTCAGTTCTAGGGAATGTGCGTGTGTTTGCGGCAGCGTTGCTGTCATTGTAGCCAGGAACGAATGTATGAGTAGGCTCGTAAACCTCGACTACGGTCACATTGCCCCAAGCGTCAGTGAATGTTACTGTGTTTGGAGTAACTGTGAGGTCGCGTACCCAAGTACTCTCTCCGATAGGAATGTGGCGGTAGAGAGCGTTACCATCGGTAGGATCGCCTGCATTGATCTGTGAATTATGGAAGTAGCAGCTCCAGTTCTTTCCGTCTTCACCAGCCCAGTTCACGCATTTACCTGTGAGCTTGTTACCACCGTCGAGGAGGTCTGTAAGAGTAAACTCAAGATAGTTGTCGAGTTCAGCTGTGATGCTGTGTCCGGAAGCCTGGTCAAACCACCAAGGCTTGTTGTAGATATCCACCCAGCCTGCACCACCGTATTCAGCTCCTGTTCCACCGTATACCCACATTGTCTTGATCTTGAAGCATCCGAGGAGGCTATCCTTGATCATTGCAACGTCATAGTAGGTATAGTCTATTGAAGTGATCTTGCCAGGAGCAAAAACGAGATCTTCCTTAATAGAAATCTCCTTCTCTGATCCGTTTACAGTAATCTTGAGACCTTCCTTGGCTGTGGCAGTGAATGGTTTTACGATGAGGTAGAACTTCTCTGTCTGGCCATTTTCAATAGAGGTGGCATCCTTGATCGAAAGAGATGCAGTATTACTAGACGCTCCTTCTACCGGAGTGACTGTACCTTTTATGAAATCAAATGTGAATGCACCGACGATTGCCTCTCCAGCAGTTACCTTTACTTCTGTAATCTCTACTGGATCCGGCATACAACTCGCGATGTTGAGCTCGATGATTGAAGACAGATGCTGAAGCTCAGCCATAGGTGTCTTGCCTTCTTCAACACCTGTTGCAGTACCGAACATAGGCATATAATCTCCTGAGATATGTGCCTTGTCGCCATAACCGTTCTGAATCTGGGCTTTATCTGCCTTTGAACCGATAAATGCAGCACCAGTGTTGCCTACTATGCTGAAATCCTCAGTGTAGGGGTAGAAGATATACCAGTCATAGGTATAACCCTTCTTGAGCTCTTTTCCGAGCTTGCCAAGGAATTCATTTGGCTTCTCTGATTTAGGGTTGTAGAAAACCACTCCGTCAGAAATCAATTCGGCCTCACCTGCTATCCCGTGGAATACATTGATGAGGTCTCCTGCTGTCCAGGCAAGCGCGCCCTCCTCGGTAACCACCGACTTGGTCTGCGCAAGCGAAGCATACACAGAAAAGTCAGTTACTGCAGGGATTACCAGACCGGAACCGTTTCCTTCGTCAGAGCCGCCTTTCGATGGCTCCGGCTCCCAGTCAGGGTAAGCACAGTTGCTGATTGCGAACGCTGACATAGCCAGCGCCAAGCAAAGAATTGTTATTCTTTTCATATTAGTTTATAATTTTAATGTTGTATTATCTACATTATATCCTTCTACCGTGATTGCTCCGGCTGAAGGTGAGTGTACCTCGATTGTCCTCTTTTCTCCTGGCAGGAGGTGGAAGTATCCGTCGCTGAAATATGCAGGAAGAATGATCTCACCTGTTGCAGGGTCGCAGAGGTTGAACTTGAGGTTCATAGCTATATTTCCTGATATGTTTGTAATCTCATAATGCGCTGTACTATTCTTGTCTGAAAGTTTGCGTGCTCTGATCTTTGCCTTTCCGATATTGTTCAGTGCCATAAAGTCTTCGGTGTCTTTTCCCCGCATCATATAATCATTGATGCTGATTACCTTGCCTTTCTTGTCAGATAGTATCAGACGTACCATATAATTGCCAGTGAGGTCTTCAATATCAGCTTTGAACAGATCGGCTCTCGAATTAGCTCGTATATCTATATCCTTGACAGTCTTGTCCAAGATCTTCTTGCCAGACATATCATAGCACATAAGAGTCACCTTCAAGTCTTCGAGTGCGGATACAGTGGTGTTGAGCACTACTACATCGTGGTCATCGAGATTCATCTGAACGTGAACAGGCTCACAAGCTTTGCGTGATCCGTAGTATGAGCCGAATGTCTCATAGTCCCACGAGTAGGTCTGCCACTCTACGCTAGGCCAAGCCGGGTGGGACATCCAGAGAAGTACTCCTGAAGCATCGCCCCAAAGACGGCTGTTCCAGGACTCGAACATAGCCCTGTAGCTGTCATAGTTGATGAACTGCACCTTTCTGCAGAAATCGTCAAGGCTTTCCGCTTTGCCGTAAAGTCTGTCGACTGCCGAGACATATTCATCGAGTCCGTTCAAAAGGTCGTGGTAATGCCAGGTGTCTGATATCGGCCACTGGTCAGCCTCCGGCATCATCTTTCTCATTGATGCAGCTGTAGGCACCGAAGGAGATCCGATCTCAGAGTTGAATCCGTGAGCATCGTAGCTGTAATACACTCCGGCATCCTTATAATAATGCCAAGGACCGCTCCAGCGCATATTGCAGTTACGCGAGTTCGGGTGGTACCTGCGTGTCACGTCTTCCTTGTGAATCATCGCCGAAAGTCTTCTCTCGAGAGTCTCTGTTGCGTAACCCTCGTTACGAGGACACCACATAACTATAGATGGATGGTGACCGAAACGCCTTACGACGTCAGTGGCATTGTGCATAAACAGATCCTCATCAAGCGGATCGAGATTGAATCCCTCAGTGGAGATCCAGAAGTCGTTCCACACCAGCATACCATACTCGTCGCAAAGATCATAAAAGTTCTCCGATGTGCTTGCTCCTGTCCAGTTACGGATCATATTGAAGTTCGCCTCTTTGTGGAGGATGAAGTATGGCTCGAGATGCTCTCTTGAAACGTCCTTCATCATATCGTCCATTCCCCAGTTACCGCCACGACAGAAGATTCTCACGCCGTTCACCTTGATTATAAGGTATGGGCTCATTCCATCATTCGGAATCACAGTCACATCCTTGATATCAAGTCCCTCTGCAAGAGAAGGAATATGAAGTCCACCGAGAGTGTCTCTGAGCATTCTGTGGTCAAGGAGCTGTCCGAGGTGGTTGTCTGCGAGCGGATTATGCTCGATTCTAAGACCCTTTGCAGACGGAGCATCCACTGTAAGTTCGTATGACAACTCCCTCACACCAAAGCGTGTCACCTGAGTGTCTGAAGTCTTTGGGCCGAGAATGCAGCTAAGTTCAAGTTCATACATATTCGGGTTACCGTATCCGTTCGGCATCCAGAGATTAGGATCCTGTATCTTAAGCTGAGGAAATTCCTGCGAGTAAAGGTTCACAGGTACCTGAGCGCCAGCTGGGACCTTCACTTCCTTTGAGAATGTGATGTCGCCTATCTTACCCTCAAGGACAACTGTCTGATCCGAATCAAGATTATTCTTGAGTGACGTCTTGACTGTAAGATCTGCATAGTCCACTTCCGGAAGTGGGAGATCAGTTATAACCTGAGTGTCACCGAATGAGACGCCCTCTGTCGCGACAATCTGCACATCCTGCCAAATTCCGATGTTTCGGTCTCTTACTCCAGGCATCCAGTCCCAACCTTCAGAGCAGATAAATGTCGGACCGTCAAGGCAAAGAGCTCCTCCGTTCTTGCCGCCACCTGAACGAGGTGACTGCTCGTGAGGTATGCCAGGGTTTGCCGGAGGGAAGATATGTACAGCTAGAGTGTTCTCAGCCTTAGCAAGTCCAGTTATGTCGAATCTTCCGCGGATGAAAGCTCCAGCTATGTTTCCAATCTTCTGTCCGTTGAACCAGATGTCTGCCTTGTAGTTGATTCCGTTGAAAAGAAGCTCAAGAGTCTCTTTTGCCAGCATATCTTCAGACAGATCAAAAGAACATCTGTACCACCAGTCCTTTCTGCAGAGATCTTCCGGAATGGCCAGATTGTTCAGTCCGTAATACGGATCAGGATAAACTCCTTGGTCAACAAGTGTTCTGAGTACGGTTCCTGGTACTGTTGCATTATACCATTCATCAGTCATTACCTTGTCCCCCTCACAGAGTTCCCATCCTGAAGTTATCTCCCAGACATTGTCGGTCATAGGGAGAAGTACGGTCTGAGCTTCTGTCCTGGCCACTCTTTCCGGCATCTGTACAGGTACAGAACTCTTTGGAAGAGTTTCTTCCGGCTGCGGTGAAGGCAGACCGAAATTGGTGGACAGCATCTGCTTGTGCGGAGTCTGTGCGCTTAATGAAGAAGCACACAGGATAGAAGCTGCCAGAGAGACAAAGTTTTTACTGATGTTCATAATTTATCTGATTACAAATATCTTTTCTTCCCATTTGTTGAGGCCGAGACCTTCGAGATTGAAAGTGCCGTCTGAGGTCATACGGACAGCCTTGGTAAGACTTGCAGTCTCAGGGTCGAGTGTTGAGACCTTGATCTTACCAGACTTTCCTATATTGATGCTGATATTGTCAAGTACCTCTTCGTTGCCATTGTATACATATACGAATGTAGTCTTGCCGCAGCGCACCGCATATGCCTCAGCCTTGTTATGCTTTACTGTCTCAAATTTTTCGAAATTACCCTTGCCAGCCTTCAGCATCATATCACTGATGAATCGAGCATTCTGCATATATGGGATCATCTTGTGCTCGTCGAACCACTCCCACCACCAAGTCATAGGGGTTACTGAAGTCTGGCTGAAGAGGCCATACCAGAATGCTCTTCGGAAGTCCATATTCATTCCGTCTGCAAAGTCGTCGAAGTTCTTTGACCAGTCCCACTCATATCCAACCTCTCCTACGATGTAAGGCTTGTTATGCTTAGCAGAATATGCATCTATAGTCTCAGGAACCACGTGAGTTGCATTGTAGATATGCTTCTGGTTGATGTCAAGGTTCGCAAGATCGTTAAGACCTTCGAGGTCGCGATGTGAAATTGATGTTGTTCTGATGTGCTGGAACGGATCGAGGCCGGCAAGATATGTACTCATCTCATCGTGCCAAGCTACGATTTCTTCAGCAGGAATCACTCCCTCCGGAGCATTATGCTGTACATTATCGATCTCGTTGAAGAACTCCCACATACCGATAGCCGGGCTGTATCCCCATCTTGCCACGATATATCGAAGATAGTTGCGATAGCGAGTTTTTGCATCAGGACAGTTGAAGAATGTGCGGTCTGCAACGACTTTTCCCTGACCCATACAAAGCATAATCTTGATGTTAAGATCCTCACAAAGGTTCAGTACGTGGTCGAGACGCTCTACTGCACTTCTGTTCATATATTCATCTGTCTCCTGATAACGGTGGTTGTTGAATCCTTCCTGTCTGTCGATAGGGAAGTTCCAGTCGCAGATCCACATACGTGTGAAGTTACCGCCGTTCTGAGCGAAGTCAGGAAGCATTGCGTCGAAGTTGAATCTGTCGTGCTGCTCGTGAAGGGCGCTGAAGAATTTTGAATCATCCTTTGTACGAGATTCCCAACAGAGATTGATGCCGACTCCTCTGAAAGGCTTGCCGTTGTCATAGACGAGAGTCCAGTTATCACGGACGTGAAGAATTCCGTTGAGTCTGCTTTTTCGAGACTTGAATGTTGCAGGAGAAGATTCTGATACTACCTTACCATCTTCAATGTAACGGAAGATGTATGTGTATTTGCCTTTCTCCTGTGGAGTGAATCTTGCTTCCCATACACTCTTGGCACCGCTTTCTCCTTCTTTATAAAAGCAAGGAAGCACGAGTTCCTTGCCCGAAGGCGAGGTAAGAACCATATCAAGAGCTGCATCCTCCTGGAGATATGGGTTATCCCATTCTCCAGTGAGTGCAACTTCAAAGAATATAGCATCATATTGCTTCACTTTTGCAGCAGAAGGAGTTACAGATGAAATCTGCGCATTCATTCCTACTGCAATCATAAGCATAAATATAGATGTGATCAATTTTCTCATAAGTCTTAAAGTTTAAATGCATCTACATTTACAAGTATAGTAACCTCTGCGGCAGCCTCTGAAAGCTCGTATTTCGAAGGATTTGCGAGGGCAATGCATAGAACGAGCTTCTTGCCAGATTGAGCTTTGAGAGCTGCCTTGTTAAGACTGAGGTTGAAATGCGTCTGGTTTGTGCCTGCATCTACCTTCACGTTTGAAGGGAGCGTATAGATACTTGAAGACATAACTTCAGCTCCAAGTGCAGCAGCTTGTGAAGCTGTTGTCTCATTATTGACAACTATATCTACTGTGAAAGCCTCACCTGATTGCTTTCCGGAACGGAGAACTCCGAGAAAAACCTCTACTGTTTCCTCCTCAATGGAGAAATTGTATGTATATTCTCCATCTCCTGACGGCACATTGTAGATATTGGTGATGCCGCCGTCAGTCATTGACTGTGGAATATATACCTTTTCTACTCCGTACAGCTTGTCACCGTCGCCCTTGGCGCAAGACACAAGCGCGAAAAGGCTGATGACAGACATTATTACAATTAAATATTTCTTCATATGAATCTTTTAGTATTGCGGGTTCTGCTCCAAAGTGTTGTTAGAATTCTCGATTTCCGAACGAAGGAACGGGAGATAGTAGTTTCTCTCGTGGAATGTTCTGGTAGCGACTTCCTTAACTTCGTAGCTCCATCCTGTTTCAGTCTTTGTTACTGCTACACCGAGAACCGGTTTGTTGAGTACATCCATTGCATCCTTCCAGCGGAGGAGGTCCCAATAGCGGTGGTCCTCAAATGCGAGCTCAATGCGTCTTTCGTGCTTCACGGCCTCGCGGAAAGAATCCTGGTCGTTTGCTATGACCTTAGGCAGTTTTGAACTTGCACGGTCTCTTACCATCTGAAGAGCCTGACGAGCTGTCATAGAATATCCGGCAGGAACAGCATCTGGGCCGTAAGCCTCATTCATAGCTTCGGCATAGTTGAGAAGAACCTCTGCCCAACGGTATGCAATCCAGTTGTGCTGGGCAACCTGACCCTGAGTAAGGTTAAGGTTGTCTGTGAGGAACTTCTTGAGGTAATAACCTGTGCGACTTGCATTGGCTCTTGCCATATCATCACTTCCTCCTGCTGCCTGATCGATTGTACGGCCGTTCCAGGTACTTCCGTTGGTTACCACTGATGCTCCGAGGCGCGGGTCGCGGTTAGCATACGGATTTGACGGATCAGGGGTTCCGGTGTACTCATAAGCAGCTACAAGGTTATGGGTCGGTGTCGCACCGCTCTTTCCTCCTTGGGTAGCAATCGGGTAATTGTTCTTCTCCATATTGTTAGACTGAGCACGGCGTACTGCGTAAATCGTCTCAGGACTTGTAAGCGGGTTGCCTCCAATGAAGTATGAACCATAATCCGGAGCAAGAGAGTAGCCTAGCTCTGTGTTGCTGATGAGTTCGTTCGCAGCAGCAGCGGCAGCTTCCCACTTTGTTACATCATTTTCAGGATTGTGGAGTGGTGATGCCGCATAAAGAAGTGTACGCGCTTTTATTGCAAGAGCGACACCGAGGGTGAAGCGACCTTCACGATCCTTGAAGTCATTCCAGTTAAGTGCCAGTTCTGACTTATATGTGTCGATCTCATTTATGATATACGCGACTACTTCATCATAAGATGAACGAGTCACCATTGTTCCGTCATCTACGAATGACTCGATGATCGGAACTCCGCCGTACATCTTTGCGAGCTCTGAGTAATAATAAGCCTTGGCAATATGAGCCTCAGCCTTGAACCAGGCCAGAGACTGGAGGTCACGTTCGTAATTTACTTTGTCTGTGACGAGGTTTCGGTTCTGGGCAAGCATTTCTTCTCCCTTTCCGTCACCTACGTAGTCAAGGAAGAAGTTCGCGGCACGTATTCCTTCGTAGTAGTTTCTGTAGTATGTGAAGAGAGGATTTACATTCTCATTCAGCATACCTTTGTTGAAGTAGATTACAGTGGACTGTGCTGATGTCTGCTGAGCTTCATCCGATGCTGTCGCGAAGATGTTGCTGTCTATCATTCCGAATCCGTAACCGATAGGAGTATATACCGCTCTTCCAAAGCCCCAGATGGCGCTGTAGTTAGTAGCAATAGTCTCGCCGGTCGAATTGCGGTCAATGCTAGTATCGAGGAAACCGCTGCAGGCAGATGATACCAATGCAATCGCAAAAGCTGATAATATTGTCTTTATTTTCATAATCTGCATTTTTTAGAAGGTGATCGATACGCCTACGTTGTAGGATTTGACTGTAGGGTAGCCGCTGATCTTCTCAGGATCCATATTGTAGTGCTTGAGGAGACCGCTGAAAGTCAGAAGGTTCTGTGCACTGAGATATACTCTCAGATTGTCGATGCCAGCCTTCTGGAGTCTCATAGCATTGAAGTTATATCCGAGTTCGAGGTTGCGAAGCTTGAGGTAGTCAGCGTTCTTTACCCACATTGAACTTGTCTGATAGTTGTTTTCGTTGCTCTCAGTTGTGAGACGCGGATATCTTGCTGTCGCACGGGTGTCGATGCCCTGTTCCGGATAGTATGCCCAGGCGCCCTTTGCAATTTCGTATGCATTGCCGTTGTTTACGAATGCCATCACCTGATTCTTATTGTCAAGAATATTTACTGACATTCCGGCAGCTCCCTGGAAGAGAACCTCGAGGTCGAATCCTTTCCATCCGATCTTTCCGCCGAAGCTGAAATACCACTCTGGATAAGGTGACTTGCCGATCTGGGTCACGTCGTTCTGATCTACTACACCGTTCTTGTCGAGATCTTTGTACTTCACGTCACCAGGCTGTACAGAGCCGAATGCAGGTGTCGGAATACCTACCTTGAGATTACCGGCATTGTCGAAGTCTGTTATGTCGTAGAATCTCTCAGCTTCAAGGCCGATGAATGTACCGTAAGGACGTCCTGTCTTGGCGCTGAATGCGTTTGCAGGTGCCACCTCATTCATATAGTCTATGGTATTCTTTGTATATGAAACCATTCCGTTGAGTCTGTATGAGAAGTCTCCGCTCTTGCCAGCATAAGCTGCTGACGCCTCGAATCCTCTGTTGGTCATCTCACCTACATTCGAGAATACATACTGCTTTCCGTAGTATCCCATTCTGCTATTGTCAAGAGTGAGGATGTTGCTTCTCTTGTCCATAAAGGCATCCACTGTAAGGCTGAGGCCGTGGAATAGATTGGCATCGATACCGATATTGTACTTCATACTCTTTTCAGGAACTACGTTCGGGTTGCTGATGAACATAGGAACGAGCGAACCGTTGTCTGTACCTCCGTTCTGACCGATGTAAAATGCTCCGATGTAACTGCTTGTATAGTAATCCTTGAAGAGATAGCGTCCGTTCGTAGAGAAGTTTGTCAGTACAGAAGTTGCATTTGACTCAGAAGCGCCTGCAATTCCGAATGAAGCTCTTATCTTGAGATAGTCCACCCAAGAACTGTTCTTAAGGAAGTCTTCATTAGATGCAATCCATCCGAATGATGCAGAAGGATAGAAATGCCATCTGTGACCAGGAGCGAATGCATCGTTTCCGAAGTATGAGAATGCGATCTGTGCCGCATAGCGGTTGTCATAGCTGTAATCAACTATACTGTTAAGGTTCAGATAGTTTACCTTATATGTATAGAAGTCGTTGCCTTTATATGCCGAGATGTTGTAATTTACAGCAGCTGAAACAGAGTGCTTGTCAAAATTGCGGTCATAGCCTACAGTAAGTCGACCCTGCTTCCAGTCCTGCATTCCTGC
>JAEIGA010007149.1_pt1 | contig 16985 bp, 14 predicted proteins | sample 9270691 | NCBI WGS metagenome assembly JAEIGA01 (sample SAMN17057246, study PRJNA624740) | gut metagenome | biome: biome; isolation source: fecal sample | host: Bos grunniens | place: China: Xizang | collected 2019
ATATTGATAAGGATTCCACCAATAAGTTTACACAATCTTGGGATGCACAAATGCGTCTAGAAGTGGAATATCAGATTGATTCAATGAATAAAATTATCTTGCGTCCTCAAATCAGTTATTCTAATTCGCGCTTTGCGCAGTTGAATGATTATACATATGATCGAGATGATGTGCGCATCAATGATGGATATCAGAATCAAAAAAGTCTGCAAGAGGACATATCTGCTTCCATGCGTGCGATCTACAATCATAAGTTTGCTAAGCCTGGACGTGCGTTGACTATGCGTGCAAATATCAATTTCAAGAATACTAACAAACATGATACTACTTATGCATGGGATAATCTAACGAATACTGCTTTGGTGGATCAAAATACGTTGTCTGGAAACAATACCTTGAGTTATTCATTGCGTACTTCCTATGTAGAGCCAATTTATGGTAAGAATCATTTTATCGAAACGGTACTATCTTTGTCGGGGAATAATCGCCATTCTATTAAAAATCAATATACGATGAATCCTACGATTGGAGAATACCAATATGATAGTGTCTTTTCCAATGAATTGAACAATAATATGTATACGGAGCAATTGGAGCTTAATTATAGATGGGTGAGCGAAAAGATTGACTTGACTGCAGGTGCACGTGTGCTGGCCACACAAACGCATTCTACTACCTATTATGGTGGACTCCTCGCGCGCGATACCTTATATAATAGGTGGAACTATTCGCCAAACTTGCGCTTTAAATACAATTTTGGAAAGAAAGAATTTGCCCGTATTATATATCGTGGCAATGTGAACCAACCTTCTATACAACAGATGGAACCTGTGCGCAACAATTCTGATGCGATGAATGAAACGGTAGGAAATCTTGGCTTGCAACCTGCTTTTAGCCATAATATATTTGCTATGTATTCGAGTTTCAATCAAGATAAGTTCTCTAGCTTCATGACGGGATTACGTGCTAATCTGACGCAGGATGCGCTGGTGAATAATACCATCTATGACCAAATGGGAAAACGTTATCTCCAAACGGTTAATGCTGATATGTTGCCATGGAATGTGGGGTGGGATATGATGACGAATACGCCATTCTGCAAGAAGATGTTCCAATTCCATTCCCGTACTGCGATCAGTTATAATCAACGCGTAGCCTATGTTTTGCGCGAACAAGAGACAGAGGCGATTGAGCAACTAATAGCTGCCAATACCTTGCCTTTAGGAGACCCTTCGAAAACGGGCAACTTCCGAATGAGCAGTGACTTGGCATTGCGTTTTACCCATCAAATAGTCGATGTGGGCATCAAGAATACCAATATCTACTCACTCACACATAACTCGCTTAATAAGAAGAATATCAGCCATGTAGGAGATTGGATTATTTCTGGTGATGTCACATTCCACTTGCCTAAATCGTGGAATATCGCTACAGATATCGCATATACTTCGCGACATGGTTATGCGGGTTTGAACGATGTGAATGAGTTAATCTGGAATTTCTCTGTGGATAAGACATGGACCAACTCGACTCTCTCTCTTAAGGTCTATGACCTCTTGAATGATAAGAAGAATATTGTACAGATGGTGAATGAGACGAGTGTTAGTTACCAAAAGTTCAATACCTTGCCTACCTATTTTATGTTGACCTATACCTATAAACTCAACCGAATGGGAGGATTGCAGGCGAAAGGCGCGGCGGCATGGCAACAGCAGATGTATGAGAATGGCGGCCGTCCACCTATGGGACCGCATAGATAAGCGTTAGGATGGATATTTCCTAAACTCCTACTAACTAAGATACTAGGATATTTCTCCCCAATTGACGACGGTTTGACGAAGAAGGTCAAGCCGTTGTTTGTAGATGCGGTTGTGCATCTCGTCTAGCAAGGGGTCGGCGTCTAATATAGAGAGTGCAGCTTCGCGGGCGGCTTCTAATATCTGTCCGTCGTGGGTGAGAGAGGCGATGCGCAAGTCGAATGGCAAACCTGATTGTTGTGTGCCTTCTAGATCGCCAGGACCACGCAACTGAAGATCCGCTTCTGCAATACGGAAGCCATCATTGGTGGTTACCATGATATCCATGCGTTTGCGAGTATCTTTGCTGATCTCTAGTTTGGTGAGTAGAAGGCAGTAGCTTTGCTCTGCACCACGACCTACACGACCGCGCAACTGGTGCAATTGACTCAGACCAAAGCGTTCAGCATTCTCAATAATCATCACGCTGGCATTAGGGACGTTCACTCCTACCTCAATGACGGTGGTAGCTACGAGTATTTGTGTCTCACCACTAGCGAAACGTTGCATCTGTTCATCCTTGTCCTTGGCACGCATCTGCCCGTGTACCATCGAGATACGATACTGAGGAAAGCTTTGGCAAAGGTTGGTATAACCATTTTGCAAATCCTGCAAATCAAGTTTCTCGTTCTCTTGTATGAGGGGATAGACTACATAGACCTGCCTGCCTTGCTCAATTTGTTGGGTAATAAACTGGTTGACCGTGGTGCGTCGCTCAATATTATAATGCAAGGTATGCACTGGCTTACGACCTGGCGGTAATTCATCGATGATGCTCACTTGCAGATCGCCATATACTGTCATCGCCAATGTGCGAGGGATAGGGGTTGCGGTCATCACCAACACATGTGGTGGGCGTACATTCTTCTCCCATAGTTTTGCACGCTGTGCTACCCCAAAACGATGTTGCTCGTCGATGATGCAGAGGCCAAGATTGGCGAACTGTACCTCTTTTTCGATCAGAGCATGTGTGCCGATTAGGATATTGATTTCTCCATTTCGCAGCTGTTCGTGCAGTGGCTGACGTTGTTTAGCAGTAGTACTTCCCGTCAATAACTGGCAACTAATATTCAAATCGCCTAGCAAACCACGAATCGTCTCATAATGTTGATTCGCTAGTATCTCGGTCGGTGCCATGATACAAGCCTGATAGCCGTTGTCCACCGCCAATAGAGCAGCCAACAGCGCTACCACTGTCTTTCCACTACCTACATCACCTTGTAGTAAACGATTCATTTGGTGCCCCGATTTGATATCCGCTTGTATTTCGCGGAGCACCCGCTTTTGGGCATTAGTGAGTTCGTATGGAAGCGCGTTGTATTGGGCATGAAAGGCTTTTCCTACGATGGGCATACGAAATCCATCGTTTTGCTCGCGGCGCTTCATCTGACGAAGAATCTGCAATTGGATATAGAATAGCTCCTCAAACTTCAATCGTTCGCGTGCTTTCTGTACTGCTATCTGATCTTTCGGGAAGTGAATATTGGCTAATGCCTCTATTAGTGACATCAGGTGCTGACGCTCAATGAGGTCTATACCTAATGTCTCCCGTACGCCGTGGTGCATGAGCTGCGGCATGAGTTCGGCGGTGATGGTGCGTATGGCTTTGGAATTAAGCCCCGCGCGCTTCATCCCCTCTGTGGTGTTGTAATACGGCTCAAGACCTTTGGTCATCTCTGGCTTTACTTTCGCCATAGGCGTCAGCTCAGGGTGAACAAAGTTATACTGATGATTGAATCGTGATGGTTTGCCAAATAGCAGATACTGTGTGTTACGCTCAAGTTTGACATATTTGATTCCCTTAAACCAAACCAACTCAATGTTATGTCGCCCGTCGGTGAAGGTGGCAGAGAGGCGGGCTGCTGCGCCCGTGCCTATTGTGTGCCATTCGGTGATATGACCGATAATCTGCACATAGGTGTCTTCATCGTCGATCTCGTGAATGAAATAGAAACGGCTACGGTCGATATACTTGTACGGAAATTGGTACAACATATCTAGCGCAGACTTTACTCCGAGCTCTTTACGAAGAATGTCGGCACGCTTTGCGCCGACACCCTTACAAAATTCTATATTTTGGATAGATAAATCCAATTATTGAATACGGAAGTTCACAGGTATAGTGTAGGTTACACGCACTGGCTTTCCGCGTTGCTTACCTGGTTTCCATTTTGGCATGGTGCTGATCACGCGTACTGCCTCTTTATCCAATGATGGCTCGCCAGAAGAACGTACAACTTGAATGTTAGATGGTTTACCATCTTTCTCAACCACGAATTGGCATACTACACGACCTTGAATACCATTCTCCAATGCGATAACAGGGTATTTTACGTTGGTAGCCAAATACTTCATCAATGCTTGTTGACCACCTGGGAACTCAGGCATTGTCTCTACAACCTTGAAGACCACTTCTTCTTCCTCTACCTCTTCTACTACCTCTGCTGGTGGAGCGACAAGCTCAACTACTTCATCATTCTCCTCGGTCTTAACCTCGATAATCTCGGTCTCAACGTCATCTTCTACCACGTTCAGTACTTCTACTTCTTGCACGATTTCTGGTGCTGGTGGTGGAGGTGGTGGAGGGGTTTCTTCTTGAACGGTTGCTTCGATGTCAAGTTCTTCATCCTCTAGGATTTGACCTGTGGTGTCCTCATGCTTTGTTACGTCTTTTTCTCCCCATTCAAAGGCAACGTAACAGATGCTCAAGACGAACAATAGTCCCATGAGAACATAGGTCAATTTCTTGTCTTCTAAAGACGCTTTGAGTGATTTTTTAAGTTGCATATGATTTAATTTTTTATTCTTGCGTACTTATGTTGAGGCGTACTCGCCCTTTCAGCGTGCAAATTTACTGCTTTTTTTTTAATTGAGCAAATATATCCCATGTTTTTTACATTTTTTTCACAAAATAGTTGCGATTTCGGGATAATTGTAGTACTTTTGCAGACGAAATGGAGATACGCAATTTGATAAAGTCTTCTGGGGGACGCAACTTCGCCAAACTATTGTCTGCTAATGTGGTGGCTCAAGTCATTGGGTTGGTGGTGTATCCTATTTTAACACGCATGTATGCGCCAGAGGATTTTGGATTGCTCAACCTCTTCCTGAGTATCGCTGGCGTGTTGGTGGTACTATCTACGGCGGAATACTACAACGCGATTGTCTTGCCCAAACAGGACTCTGATGGCGCCAACTTATGCTATCTTTCTGCCACGATACTCCTCGGTGTCGTTATGCTGACCACCCTATCTGCTTTCTTCTCCAAACCAATAGCAGCACTCTTCAATATGCCTGATCTGGCGAATTATTATTGGATGATGCCTATTCTGGTACTTGCGTTAGGCGGATGGAACATACTCAACTATTGGTATATACGTCGTGAGGAATATGCGTTCATCAGTCGCTATCAATTGAGCAATAGCCTCTTTTCTGCGGGCGGAAAACTATCTTTGGGATACGCAGGATACTTCCAGGGGGGAATGATATATGCCACTGTCTTTGCTCCTGCTATTTCTTTGATAATTAGGATAATACGATCTAGGAAGGGATTTGGCACTTTCCCGCGTTTCTCGTGGAATAGAGTGCTGGATGCTGCACGAGATTATCGCAATTTCCCATTGTTTTCTCTCCCACGTAGCTTTGTCAATATGGTGGCGGGGCAATTGCCTGTGCTGCTGCTCACGCCTCTGTTTGGTGTGGAATATGTGGGATGGTGGAGCATGGCAATCTTATTAGGCTTCACCCCTATCAGTGTGATCATACGATCTATCTATCAGGTCTTGTACCAATATACCACCAATAGGGTCAATCATCACCAGCCTATCCATCTCTATTTCCGCCGATTTACCGGACTAGTATTGGCATGCGGTATCCCATTTTTTGCTCTGCTTGGGTATTTCATGCCCGATCTGACCTTGCTCGTTTTGGGTAGTGGATGGGAAGAAACGGGCATCTATCTGCGTTGGATGTTGCCTTGGGTATTGTGTAGCCTGCTGACGGGTAGTACGGGTTTCTTGGCGGATATATTCTTCCAACAGAAGATTGGATTAGGCTTTGAGATCCTGACCGCAGTGCTACGTACCGCAGGTGTGGTGTTGGGGATGGTTTTCCATGATTTTACGTTGGCCATCATTGGCTACTCCATCGGCACTGCCTTGGCTGTTGCGGCGCAATATCTGTGGCTGATGGGATTAACACGCCGCTACGATGCTAGCCTATCCGCTGCAAATGACGTACCAACTGATGGTAGCGAAAACGAAGGTGCTCTGTGATGAGAAACCAATACTGGCGTGAACACTTGCATCGTACCTGCACGGGATACGAGTCCATAGAATACGCCAGAGAATAATGGTATTGAGGCAGATAGCCGTTGCTGATATTGCTCTGGTGTACTATCTCGCACCACATACATGGCTCGTAAACGGCCACCAATGTGTTTTCTTCTATCTGCGTGTGATCCATGCCTAAGCTGGTGCGGATCGCACCTTTCTCCTCCCAGAAATTGAGGAAGTGATTTTTCCTATACCGCACACCAAAAGCCACATCATGCCCTTCAAACCATTGTACGCCATGCACAAAGGTGAGTACGGAGTTGGCGGGAAGCGTTGGTGTGAGGCGTTGTTGAAGCACTTCCACATATGTGTTGGCTAGCATATCGTCGCTATCCATGCGCGTAGAGAGTAGATAATCATGTTCTCCTATATAGCGTTCGCCGATCTGTTTGTATAGCGGATTATAGTCCTCGGAGTATGGCGACAACTCTATGTGTATATTGCTATGCGCAGCGATCAATTGCTCCATGCGCGTTAGATAGGTGGCAGGTGTGGCATCGCTCATCAATAGCACCCAATCAAACCCCTGATGCGTTTGCCCAACGATGGAGGGGAGGCAGTACTGCTCAAACAGACGAAACCGCTCGTCCAACCACTTCGCTTGGATATGCACATCGCTCTGCCCATCGTATTGCAGATTAAAACGGGTTAATATGATATGCTTATAATTCACGGGTAATTTGTTTGTAGAGTTCGGATAACTGTTTGCCTATGTGCGCATAGGTGTATTGATGTCCATGCTGTTGTATATGCTGGGTGTCGTAGTTGGCTCGGCTGGACAGCATTTGCAGCATCGCGTTGGTCAGGGCGGCTTCGTCTTCGGTCGGAACCAGGATTCCGCAATCGGGTTGGATCATCTCGGGTATGCCGCCTGCGTTGCTCGTGATGACGGGCAGTCCTACTGCCATACACTCCGACAAGACCACGGGGGCGTTCTCATACCGAGAGAAGAAGAGGAAACAATCACTCTGTTGCATGTATTGTGCCACTTCATAAGGTGTCTGCTCGCCTGTGAAGATTAATGTACCCTCTGGGAAAGCTAGCGATTGTGCATACGCCACATCTTCGGCATAATCGATGCCTGTGCCTACCATGACCACCTCAAAGGCTTGGCTCTGATCACATGCAGCACGAATAGCACGCAGCATGCCTTGGATATTCTTGGCTTTCTCGTCGAAGCAACTCACATGCAGAAAGCGAAACTTGTCTGTCTTCTCAGGAATAGTCAGGGGCGAGATAGGTTGGTAGAAGAAATCATCCACCACATTGTGTATGCGTTGCCAATGCTGATTCTCTATACCGCACTTTTTCATGGCGTCTTCTAGCATCTGACTGACGGGCAATATACACGCAGCATGTTTGGCTATCTTACGCATGATCTTGCCGTGCCACCCCTCGCGAAATGCAAAGTTAGCAGGTAGATAGCCTGACCAATGCTCGATGATGGTATAGGGGATATGATGTCGCCATTTGAGCCACAAGGCAATCAGTCCGTTCTTATCTAGCACGTTCATCTGCACCACATCGGGCAAGCCCCATTCCCGACGGAGTTGGCGCCAGGCTCGGTACATGTCTAGCAGCCATGCTATGCCCGTTCTCTCGGAGAATAGGACTCGGACCTCACAACCCTGTTGCGCTACTGCCTGCGCGTGTTTCTGGACAAACAGTCCCGCCATGGCGTCGCGTGGGGTGGGATACCATGCACTTAGGAATAATACCTTCATCGCTGATGCCTTTCTCTCCAATGGTTAATCTGCATGGCCAACCAGAACCACCACTTATAGTATTTCTCCACGCTGCAATATACGGTAGGCGTACTGCCAAACTGCTGGTAGTGATTGGCTACCCCAGGGATCATGCTGCCTTCAAAATCAAATGCTAGTCCGAGTTCGTGTGCCAGTTTGAGGGCTTCTAATACAAGCAACGCGCCTGCTCCTGAGTCTTTGTGCAGAGGACTATAACATGGAATGAGATAGTACATGCTATGTGTGTCCCAAACGAGGAAAGCGGCTGCTAGAAGCTCATTGTCTGCGTTTCGAATGGCGATGAGTTGGCTTTGCCCTAATCGCTTTGTTTTCCTCTCTAATACCAGGAAGAACTCGCGCGTGTAGGTGATGGTTTTTTCTTGCTCTTGTAGGCAGCGTGTATGGAATCGGTAGAATTCCTCGACGTTCATGTGCATATCCACGCGCAGGGATTGTGCTTTTTGCAGTTGTCGTTTTTTGTTCTTCGAGAAGGCATTGACCACGGCGTCTAGGTCGGTAAGATCTTCTATGCGGTAGGTCACGCGCTCTTTTATCTTAAATCCCAAGGTCTGCATATGTCTGACGGCCACGCTTTGGATGGGGTAGTGCTGGTAGTAGTAATTCAAATCCAACTGCTGTAGCTGCTCTACAAATGTTTGGCAGATGGTATCCACCAGTTGGTGGTCCGTTTGGATGTGCTCGCTAATCCAGATGCCTCCGATCTGTGTTTGCTGGGGCATGATGATATAGCTCGCGTGCGCGCGCTTGCGCAATAAATAAGGCATAGCGGCAATGATGGTATCTGTACCCTGTTGTGTGTAGAGCAGTACATCCCATTGTTTGCCTGCACATACGGCCTCCATCCACCAATCCATCATGAAAATGGGTATATCATTGTTGGTTTGGCACAATTCGTGGTATAGCTCTTTGTTGGTCATGTTGTTGTGTTGCATTTGGCTGCAAAATTATAAAAAAAAATGCACATACGCAAGAGCATGTGCATTTTTGTTGTTATTTAGGCTTCGTATGCTTGCCACTCCATGTTGAACAGATAGGACCACATGGTTGGATAGGTGTTCTGATTGCGGAAAGCTACTGAGTCTTGTGCGATCTTACTTTCCAAAAGGTATAAACCTTAAAAAATCCAAATACATACGATTTTCCTTGCTCAATCCAAAAAAAAATTGTACCTTTGTAGCGTAATTCAAAATTAACCCCAAAAATCAACTGTTATGATAGTGGAAGCTAGTCCGTACAAGGTGTTTGCAGGTTCGCAAGGTGGTGAGCTTGCCAGTCGTATTTGTGAGTATTTAGGATGCCCATTGGGTAATATCCAAGTAGCTCGTTTTTCAGATGGCGAGTTTGCCGTAAGTTTCGAAGAGTCGGTTCGTGGTCAGTCGGTGTATATCGTGCAATCGACCTGTCCTACGAGTGATAATATTATGGAATTGCTATTGGCAATCGATGCAGCGAAACGTGCTAGCGCCTACAAGGTGATCGCAGTGATCCCTTATTTTGGTTGGGCTCGCCAAGATCGCAAGGATAAGCCTCGCGTGTCAATCGGTGCGAAAGTGTGTGCAAACATTTTGCAAGGCGTGGGTGCAGATCGCGTGATAACGGTGGATTTGCATGCGGATCAGATCCAAGGATTCTTTGATATCCCCGTGGATCACCTCTATGGAGCCAACGTGCTGGCGAACTATGTGCAGAGTCTGAATCTGGACAATTTGATTGTGGCCTCTCCTGATGTGGGTGGTACGAAGCGTGCGTCGGTGTTTGCTAAGAAGTTGACGGAGTTGCACGACCAAGATGTGCCCATGGTGATTTGCTATAAGCATCGTCCTAACGCCAACCAGATCGGTGAGATGCGTGTGCTGGGGGATGTGAAAGATAAGAATGTGGTGATTATCGATGATATAGCGGATACTGCAGGCACGTTGTGCAAGGCTGCAGAGGTGATGAAAGCGGCTGGTGCGAAGTCGGTGCGTGCGTTGGTAAGCCACGGATTGATGTCTGGGCCTGCTTGCGAACGCGTGATGAATTCCGCTTTGGAGGAGTTGATCTTTACCGATTCTATTCCATTTGAATTGTCCAAGTGCCCTAAGGTGAAGGTGGTGTCATTGGCGAAACCAATCGCTCAGACGATTCTGGCTATTCAGCAACACCGTTCGGTAAGCGAATTGAATATCTTTTAGTATTGAAGTATAGGTATCTGATACTGGTTGTGGTTGCCTTCTGTATGGGTTGTAGTACATCCCGCTCGGAAGGCAATTGCGTGTCTTCTTCTGAGCAGGAGGGCACCGCCAGCGTGGTGGTAAGCCGTTTGCCTTTTGTGGCAGATTCGGCGTATGCGTATATCGATCGACAAGTGGCTTTTGGTGCTCGTGTTCCGGGTACGGAGTCGCATCGTCGCTGCGGCGATTGGTTGGTGTCGGAGCTATTGCGCCATGGTGCGGAGGTGACCGAGCAGAAGGGAGAGATGGTGAATTATGCGGGGGCGCAGCAGTCGATACGCAATATTGTGGCGTATGTGGAAGGCACTACGCCGGGTACGGTACTGCTGTGTGCGCATTGGGACTGCCGTCCGTGGAGCGACGAAGAGCGGGCTTACGAGCATCGGTTTGATCCCGTGATGGGTGCTAATGATGGCGCCAGCGGAGTGGGAGTGATCCTGGAGATCGTGCGCCAATGGAGTTTGCTCAAGCAGGAGGCGCAGTATAACGATGCGTTGCCAGGATTGCAGATTGTGTTCTTTGATTGTGAAGATATGGGTACTCCTACGCATTATACAGGCAAGGAGCGCGAGCATACATGGTGCTTGGGCAGCCAACTATGGGCACGGGAGTATCAATCGGCCATGCAAGCAAGACGGTTGCCGCACAAGATACGATACGGCATATTGCTGGACATGGTGGGTGACCCGACTGCGCGTTTCCCGCGTGACTATTGCTCGATGCAGTATGCTGGCGCCTATGTGGAGCAACTGTGGGCAACGGCTAGACGATTGGGATACGGAACTTATTTCGTGACCAACAATACGCAGAATGGCGCCTATTGCACAATCATCGATGACCACTACTATGTGAATACCATCGCGGGAATACCATGCTTGGATATCATCGACTACAACCCACATAGCCAGACGGGATTTAAGCCATGGTGGCACACCCGTTCGGACGATATGAGAAATATTAACAAACAAACATTGAAAGCAGTTGGTGAGACTGTGATAACAAGTTTATGCTCGAAATAAAAAATCTGCATGCTTCCATAGCAGGCAAAGAAATACTGAAGGGTCTGAACCTAACCATTCATGCGGGTGAGGTACATGCGATCATGGGCCCTAATGGTGCTGGTAAATCGACGCTGTCGAATGTGCTGACTGGCCATCCCTCCTATACGGTGACTAGCGGCGAGATTATTTTCCGCGGGAAGAACCTGTTGGAGATGTCGCCTGAGCAGCGTGCTAGAGAGGGCGTGTTTCTCTCATTCCAGTATCCCGTGGAGATACCAGGGGTGTCGATGGTGAATTTCATGCGTACCGCCGTGAATGAGAAGCGTCAATACGAAGGCAAACCCGCGTTGTCCGCAACGGACTTTCTCAAACTCATGCGCGAGAAGAAAGCGTTGGTGGGCATGGATAATAAACTGACGAAGCGTTCGGTGAACGAAGGCTTCTCAGGCGGTGAGAAAAAGCGGAATGAGATTTTCCAGATGGCGATGTTGGAGCCTTGCCTATCTATCCTCGATGAGACGGATTCGGGCTTGGATATCGATGCGCTACGTATCGTGGCAGAAGGCGTCAATGCACTGAAAACGCCTCAGACTGCGTCGATCGTGATCACGCACTATCAACGTCTGTTGGATTATATTGTGCCTGATTTTGTACATGTGTTGGCAGATGGCAAGATCGTGCGCACAGGGGGCAAAGAACTTGCACTGGAACTCGAAGAAAACGGCTATGCATTCCTCAATGAATAACACGAAGCAAATAATTATCCCCGCTGGCGAAAAGCGCGATTGGGTGTTGCTGAATCAACCCCATACGGATTGGCATATCATTCAGGAGGCGAACTCGTCGTTGCTCTTGCACCTTATTGCGTTGCCGCATCCAGATGATCATGTGCAGATGCAGACAACTATCACGGTGGAGCATCACGGGGAAGGGTGCCGCACAGAGATCTATGGAATGGGTTTGCTGCATGCCCATCAGCGTTGCGATATGGTGACGCGCGTGCTGCATGAGGTGGGAGAAGGATACTCGTCGCAATTGATTAAGATGGTGCTCGATGGTAGCTCGAAGGCATCGTTTAGAGGCGAGTTGAAGATCCTGCCCGATGCCCAACATGTGGAAGCGTATCAGACCAACCGCAATATCCTGCTCTCGCGTCAAGCGGAGATGATCACCGAACCGCAATTGGAGATCTATGCCGATGATGTGAAGGCTAGTCATGGTGCCACCACTGGGCAACTGGACGAGTCTGCGCTATTCTATATGCAGCAGCGCTGTGTGGGGCGTGAATCGGCACGTAGGTTACTCTTGTGTGCATTCTTTGATGATGTGCTTCGCACCTTGACTGATGAGCAGATGCAAGAACAGATCATCGAAAAGATCAACGAATATATTGGCTAGTGAATTAGCCAATATTTTTTTTACCCTCTATGCATCAGTTTGCGACGCTTAGTGTACGCGTTTGATCGCGTAATCAAGTAGGGCGATAAGACTATCTTTGTATTTGTTTTCGGGGAAAAGGTTTAGTGCTTCGATGGCTTTTTGGCGATATTGCTCCATGAGTTGGTAGGCATAGCGCATGCCGTCGTAGCGTAGCACGAAAGAGCGTATCTCTTGCTCGGCTTCGAAGATATCTATGGCTGGATTCTTAGTAGCAATCGCCTCTGCGAGTTCTTTGATATGGTTGGCTTCCTCCTTGCTAGCTCGTTGTATTGCCTTGATGATGGGCAAGGTGGCCTTCCCATCTCGGATATCATTCATGGTAGGTTTGCCTAGGTCTTCAATGTCGGAGAAATCAAAAACATCGTCCTTGAGTTGGAAACATAATCCCAGGTACATACCAAACTGGCGCATGGCAGTCAATTGTCGTGCCGTAGCACCAGAACTAGCCGCTCCAGCTTCGCTGCAAGCCGCAAATAAGTATGCCGTCTTGTGCTTGATGATACGCAGGTATTGCTCCTCACTGATCCACATCGATTCGCCCGCATGCAACTGCAACAACTCGCCAGATGTAAGCGCCGCACTCATGTCGGAGACTATTTTGAGGATAGTGATATTGCGCACGTCCGACAACATCTCAATCACCTTAGATAGCATGTAATCGCCCACCAATACAGCAATCTTATTCGTCCATTGCTCTTGCACCGCTTTATCGCCTCGACGCATAGGGGAATTATCTACCACGTCGTCATGTACCAAGGATGCGGTGTGCATCAGTTCGAGTGCCGTAGCGGTTTCGATGGTTTTGGTAGTGATACCACGACACATCCCCGCAGACAATAGCACCAAGATGGGGCGCAACTGCTTGCCTCGCTTGGCGTGGATATAATCCAATACTTCGCTTAGTAAGGGATTGTCAGAACGCAGTGCTAGGGCAAAATGTTCCTCAAATTGACGAAACTCGGTCTGTATGATACTACGAAAGCGATCCATTATTCCCATTTTGCTGAATTGAGGTATCCGCGATACACATCACTGAATGTCTTATCGTGTGATTGGCCGCCAATAATATAGATGTTGTCTTGCGCGTCAGTGACTACGCTTTGGTTTTGTCTGGATTCGTATTCTGGAGGCAATTGATTGCTTAGGCTGTCAGGCAAGAACCAATTCATACCTTCGTCGTTCGAATAGAGGATATTGCTTCTCCATTCCAGATCGTTGTCCGTACCTCCAAACATAATAAACTGGTTGTTGTAGTAGATGATGGATACGCCCGTCAGGGAGTTGAAGGTGGGTTGCGAAATGGAGAAGTCCTTCAAGCGATATCCATCGTTGGCTGCGTACTCAAGGTTCCAACGCGAGTTGACGATATTACCCTCTATATCACGTCCTCCCACAATCATTGCTCGTGGACGCTCGCTGCTGCCGCAGAAAGATAAAGCCGCGAAATCATTGATGGGGAAATTGCCTGGTAGGAAGCCGTCCTTCAAACCCGCAATCTGCTTCTCGATCGCAATGCTATCGCCATGGATGGTGGCCAGCATGAGACGCTCCGAGGTCTTATCTTGCGCCAAGCACCATGGCTTATTGTCATAGGACAAGAGCATATTGACCAATTCAAAATCGGCTGTAGCATAATCCTTGCTCTGCCAATGGATCCAATCATTCGACCAATACAGCTGGTTGTTGCTGATGTAGTAAAGGGTATCTTCATGTTGCACAATATCGCGCACGTGGCATGGGGTAGGCAAGGTGTTTATCTCTGACTTTAATGCCCAATATTGGCCGTTGTTGGAGGTGTACAATTGGGTGGACAAACCATTGTTGAGGAATAATACTAACTGTTGGTTTATATAGAACGCCTTGCTTTCTGCATATTGATCGGGGAAAATCTTGTCCGCTAGTTTCTCCCAAACGTATAGGTTGGGATTCACACTGTGTGCCGCAATGTTGATGCGATACCATTTCTCGGTCTTCATATCCGATGCAGTCACATGGAGGTATATCGGACTTTGGTTGAAGTTCATGGTGTCAATACCCGTACTAACTATCGTGGTGTCTGGCAGAACAAACTCCACTTTGCCTGGAGTAGCCATATAGGTTACAAGTGGTATGACAGAATCTAATCGTGTACCAAAGCGCAGCGAGTCACGGCATGTGATCAGTCCGGTATCACTGCGATGCTCAATCTTATAGACTACATCGGTCAGTCCTGGGTTGAGCGTGTCCTTGACGAAAGTAAAGGTGGAGACACGTGCATCAGAAGATACAACCGAATTGTTGTCATCTGGAATACATCCTACCAAAACAGTGGATAAAAACAATAATATAGGTAAAAAATATCGCATATAATCAAAATTTCGTACAAAGTTACTGCTTTATTTGCACATGTGCAAATAAAGTTGTAATTTTGCATACTTTTTTTAACATAAATATGCTTTTTGAATCAGTAATTGTGGACTTATTGAAGTTTTTGCCATGCAATAAACTTCTGCAACAAAAGAAACAGACGCGTGCTCTTCTGGCACAAAAGCGTCGTTTGCTATCCAAGGAAGAGGTGGCAGAACTCTCATTACAAGTGGTTGCGCACATAGAGCAAATGCCTACTTTTCAATCCGCTAAGACGGTGTTGATATACTATCCTGCGAACAACGAGGTGGATGTCTTGTCCTTGATTAAGAAATATAAGCGAGAAAAGACCTTCCTTCTCCCAGTGGTGCATCGCAATTCGATGGATGCATGTCCTTATGAAGGAAATGCAAAGATGCATCGCGGTAAGTATAACATACCAGAGCCAACAACTGCTCCGCATAAAGGTACAATAGATATGATTATCGTTCCAGGCGTAGGTTTTGACAAACAGGGCAATCGCCTTGGACGAGGTGGAGGATATTATGATAAGTTTATCGCTCGCATATCTAGGAAAACCCAGTTAGTCGGTGTAGGCTATGACTTTCAGCTGGCGGAATCCATACCCGCGAGCCGTCGTGATAAGAAAATGAATTTTGTGGTTACACCAACCAAGGGTGTTCTCAAAACAAAAAGGGATTGATGTCAATCCCTTTTTTCTTGCTTTTGGCCCTAGATTACAAGTCTAATGTCGTTTGTTGTGCGCGTTGCGCAATGATTTGCTGATCGGTTTGTGGCGTCAGCTTCGGTTCTCCCTTACGGTAGTAGTAGATCATGCCGTAAGCCTGACATTTCTGCAACTTGGCATAGGGTAGTTCGTCCTTGTAGAACGCTTCCACTTGATCCCATATGCTGAGGATGATCTCATCTGCTTTCTTTCGCAATGTCTCGGTGTCATCGAATACACGGCTATGTGTCTTCTTGTGCAGGATATGATTGGTATAATCCTCTTTGAACATCTCGTAATGTACTTTGACCTTGCTGATAGATGGATTGTAGATGGCAAAACCGCCCGCAGCGGTACGTTTTTGTTCACCCTCTATGATGTTTTGTCCCCATTCCATCAATCCCTCCTCTGTACTAAGGTCGGGCAGAGCATTGCTCTTAGGATCGAGTTTGTATAGCTCCTTCTGTACACGTTTGATCTCTCCACGGATAACGGCAAGATTCAGCACTTGAATGAAGTGGGAGATATACATACGTGCATTGTGAACGCGATGGCGATACTGCTTATTGGCAGTCACTTTGCTATCAAAATTAGCATGGTATTGCGCCACTTGATTCTCGTATTGCATCAAGAAACGTTGTGCCTCGGTTTGTGTGCGGTAGTTGATGGCTTGATCATTGTATGCAGCTTCTCCCGCTTGTTGCAATGCTTTTTGTAGGGCATGCAGACGTGCTTGATCTGTTTTTGGTAATCGACGGTAAGGCATATATGTGGGGTTAAAATTGTTTCATATTTCAGGGGTTAATCTTTTCGCGTAGTGAGCTTATTGGCTAGTTGGCGCAATTGCTCAGTGGCTGCGTTTTGAGGCAGTTGGTCGAGTAATGCAAGGGCTTTTTGAGTATAATCTTCAACTACCTTTTCGCACGCCGCACGCACATCTAATTGCTCAAATATCTCTTTGACAGCCGCAATCTTCTCTGTGTTATCCTCTAGTACTTGGCTATACCATTGTTGGAGTTCGTTGCCTCTTGCCTCATTGCCTAATCGCCTCATCGCCTCCAAATACACAAAGGTCTTCTTGTTGCAACTGATATCCCCTCCTACGGCTTTGCCGAATGTCTTAGGGTCGCCCCATACATCTAGGATATCATCCTGTATTTGGAATGCCAAACCGATATTGATGCCAAATTGATACAACGCCTCTTGTGCTTGCTCGTTTGCGCCTGCGATATAAGCGCCTGTTTGCAATGCGTTGGCAAGTAGAACCGAGGTCTTCAGGCGAATCATCTTGAGATACTCGTCTATGGTGACATGCTCTTGGCTCTCAAAGTCTACATCGTATTGTTGTCCCTCGCAGATCTC
>JAEIGA010007150.1_pt1 | contig 16985 bp, 18 predicted proteins | sample 9270691 | NCBI WGS metagenome assembly JAEIGA01 (sample SAMN17057246, study PRJNA624740) | gut metagenome | biome: biome; isolation source: fecal sample | host: Bos grunniens | place: China: Xizang | collected 2019
TTCAGGGTCAGCTTGCAGCAGCCCTGCTGAGGAGCGCACCAGCCGATGCCGTGGGTAAAACCGCTGACATCCTTAATTTCCTTGACCTGAACCCACTTGCCCTCTTCGGGAATGGGAGCGGGGCCGTGATAAGCACCCTTGGCCACGGAGCACATATGCTGTACTTCTGCACTATAAATCATGGCAAAAATTCCTTTCTTTCTTAAAAGATAATGGTTATTATCTTTCATAAATATTTTCCAGTGAATATTATAGCCATTGAATAAGAAAATGTCAATGATTACAAGCAAAAAAGCCATGGGAATTGAAGGATTAGCAGAATAAAAACTGCTGCACAGAACATACTATCCATATCACAGAAAAAGGAGGTTAAGACTATGAACTGCAATGCAAACAAGAGTATTGAATGTACTGTAAAGCAATGCGCATATCACTGCAACGAGGCAAACTTCTGTTCTTTGGATAAGATCCTGGTTGGTACCCACGAGAATAATCCCACTATGGACCAGTGCACTGACTGTATGTCCTTTAAGAAAAAGTAATTTTAATGCGGTGAGGAAACTCACCGCACTCCTTTTGACGAAAAATAGTCGAAAAGTGTCGATAAATCTGGGATCAGGAAGGATTGCAAAAAACAACAGCCTGTGATAGTATAATACCATTCGCGAAAGTATTCGAGGTTGTTTCAGTTATGTATAAAGTATTGATTGCGGACAGTGGAGAAGAACTGCCCCAGGCTCTGCTTGAAAAACTGAATAATGACTTCCGGTTGTTTGTCTGCAAGGACGGTATTCGGGCGCTGGATATGATCCGTACAGAGCATCCGGATATCTTGCTCATAAATATGACACTGGCCGGAATGGATGGGTTAATGATTCTGGATATTATGCATGCGCTGGGTTTGCATCCGGTTGCAATTGCACTTTTGAACAGTGTAGAACCTTATATCCAAAGCTGTCTGGCGGCCAGAGGCGTTGTGTATACATATTTGCAGCCCTGTTCGATCAAAAGTGTTGCAGCCCGAATTGAGGAGTTAGGCAGGCATATGTCCGGTGCGGCACCGCAGAAATCAAAAGATGCGCTGGAGCATATTTTGCGTATCCTGGGTGTGCGGACAAAGTTGACAGGGTATGCTTGCATACAGGAAGCGGTGCATCAGTTAGTGAAAGATCCGGAGCAATCTCTGACCAAAGAAACATATCCTGCGGTTGCCGCTGTTTGCGGCGGAACACCGGGGCGCGTAGAAAAGGCGATTCGCGGCACCATTATAGATGCCTGGAAGCGCCGGGAGGATGAAATTTGGAAGGTGTTTTTCCAGCCGGATCACAATGGAGAATTGATCTGTCCCAGCAATGGAGACTTCCTATCTGTGGTCGTATCCTGTCTGCTGCGCGGCGGTTTGTAAAATGTTTCATTTTTATAGGCAAAACCCTCTTAAAATTTGGTAGATATTGCTCTTGAAGTTGCATTTATTCGGTGCTATGATACGTGTGCTTCAAATGAAAGATAAAAGAAGGTTTTGATATGGAAACTTATTTGATTTGCCTGGCGGTGGCGGTGATTGCCGGTCTGATGCTTTCCCGTCTGGCAAAGAAGCTGAATTTGCCTGCTGTAACGGCATATCTGGTTGCTGGTTTACTGATCGGTCCGTTCTGCCTTGGTGCGCTGAACATACCCGGTATCGGCTTTAATTCCCTGGAGCAGGTGGATGGCTTTAAGATCGTGACACAGACGGCGCTGGGTTTTATTGCTTTTGCCATTGGTAATGAGTTCCGGCTCAGCCAACTGAAAAGCATGGGCAAAAAGGCAATTTCTATCGGTATTTTGCAGGCGGTTGGTACAACTGTTTTAGTGGATATCGTATTGATCATATTGCACTTTGCGTTCCCCAACATTATTACCTTGCCTGCAGCCATTGTTTTGGGTGCGGTAGCATCTGCAACAGCACCGGCAGCAACCCTGATGGTTGTCCGGCAGTATAAGGCGGATGGCCCTATGACCCGTTTGCTGATGTTGGTGGTTGCCATCGATGACGCAGTGGGCCTGTTCCTGTTCTCCATTTCTTTTGGAATTGCAAGCGCTTTGGAAACAGGCGGCACCAGCCTGATCACAGTGATAGTAGAGCCACTGGTGGAGATCGTGCTGTCCCTGGGTGTGGGTGCGATTATGGGTATTCTCCTTGACCGGCTGGAGTATTTCTTCCACTCCCGGAGTAAGCGTATGGCACTGTCTGTTGCTTTTGTGCTGCTGACAGTAGGCCTTTCTATGCTGAAGTTCCATATCGGCCCTGTGCATTGCGGCTTCTCTCTGCTGCTGGTATGTATGATGGCAGGTACTATGTTCTGCAATGTGTGCGATACTTCTGATGAGCTGATGCACCGTGTGGAAAATTGGACAGTGCCGCTGAACATCCTGTTCTTTGTGATTTCCGGTGCAGAACTTGACCTGGAGATTATTCTGAATCCCATTACCTTGATTGTTGGTGCAGTTTATATCATTGCCCGTTCGGCAGGTAAGTATTTGGGCGCATACGCAAGCTGTAAGGGTAATAAATGCTCTCAGGCGATTACCAAGAATTTAGGCATTACCTTGCTGCCCCAGGCAGGTGTAGCATTGGGAATGGCTCTGACCGCTTCTAATTTGGCAGATGGCGCGCTCATCCGCAATGTTATTTTGTTCAGCGTTTTGATTTACGAATTGGTTGGTCCTGCACTAACAAAGCAAGCCCTTTTGAGAGCCGGAGAGATCCGTCCCGAAGGCAAGACCAGCGCAAGAATTACCAATACACCGAAAGAACCTGTTAATTTACACTAAAATCAAACCCCCGATCAAGCGATCGGGGGTTTACTATATGAATTATTCCTGATCCCAGTTGTGCCAGACGTTTTGGACATCGTCATCGTCTTCCATGGTGTCGATGAGCTTTTCCATCAGCTTGATCTGGTCTTCACTCTCCAGCTTCTGATAGTTCTGGGGGACCATTTCGATCTGGGCGGAAACAAAGGTGTACTTCTTAGCGCTCATAGCATCGGCTACGGCGTTGAAATCATCCACAGTGGTGTAGATGGTGAAGCAATCTTCTTCTGCTTCAAAGTCATCGGCGCCGCAATCCATAGCGTCCATCATAACGGTGTCTTCATCGTAATCACCGTCTTCGTTGTCGATGACGAGAACACCCTTGCGGTCAAAGCTCCAGGACACACAGCCGTTCGCGCCCAGATTGCCGCCAAACTTATCAAAGTGGTGGCGCATCGAGCCTGCAGTACGGTTGCGGTTGTCGGTCATAGTTTCCACAATGACAGCAACACCGCCGGGGCCGTAGCCTTCGTAAGTAATGGATTCATAAGCGTCACCGCCGCCTGCACCGGCAGCCTTTTCAAGGCAGCGCTTAATGTTATCGTTGGGCATATTGGCAGCCTTTGCCTTGGTGATGATGGTTGCCAGTCGGGAGTTGTTGGCAGGATCGGTAATTCCGCCGCCCTCTTTAACCGCAACGATCAGTTCTTTTGCAATTTTGGTAAAGGCAGCAGCGCGCTTTGCGTCCTGTGCGCCTTTGGTTTTTTGAATGTTATGCCATTTGGAATGTCCGGACATACTTAATTTTCCCTTCTTCTTGGAATTTATATCAATAACTTTTGTATTTTAACACATTTTGCCTGGAAAAATCAACTCATTACAGAAAGAATTTTGCACAATCTGTGTGTTTTTCGGAAACTACGGTGGTTACATCAGGGAAAGCTGCCTGCAGCTTGTCTGCAAGATATTGGCAGACAGGGTTTTCTGTATAGAAATGACCGGCATCGATCAGGTTGATCCCTGCGCTTTTGGCATCCCAGAACTGATTGTATTTAATATCAGCGGTGATAAAGGTATCGCAGCCGGCCTTAACTGCTTCATACAGTTCGCTTCCGCAGCTGCCGCCGCCTACGGCAACAGTTTGCACCGGTTTTCCGCCGTCTACATAGCGCAGACCGGGGCATTGCAGTGCGTTCTTTACAGAAGGAAGGAACTCCTGCAAGGATTGTTTTGCAACAGTGCCTTTGCGCAAAAGTCCCCAGGGCTCGCCGCTCTCGGTGTAACCTTCAGGATGAATGACCTCCACATTTTCAAGACCCAATGCAGCCGCAAGGCAATCGTTGACACCGCCGGGATAAACATCCAGATTGGTGTGAGCGTTAATGGCGGCAATGCCGTTGGACATTAAAAACAGCAGGCTTCTGCCGGTGTCATTACAGTCAGTGACAGATTTTATAGGACGGAAAATCAGGGGATGGTGGGTAACGATCAGGTCTGCACCGATTTCCTTGGCCTCCTGGCAAACATGGTAAAAAGGATCAAGGGCAACAAGGATTTTGTTGACCGGCTGCAGCTGCCGACCGCAGAGAAGACCGACATTGTCCCACTCCATTTTTGCAGATTGAGGGGCGAGGGTATCCAAAAACTTTACGATATCATTCACTGTGGTCATAAGTTACCTCCGTTTTTCAGTTCAGACAGAGCCTGAATTTGATAGGGGTCTGCGTTTTCTTTTTGTGCGGAAACTATTTTTTCCAGTTCGGCAATCACACGGGCGCAATAGTCTTGCAAATACTCTGTGGGATTTACAAACAGGGCAGGGGGAAGGTAGCATTGCCCGGGCGTTAGTGCTTTGGAGGGGGCATAGAGTACTTCCATGACCGTGTATAAAAATCGTCCGTCTTTCAAAACACGCTCCTGCCGGATGTACCAGCCATTTTCAGAAAGGTATTTTCTGAGCATAGGTGTCTTGGATTGGCATTGGAGAATCAAACGGTATCGGGTATCTGCAAGCCAGAGGGCATTTTCCAAAATGGAAACCATTGTATCGCCGCCCATACCGGCGCAGATCATCGTATCAAAATCCCGGGGGATGCTTTGCACACCGTCGGAAAGGTGAAATGTGATATTCTCCGTAACGGCATACTTTGCAGCATTGCGTTTCGCGGCAGCTAACGGCTGGGGCTTAATGTCAGAGGCAATCACACCGGAAGCAATATGATTTTGTAACAGATAGATAGCCAAATAGCCGTGATCGCATCCAATGTCGGCAACACGGTCACCGGGATGCACCAGCTCGCAGCAGGCCAAAAGCCGTTTTGAAATGGGTGGTTGCATAGCGTTCCTCCAAAAGAATATGCCATCCTGTGGGGATGGCATAGCTTGGGCTGAGGGGAGTCGAGACCCAATGGCCCTTCCTTATCCTGTATATTAGCTTTGTTTTGCAGCACCGGACACACTAAGGATCATATGAGGATATTTGCAGTTTTCAGCGGTCTGCATTTTTCAAGGCAAAGAAAATCACGCAGGGAATACCCATCGGTATTTTCAAGGGGTTTTCTGCAGTATTGAGAAATGCAGTCCATTGAAAACCCGTTGGGATTCGGCTTTCCTCAGCCCTTAGCCTGATCAGCTTCGTAGGCTTCCAGGAAATGATTGAGCTGTGCCAGGAAAGGCTCGCAGTCAATGCCATGCACCATGCAGGCTTCCTCAACGGTCTCACCGCGGGAAGAGGGGCAACCCAGGCAGTGCATACCGATAGCAAAGAACAACGGTGCGGCGTGGGGAGCGATGTCCAAAACATCACCGATGATGGTATCTTTTTCAATTTTAACAGCCATATTATGACCTCCTATTACAATTCTTGCCTTATTATAATCCCTTGCAGTGAAAAATACAAGAGGAAACTTACTGGAAATGGCGTTTATCGGGAAATTATTGCTTGAATCGTGTTGACTTTTTATTGGGGCGTTTCTATAATGAGAATAAGTAGTAACTGGGAGGACGTTATGCAGCTGTCTGAACTTTTAGATCGCCTGGAACAAGATCCTGTGATTGCCGCAGTTTCCGATGATAAATGGGAGAGCGCGCTGGAATCCCCGGCATCGGTATTGTTTTACCTATCGGCGGATTTGCTTACGGTCAAAGAACGAATCGACCAGGCACACAACGCAGGAAAATGTATCTTTATCCATATTGATTTGGCAGAGGGTATTGGCAAAGACTGGATGGGAATTCAGTATTTGACAAATGCTGGCGTTGATGGTATTATTTCTACAAAAGCACAGCTGATCCGCGCCGCCAAGGAACAGGGACTCCTCACAGTCCAGCGCTTCTTTGCACTGGATTCCAAGGGTGTGGATAATATTGAGGATGTTCTGCAACATACCAACCCCCATTGTATGGAGATTATGCCCGGTATAATTGGTAAGGCAATTTCTCGTTTTAGCAAGGGATATATCCCGGTGATTGCCGGTGGTTTGCTGGAAACAAAGGCGGAGGTCACTGAGGCATTGGGGAGCGGTGCAACCGCAATTTCCACAGGCGCGAAGGAACTGTGGTATCTGTAAAATTCAATATTCCGTAGAGATTTGGAGAAACGGACAGGAAAGGACGCAAAAATTGCGCCCTTCTTTCCGTTTCTTTTTTTGTTTTTATAAGGAGGAGAAAACGATGTTTGATGTTGTAATTATCGGCGCAGGTGTGATCGGGGGAATGCTGGCTCGCGAGCTAAGCAAATACCAATTGTCTGTTTGCATTGTGGAAAAAGAGAATGATGTTGCCTGCGGCGCATCCCGCGCCAACAGCGGCATTGTTCACGGAGGTTATGATCCTGAGCCGGGCACACTGAAAGCAAAACTAAATAGCGAGGGTGTAGAACTTTTATTCGAGGCGGCAAGGGAATTGAATGTGCCTTGCGTGCGTAATGGCTCTATGGTTTGTGCCTTTTCTGACGAGGAAAATGAAACTCTTGAAAAGCTGTATCAACGGGGCTTGCAAAATAAAATTCCCGGTCTTCGACTTATATCCGGTGATGAAGCCCGTGGAATTGAGCCCATGCTATCACCGGTCATTACCAAGGTGCTGCAAGTAACCAATGCCGGTATTGTCTGTCCGTACCAGCTGACCATTGCGGCAGTTGGCAATGCTATGGATAACGGGGTGGAGCTGATTCGGAATTTTGCCGTATCGCAGATTGCGAAAAATGAAATAGGTTTTGTCATTGCTAATGACAATGGCGGCCAGGTGACAAGTCGGTATCTTGTAAACTGTGCCGGTGGCTACTCAGGAGAAATTGCCCATTTTGCCGGTGATGATTCTATTTCAATTATCCCCAGAGCCGGTGAGTATATGCTTCTGGATAAGGTGGAGGGTAGTCGCGTCAGACATACAATGTTTCAGGTGCCTACCAAAGAAGGTAAGGGTATTCTGGTTTCCCCCACGGCGGATGGCAATCTTCTGGTTGGTCCTACCGCGCAGGAAGTGACAAGTCCGGAAAGCAGAGATACTACACCGGAAGGTCTTGCTGTTGTCAAACAGTTATCTGCCAAAACAGTACCCAATGTGGACTTTAGACAAGTTATTACTTCCTTTACCGGTGTCCGCGCGACAGGTGCAGACGGCGAATTTGTGCTGCGGGAATCTGCAACGGTACCGGGTTTGATACACGCAGCTGCAATTGATTCCCCCGGCTTGACTTGTTGCGTATCCATTGCTAAATACCTTGTGGGTTTACTGAAACAATGCGGCTTGATACTGGTCAATAAGGAAAGTTGGAATGGCACAAGAGAGGATGTTCACGCATTTTCTAATATGACTATAGAAGAGAAGAATATCTATATTCAGAAGAATCCTGCCTATGGGCATATTGTTTGTCGGTGTGAAAGAATCAGCGAGGGAGAGATTGTTGATGCAATTAGAAGAAACCCACCTGCCCGTGATATGGATGGTGTAAAACGGCGCACCCGCAGCGGTATGGGCCGTTGCCAGGGCGGTTTCTGCGGACCATATGTGATGGAGTTGCTTTCAAAAGAAATGGGGATTCCTATGGAATATGTCACAAAATCCGGCGGTGATTCCTATATGCTTACAGGAAAGATAGGTGAGTAATATGATACAGCATGATATTGTGATTATTGGTGGTGGTCCTGCCGGTATGGCCGCGGCGGTGGCGGCTTATGATGCCGGTATTACCGATGTGGTGATTTTTGACCGCGAGCCACAGCTCGGCGGTATTTTAATGCAGTGCGTGCATAACGGTTTTGGATTACATAAATTAGGCGTTGAGCTGACCGGACCTGAATATGCAGACCGTTATGGGCAAATGGTTAAAGACAGAAAAATTAAAGTGTATTATGAAACGATGGTTACCTCTGTCACCCGGGATAAAATTGTTACCGCCCAGTCTACGCAAGGTATGATTACTGTACAAGCAAAAGCAGTGATTCTGGTCATGGGCTGCAGAGAACGCAGTCGCGGAGCGCTGAATATATGCGGTAGCCGTCCGGCAGGTGTTTATAGTGCAGGAACTGCACAGAAGCTGGTGAACTGTATGGGCTATCAGGTGGGAAAACGGGTGGTGATTTTAGGCTCCGGCGATATCGGCCTGATTATGGCGCGGCGGATGACCTTTGAGGGCGCAAAAGTAGAGGCTGTTTGTGAGGTTATGCCTTACTCCGGTGGTCTGACAAGAAACATTGTACAGTGCCTGGAGGATTTTGATATTCCCTTGTATTTGAGCACCACTGTGGTGCAGATTCACGGTGATAAGCGGTTAGAGGGCGTAACCATTGCCAAGGTGGATGAAAACCGGCAGCCTATTGAAGAAACAAAGCGATATATTCCCTGCGATACTTTGCTTTTGTCTGTTGGCCTGATTCCGGAAAATGAATTGACCAGAGCAGCAGACATTACCATTGACCCGATCACCAACGGCGCAGTGGTGGACGAGAACTGCCAAACCAATATTCCGGGTATCTTTGCTTGCGGTAATGTATTGCAGGTTCATGACCTTGTGGACTATGTTTCTCAGGAGGCTGAGCGTGCAGGCAATGCTGCAGCGGATTATATATCCGGTAATTTGGCTGGCGAAAAGGTTGTTGAAACTGTGGCAGGAAACGGCGTGCGCTATGTGATTCCTCAGAGAATTCAGAATACAGAGCAGGAAGTTTCCTTGTTCCTGCGCGTAACAAAGCCCTTTGGTGCAGTGCGCTTTACCGTCAAAACCGGAGGAACCGTAATTGCCACGGCAAAGAGAATGAAAGTCGCACCGGGCGAAATGGAAAAAATCACATTAAAAGCCGGCGCTTTGGCAGGTTGCAGCGGAATAATTACAGTAAGCCTGGAGGAACTGTGATGAAGAAAAATCTTATTTGTATTATTTGTCCCAGGGGCTGCGCCCTGGAAGCAGATATCAGCGGAAGCGAGGTTGCTGTCTGTGGCAATGCCTGTCCGAAAGGAAAGGAGTACGCAATCAATGAATGTACAAATCCTGTCCGCACAGTTACCGCCACTGTTCGAGTATCCAACCGTCCCGGAACAATGGTCAGCGTAAAGACACAATCCCCGGTCCCGAAGGATGCAATGTTGGAAGTAGTAGCCCGTTTGCGCGAAATCCAGGTGACCGCGCCGTTACAAATTGGTGATGTGGTACTTGAAAATGTTTTTGGAACAAGTATAATAGTTACAAAGGCGGTGAGTGAAATTGGATAAACAATACTTGGAAAATATCCGGCTGTTTTTATTTGATATGGACGGCACATTATATCTGGGTAACCGGTTATATGACTTTACAAAGGAATTGCTTGCAACGATCAAGCGCCAAAATCGCCGGTATCTGTTTATGACCAATAATTCTTCCAAAAGCGTGGCGGATTATATTAAAAAGCTGGAAAAGCTGGGCATCACCGCGACCAGAGAGGATTTTATTACATCTTCCCAGGCAACGGCCTATTATCTGCACAAGCACCACGAAGGGAAGAAGCTTTATGTCTGCGGTACGAACTCGCTAAAGGAAGAATTGCGTGCAGAAGGCTTTACAGTGACAGAAATGGCTGATGAGGCAGAGTGCATTGTAATGGGCTTTGATACAGAGCTGACCTTCCAAAAGCTGGAGGATGTGAGCCGCCTTTTACTCACCAGAGAGATTCCCTATATTGCCACCAATCCGGACCTGGTTTGCCCCACGGAATTTGGCAGTGTGCCGGATTGCGGCAGTGTGTGCCAAATGATTGAAAATGCCACGGGGAAACGCCCCGTTGTGATTGGCAAACCTGCACCCCTGATGCCCCAGCTTGCCATGGAACGCCTGAGTTACAGCAAAGAGGAAACCTGCGTGGTTGGGGATCGGATCTATACAGATATCAAAAGCGGCTTAAATGCGGACATCACTACGGTTTTGGTGATGAGCGGTGAAACTACCCGTCAAATCCTGGATGCATCAGCGGAAAAACCCCATATCGTTCTGGAAGATGCAGGGGAAATTCTGAATGTATTGAAGCCGCAGTAACAGAACAGAAAGTTTTTGCAAATTTTTGAAAAAAGGACTTGCATTTTCTGTTTGGGTGTGCTATTATATGCAGGCACTTGCGTTGGTGCTTGTGTACGCGCCGGTAGCTCAGTTGGATAGAGTGACTGACTACGAATCAGTAGGTCGGGGGTTCGAGTCCCTTCCGGCGTACCAAATAAAAGAGGAGATACCAAAGGGTATCTCCTCTTTTATTTCGTGCTTCGCACGGGAAGAGACTCGAAAGGCCGTTAAGAAAACATGCCGGTGGCATGTTTTTAGGCCGTGGGAGAGTCCTTCAAATCCAAGGCGCATCCGGTACGGATGTGAATTGGATTTGAACTATAAATTCAGTGAGATACCAAAGGGTATCTCCTCTTTTATTTCGTGCTTCGCACGGGAAGGGACTCGAAAGAGCGGCACCAGTCCGCAGACTGGTGTAAGCAAGTGTCCGGTGGACACTTGCTTAGCTCGTGGGAGAGTCCTTCAAATTCAAGACGCATCCGGTACGGATGTGGATTGGATTTGAATTTTCTTGTAAACAGATACCTATTAAGGTATCTGTTTTTTGCTGTTTGCAAGAAAATACTTGATAATTGCCATTTCGTGATGTAAAATATTCTTGCGACACAAACTGAATAACTTTGCTGATAGGTGTGTATTTTTATTTCGGTAAAAATGCATGCCCGTTTTCGCATACCTGTCGGTAAAGTGGAAGTTTGTGTCGCAGCAAATGGGGCTGTGCGTTTTTCGTGCGCAGCTTCGGCTGCGCACTTTTTATTTACGGAGGAATGAGAAATGAAAAAAGCAATATCCATTTTACTGGTACTGGTACTATTAGTTTCGTTGTCAGCATGTGACACTCGGAATGAGAAAACGGATCGTGATGATTCTGACGAAACGGTTGTTGTAGATTCTAGACCGTCTATTGATGCGGAGGATAAAGAAGGCGAGGAAGACGAAAATAAGCAGTCCACTCTTCTTAAGCCCAGGGAATTTAATAAACGTGCTACCATTGAGAAAACTGTTCTTGTAGATGAATACGATGTTAAAATTACAGCTACTAAACTCACATACAATAACTATGAGGCTGTTCTTCATTTAGCTATCGAGAATAATTCTGACAAGGATTTGAAGTTTATTACTCATTCATGGGGATACAGCTGTAATTCTATTAACGGTTACATGATCACTGATGGTTATGATGGTTATCTAAACTGCGATGTAAGTGCTGGCAAAAAAGCAAGTGATTCTGTTTCTTTTAGCTATGAGACATTGATGATGTATGGTATTTTTGAAATTGCGGATATTGAGATAGGGTTTAATATAAGCGATGATGATTATACCGATATATATACAGGACCGCGGGTTGTTCGGACAACTGTAGCAGAGCAATATGATTACAAAATACCTTATTACAGAGAGAATATTGCTAGCAAGGAAGCACAGGACGAGTACGATTATTCTGTGCCTTATTTCTCCGACGAAGCGATCTATGATGAAAGCGATCTGGTTATTGCATCTCAAACAGTTGTGGAGAATAAAGAGGGTGAAAGAACGCTGCTTCTTGAGGTTGTAAATAACTCTAAGGCAACCGTTAGAGCATCTACTACGAATATTGACATCAATGGTTTGCGCGTTTGTAGTTCAACATGGTCTAGTGATGCCATTATTCCAGGAAAAACGGCAATTGTTGATATTGATTTGTCGTCCGTTTTTGAACCGGAATACTGGGATGTTTATGGTATTACAGAAATTGGTGATATTGAACTTGAAGTTTCCTTCAAAGACACGGACAATAACGTAGTGGCTAATCCGGCGGATATATCGGTATTGATTCCGGGAGCTGATGCAACATTCAGCAAAAAGGGAATTGAAATTTATAATAAAAATGGTATTTGCCTTATAGTCAAAGGCATTTATGCATCTATGTCGTCATATAGTGATGATATGTTTATCTACATGGTTGCTGAAAATACATCAGGAAAAACTTTGTCACTCCAAAATGTTTACAATTCCTTGTCTGTAAATGATTATATGGTCGACTACTCTTTTTATGGAGTGACGATTGAAGAAGGGACCAGTGCTATGATGGAAATTCGTCTATGGGGAGATGGGTTAGAGGATATTGATATCACTGAACCTGCAGAAATCACAGCTGTCGAGTTTTCTTTATCTATTAGGGATAAAGACTACAGAGAAATTGATGAAGCGAAAATAACATTCGCTAATGAGTAACTGTAAATAGCGAAAAGCAGATACCCATTTGGGTATCTGCTTTTTTATTGCCGCAAGGGACTTGAAATCTTGTGTGGTTAAAGATTGATTTTTATGCGGAAATTCAGTATAATTTGATTACAACTTCGATTATGCTGTTGAGGTATAAATTATGACCTTTATTGAAACCAATCGATTGATCTTGCGGAATGTTGCGGCAAAAGATATAGACATTATGTACGACTATCGCAACAATGAGATCTGCGCCCGTTATCAGCGGGGGCAGACAAAGGATTATGACGGTATTGTTGCACTGGTGGAGCGCCGGAAGAATGATGTGATGTCCGTGGACGCCCCTTTTATGGTAGCAGTCGCATTGAAGGGGAATGACGAAATGGTAGGCGAGATCGTGGTGATGCCAAACGACGGGACAATTAGCTTAGGCTATACTTTTTCTTATAAACATCACCGGAAAGGATATGCCTTTGAATCGCTGACCACCCTGATCGATATGCTCCACAAGCAGTACCCGAAATGGGATTTTATCAGCTTTACTGAGCCGGAGAATGAGCCGAGTATAGCTCTGCTGAAAAAACTGGGCTACAAGGATATGGGCTATATCCCGTCTATGGAGTCCAGAGCATTCGGAAAATGGATAACCGCAACAACAGAAGCAGAGATCGCACAGGCAGCAACCAGGGGGTAATACAATGACAAAGGAAGAATTGCTGAAGCTTTCTCCCGGTGAGTTGACGGACTTGGGGATATGTCCCACCTGCTTTAACCGGGAAAACGGTGGTGCGCTCTATGGCGACTTGACAGATAAGATGCTGTATGAAGATGAGGAGATCGAGTGCTTCTTTGTGGGCAATCCCAGAGCGGAGGGACATATGTGTATCTCTACGATTGCCCATTATCACGATTTGAGCGAAGCGCCCGATGAAGTCAATGAGAAGATCATTCGTTTTGCCAAGCGGTTTATGCAGATCCTCTGCGATGTCTACGGCTGCGAACGGGTGTATCTGTGTACGATGTGCGACGGACCGAATAACCACTACCACATTCAGCTGATTCCGCGTTACCCTTATGAAAAGCGTGGCAGCCGGAATTTTGTAAAGGAGCGCAAGGTGTATCGGTTTGACAAAGAGCGCTTTGATGCTGTGCGAAAGCAAATCCAGCAGTATGTTGAAAAAGTGAGTATGCAGAAATAGTTAACAAATCAAGGAGGTGCATCTATGGAACAGAATATTTATGCGCTGCTGCCGGGTGCACTTCTGCCCTGGTATGCAGAGAATAAGCGGGATTTGCCCTGGCGCAAGGATACGGATCCGTATCATATCTGGGTGTCGGAAATTATGCTGCAGCAAACCCGTGTAGAGGCAGTAAAGGGTTACTATGCCCGTTTTTTGAATGCGCTACCCACGGTGGAGGCTCTGGCAAAGGCGGATGATGAGCTTTTGCACAAGCTTTGGGAGGGGTTAGGATATTATACCCGTGTCCGCAATCTGAAAAAGGCAGCGCAAACCATTGTAAATACCTATGGCGCATTTCCTGCCGACTATAAGTCGGTGCGTGCACTTTCCGGTATCGGTGATTACACTGCCGGGGCGATCTGCTCCATTGCTTATAATATGCCTACACCGGCAGTGGACGGAAATGTGCTGCGTGTTATTTCCCGGCTAACAGACGATGTAACGCCCATTGACAATATTGCCTATCGCAAACAGGTACAGGCAGAGCTGGCAAAAATCTACCCCAAAGAGGCCGGCACATTTACACAAGCCCTTATGGAATTAGGTGCAACGGTCTGCGGACCAAACCGAAAACCGGACTGTGAGAATTGTCCTTGCCATAGCTTTTGCTTAGGGGCAAAGAGGGGAACGGCTGATACTTTGCCGATTAAAAAGCCAAAGGCAAAGCGCCGGATACAGGAGCGCACAGTATTCATTCTTTCCTGCGATGGGCAGTATGCAATCGAAAAGCGGCCTGCCAACGGATTGCTGGCAAATTTGTGGCAATTCCCGAATGTGCCGGGAAAGCTGGATGTAAAGAGCGCCATTGAAGCTGTGGAGAAAATGGGATTGAAACCAAAGGACTTTCATATGCAGGTGGAGAGAAAACATATTTTCACCCATATTGAATGGGATATGATTGGAGTGTATCTGTCGGTTGCGGACACAGACGATGTACGAAAATGGATGACTCTGGAGGAAATCAAGGCACAGGCGGCATTGCCCACAGCATTTCGTCAATTTTTATAACCACTATCACAACAGATAGTGGTTTTTTATTTGACTTTATTTGTAAAATTGGATATAATACACTTGAATTATTATGCTGAAAAATGGCAGGTATAAAGATATGGCGAAAACAAATCAAGGTCGGTACGGTGACTCCAGTATTTCTATGCTGAAGGGCGAAGAGCGGGTGCGGAAACGCCCTGCGGTTATTTTCGGCTCCGATGACTTGGAAGGCTGTAAGCATGCGGTGTTTGAGATTCTTTCCAATGCCATCGACGAAGCCCGGGAGGGTCACGGCGATACCATTATTGTAACAAGATATGAGGACTTGTCCATTGAGGTGGAAGACTTCGGCAGAGGCTGTCCTGTTGACTATAACGAAAAGGAAAAGCGGTATAACTGGGAATTGGTTTTCTGCGAAATGTACGCCGGCGGTAAGTATGGCGAAAACGGCGAAAACTATGAATACTCCCTGGGCCTGAACGGCCTGGGTGCTTGTGCTACCCAGTATGCATCGGAATTTTTCGATGTTACTGTCCGCTATGACGGCTTCCGCTATGACCTGCATTTTGAAAAGGGTCGTAACAAAGGCGGCCTGAAGAAAGAACCCACAGACCGGAAAAAGACCGGCTCTGTGTTCCATTGGCGCCCGGATAAAAATGTCTTTACGGATATCAATATCCCTGTGGAGTATTATCGGGATGTTTTGCGCCGCCAGGCTGTGGTAAACAAGGGCGTTACCTTCCGCTTCCGCAATCAGGTTGGCAATAAATTTGAGACAGAGGAATTCTGCTATAACGATGGCATCAAGCAGTATATCGAAGAATTGGTAGGGGATAATGCCTTTACAATGCCGGTTTACTGGGAAGCAGAGCGCCGCGGTCGGGATGCAGATAACCGTCCGGAAATGAAGCTGAAAATTACAGCCTCTTTCTGTTTCAGCAAGCAGCTGAGCCGTACAGAATACTACCATAACTCCTCCTGGCTGGAGTATGGCGGCAGCCCGGACAGAGCCATTCGTTCCGGTTTTGTTGCGGCTTTTGACAAATATCTGAAAGATACCAATAAGTACACCAAGAATGAGAGCAAGATTCTTTTCCAGGATATTCAGGACAGTTTGGTGATCGTTACCAACTGTTTCTCCACCATTGGTTGCTTTGAAAACCAGACAAAGAAATCCGTTAACTCGAAATTCACCCAAGATGCGATGACCGCTTTCTTCCGGGACAAGCTGCAGGTTTGGTTCCTGGAGAATAAGCAGGAGGCTGACCGGGCAGCAGACCAAATTCTCGTCAACAAGCGCGCCCGTGAAAGCGCTGAAAAGACTCGTACCAGTGTGAAGAAAAAGCTTTCCGGCTCTATTGATATTGCCAACCGCGTGCAAAAGTTCGTGGATTGCCGCAGTAAGGATACCGATGTCCGTGAACTGTACATCGTGGAGGGCGACTCTGCGTTGGGTTCTGTTAAGCTCAGCCGTGATGCGGAATTCCAGGGCATTATGCCTGTTCGCGGTAAAATCCTGAACTGCCTGAAGGCTGACTATAACAAGATTTTTGCATCTCCCATCATTACGGACCTGATTAAAGTCCTTGGTTGCGGTGTGGAGATTCAGGGCAAAAAGTCCAAAGAACTGACTTCCTTTGATTTAAGCAGCTTGCGCTGGAATAAGGTCATTATCTGTACTGACGCGGATGTGGACGGATTCCAGATCCGCACCCTGATTTTGACCATGCTTTACCGTCTGTGCCCCACACTGATCGAGGCAGGATATGTGTATATTGCAGAGTCTCCCTTGTTTGAGATTGGTTATAAAGACAAGACCTGGTTTGCTTATAACGAGGCAGAAAAGGTTAAGATCCTGAAGGAATTGGAAGGCAAAAAGGTCAACATTCAAAGATCCAAGGGTCTTGGTGAAAACGATCCGGAAATGATGTGGATGACCACGATGAATCCGGAAACCCGTCGGCTGATCAAGGTTATGCCGGAGGATGCTGAGCGCACAGCGTACTATTTTGATGTCCTCTTGGGTGACAGCTTAAACGAGCGTAAGAATTTTATTGCGGACAATGGCGCCAGATATTTAGAACTGGCGGACATTAGCTAAGAGAGGTTTCCTATGGCACGAAAGAAAAAAGAAGCCGAACAGAATGTGAAAAAAGTAAATACCGACGGTGTTGTGGGACTTGTTGGTTCTACCACAGAGCAGGGCATTTCCGAAACCTTGGAAA
>JAEIGA010007151.1_pt1 | contig 16985 bp, 24 predicted proteins | sample 9270691 | NCBI WGS metagenome assembly JAEIGA01 (sample SAMN17057246, study PRJNA624740) | gut metagenome | biome: biome; isolation source: fecal sample | host: Bos grunniens | place: China: Xizang | collected 2019
AAATCTCTGCTCCAAAATCCACTCATCAAGTTTGGGAATCATCTCTGCTTTGTTCATCATCATCCTCATATTCAAAATCCATATAAATTATTTTTTTGAGAACTCGTTTCAACGGACTCTTTGCTCCTGTTGACTTAATAATGAAATCAGCAATTTCATCATCCATGTTGACTGTGGTCACTGCATTTACCTTTGCCAATTGCTCTCCTCTGGAAGTCTCAACAATGACTGAATCACCCTCTTTGAGTCCAGAAAAAGCAGGAGCAATGAACAAGTATGGTTGAGATTCCATCAAGACACTCTCATGTTTAACTGTCACATAATCCATGTAATCCATTTGCATTTCCTCCTATTCGTTTGCTAAATAAAATAAAAACAACCATCCCAATGTGACCAATGCAGTAATGTGTGGAATATAGGTGTCACTATCCAGAGCACTAATTGATATAATCAACAACATCACTGCAATCGCTGAGATGGTTTTTAAAATTGTATTTTTGATTTTTCCCCTCATTTTTTCTCCCTCTGCTTATCCGCTCAACAAGGTCATAAACCATTGGAGCATCTTTTCTCTGTACCACATGACCTGTGATGTCATCTGTGACTGTGCCATCCATTAGAACATGCCTAATCATTTGCATCCTCCTCCAGAAACAACTCCTCTATTGGCAATTCGCTCTTGAGCACTGCCTTGATTTGAATTGCCTCTTTCAAGGCAATTGGAGTCTTGCCATTCAATCTGGAATAGATGGCAGTCGGTTTCATTCCACACATCTCTCCAAGAGTCACTGCATTGATGTGTTTCTTGACCATTTCCGCTTTTAAAATCGTAAACATGAGACACCTCCTTTCTTTCGGCATACCAAATTATATTGTGAAATTTTCGGATAAACGCATCTCACAATTTTCAGTATATTCGATTTTTCGTAATTGTCAATAATTTATTTCGGTGTAACGCAAATATTTTTTCGTTATAGCGAAAATAATTATTGCTTTTGCGTTTCCGCACGTTTTATAATTGTGATTGCAAAGGAGGGAACAAGATGACAACAGAAGATAAATTAAAAGAACTAATCCTGTCCAAATATGGCAGTATGGTCAATTTCTCAACTCAGATAGGAATGGCAAACTCCACATTGGCAACAATTATGAAAAATGGCATACATAAAGCAAATGTCACGAACATAATTAAAATTTGCAAGGCTCTGGGCATCAGTGCAGATGAGTTGGCAAAGGACAATATTGTTCCAATAGATGAGGACACAAAGAGTTTTGCAAAGATGTCTGAGATGAATGAAATCATGAAATACTTAAATAATAATGTGACAAAATCTGGATTTTTAACCATAGATGGAAAACCAATGTCAGTTGATGAATATGTTGTATTTCTTGATGGAATGGAACTCACAATTGAAATGATTAAACGAAAAAGAGACCGAAAGGATGACAACTAATGAGAGTTGCAATCTATGTCCGTGTATCTACTCAAGAACAAGCCAGAGAGGGATATTCTATTGGAGAACAGATTGAAAGACTTGAAAAATTTGCAGAGGCAATGGGATGGACAATCTATAAAATATACACGGATGCAGGATTCACAGGAGCAAACACTGACCGACCTGCATTGAAAGAACTCATCCAAGATGTAAAGGATGGCAAGGTTGAAAAGGTTGTTGTTTACAAATTAGACCGCCTTTCTCGCTCTCAGAAAGATACATTGGAACTGATTGAGGGAATTTTCCTCAAGAACAACACTGAGTTTGTGTCTATGACTGAGAACTTTGATACATCATCCCCATTTGGCAGAGCCATGATTGGTATTCTGGCAGTGTTCGCCCAATTGGAACGTGAGCAAATCAAGGAACGAATGACAATGGGCAAGGATGCAAGAGCCAAGGAGGGAAAATGGAAAGGTGGCAAGTGTCCAATTGGTTACAACTTCATTGATGGTGAATTGGTTGTGGATGAGTTCACTGCCATGCAGGTCAGAGAACTATTCCAAGTATTCAATGATGGAATGCCTCTGAGAACCATTGAGAGATTGTTCAATGAAAAAGGTTATAAGAACCAATATGGAGTCAATTGGAGCACAAGACAGATGAGGAGAACACTTGACTGCAAAATCTATATTGGATTGGTCAAGCACAAAGAAACATGGTACAAAGGCACTCATGAGCCAATCATTGACCTTGAGACATTTGAAAAGGCAGGAGAAATCCTGCATGAACGTCAAAAGAAATTCAAAGAGAGTGGAATCAAGGCAGGAATCAGCAATCAATCAACCTATCTTGGTGGATTGTTGCACTGCTCTCACTGTGGTGGCAGATATAGCAAATACACAACAGGTTCAAGGCAGAGTGGTCTATATCACAATTATGGATGCTATTCCAGACATAAAAAGGTCAAGAATATGATAAAAGACCCAAACTGCAAAAATAAGTATTACAGAATAGATGACCTTGATGACATCATCCTTGGTGAAATCAAGAAACTTGTTTTAGATCCGTCATACATTCATGAGGTCAAAGAGAATCAGCAAGTGACTGATGAGGACTCCAAGAAAATCAAAATCATCAGAGACCAAATCAAGGACATTGATTCTCAAATCTCAAGATTCTTGGATTTGTATGGGATTGGGAGATATACAGTCAAGCAGTTGGATGAGAAAATCATCCCTCTGGAGGAACAAAAGAACAAATTGAATGTTCAGTTGGAGGCTCTTGAGGATGACACAGAATCATTGTCTGAGGAGCAAACAATTGAGATTCTGAACACGTTTGATGAGGTTATTGAAAAAGGTGACTTTGATGAAATCAGAGACCTCATCACATCACTGATAAAGCGAATTGACATTGATAATGAGGACATCACAATCTTTTGGAAGTTCATGTGATTATATTTTTTTAACCTATAACACCATATTGGGATAATAGTTTTATCCATTATCCCAATATGGGATGTATAAAAACACAGATACAGTAATATATTATAGTATATTCTGGAGTAGAGGAGAATTGAAAATGTCAGACCAAATTGCACAAAAAATGTATGATGCAACAAAACAACACTTGGTTGAAAATTATGGGGATGAGTTTCTTGGCAAGAGTGAACAAGAGCAAAACGAACAAATCTTGCAGACATTCATTGATTATACGGAACAAATAAAAGGACAAAAAGAGAGACAGGATTGATTCCTGTCTCTTTTCTTATGCTCTTGGATTGATTATGTCATACACATCAACACCAAGAGCCTCTGCCAATGCAAGCACAGTGACAACCTTTGCTCCATTGATGTCCTTGAATCCTTGCTCATAATTTTGAATCGTTCTGAGGTTGACTCCAGACCGCTCTGCCAATTCTGCTTGAGTCAGTCCTTTGTCCTCTCTATGCCATTTCAGTCTGCTTTTATACATCCTGCACCTCCTCAATTCTGCATCTTGTGAGAACTGTCTGTTTTTCATTATCATACTCACTATGCTCTTTGATTGTTCCATTGACATGCACTTTTTCACCATTCTGAATGCCTAATCCCTTGGATGTTTTCCAAATGATTGCATCACCATGACTGTTTCTGAATGTGTAGATGTGCATTGTATCTGTTCCAAATCCTCTGAATGATGGAATCTCAAACCATGCACTCTTTTCAAGAGTTGCATCAAGTTCAATCTTTTCTCCAATAGATCCAATGTGCTGACTGATTGCTTTCTGCTCTCGGATTCTCTTTTCCTCTGCCTCTCTAGCAATCCTCTCGGCATCTTCCTTTGCCTTTCGTTCTGCCTCTGCCTTTGCTATCTCCTCGGCATGTTCTTTCTCCCACTTCTCAGCCTTTGCCTTTCTCCTTGCCTCAAGTTTTGCCTCATATTCTGGAGTGTACTCTTTCCACTTATCCAACATCTTGCCTGTTCCACCGCACTTGTAGCAAGTCCATCCTGTTTCTTTCCATTGGTCTGCTCCTCCTGCTCCACCGCATCTGTCACAGGAGACCATGCCCTCCCAATACTTTGTTCCATTCTTACCAACTCGGATTAGTTTTGCCATGCCTCACACCTACTTTCTGGAGGAGGTTTATGCCTCCTCATCTGCCCACTTTTCACAAACAATTTCACCTGTCTCTGTGTCTGTGATTCTGATTGCAACCTGTCCTGTCCATCTATTATGCCAAGAGAACCAATCCTCAACTTCTTTCTGCCAATTTTCAACTGTTCCTGCATATCTCCATTTGATTCCGTTTTTTGAACATCTTGTGTTGACTTTCTCTGCTTTATTTACCTTGTATCTTGCCATATCCTGTTCCTTTCTGGGAGGCTTATGCCTCCCTATCCTAAAATGCTTTGTACTGAATAGAAATGATTGAAAATAACTCAAAGTCCGTAAACATTATGTGAATCATTTGCTTTACAAACTTGCTACCCAACAGGTGTAATTCTTCGTCTTTCATTATTGCTAAATAGCATCCGTCCTCAGTATCATCAATAACCTCTTTTTCTAATTCATCATCATAATAGGCAACATCATTAAAGTATTCATTGAGTGCCATAAGTAATTTTCTGGTTCTGATTGTTTTTTCGTTTATCATAAGCTACCTCCTTGAGTGGTGTGATTTATTTCTTTTGTTAATTCTATTATACACCTTTAGGAGTATTTTACTATTTACACATTCAACAAAAATTGATAGTATTGTGTTAGTTATTTTGTACACCTTTTGGAGTACATGAGGACAAAAGAAAAAGAGCCACCTTTTACAGTGGCTCTAGTTTGGGGAGTTTTTTTCTCTGCAAGAGAAAGACTAAAAATGAACATCTTTATTATATCAGATATTGCCTTTGACATGCAGGTTGATTTCCATTGTTCCTGTGTTTCCATTTCTCAACATGGTCACACTTGTTTTGGTATCATCCAGAGCATTTGCGGTTGTAATCCAACCAACACTGCCTCCTGCATAGTTCAATGTTGCATCAATGACTGCATTCTGGACATTGAAAGGATAGCTGATTCTTGTGTTGCCATACACAAGACCTGTGGAGAGATAGGCATTCCATGTGATAGATGAACTATCAACAGATGCCTGTCCAAACAATTCAACAATTCCGCTTGCATATTTTTGATATGTCCAGATTCCAGATGTTCCTGTCTCGGTGATGAAATCATCAATTGGATCTCCGTTGATTTCCAAAGATTTTTCATTCTGAGGGAAACAATTGATGCCAACAGAGGACTTGAGCCTGTCAAAATAGATGATAGGCATTCCCCTTGATATATATGCAGTATAGGAGGCAGTTCCTCCAAGACTGTCAACCAATTGAATCACAACAGTCCATGCATAGTCATTATTCAAATTGATAACTGACTGCACATTGTCCTGCAAAGAACCACTCACAGTTGGAGAGGAGTCTCCCTCTTTGGTTGCTTGATAGGTGAGTGTGATTTGGTTGTTGCCATTGATATATGAATATTTGGCATCAACAGTGACATTTGTCTCTGTGTAATAATTGTGTTGTCTTGCAAGAGAAATGATTGCACTTGGAATTGACCACTCAATCATGTTGATTGTGATTGATTTGGTTGCAGTCAATCCTCTGGAGTCCGTAACTGTGAACACTGCATCAATGTTTGTTCCAGATGCAATGACTCCTCCTGTTCCACTTGCAGATGAACCACTCACAGTCAGAGGATAATCAGTGCCATTGACAGTCACTTTGCAGGATGCAACTGTGGCTGATTTTTGAGCAGTCAAACCTTTTGCGGAATATGCAACAACAGAATGACTCTGGACAATGTCTTGGTCATTTCCTGTCAATGCAATTGTGCTTGGATTTGTGTCCTCATAAGCAAGAGAACCAATACTTGGAGTACACTCATTGACATTGACAGAATATGTTCCTCCTGTCTTGAGTGAGATTTGTGTTCCATATGTCACCTTGACTTGATATGTTCCACTCTTTGAGTTTGGAATGGATGCATATAATCGTCCAACCAACACATCAAGAGTATATCCTGCACAAATAGTTCCACTAACAGTGTCACTGCTGATTTGACTGCCATCTGCTCCAATCATGTTGACTGTGACTGTCCTGCCTAATGGATTATACAATCCAATAGTCACCATTTCTCCAATGGTGAAATTAGGCATTGAATTTGCATATGGAAATGCATATGTAGTCACTGCCAATGCTGAGGAGGTTGTTATCAATTGATTGTCTTTTCGTCTAACCCTTGTCATGATTTGATAAGTGGTATTAGCAGAAAGACCGCTAATTGTATAAGAACCTTTTGTGTTGTCAGCAATATCAATTCCTGTCCATGATGCTCCATTATTAGTTGAATACCAAATATAATCAATCGTTGCATCACATGACCAAGCCATTGTTGCAGTTGTCTCTGTTTTTGTTGCAAGGCTCTGAGTGATTGTTGCATATCTCTGAATAGGAGTCAGTGTCATAGTTCCACTGCCAGAGATTGTTCCAAGTTGTGTTCCACCCCAATTGATGTCCAACTGACATTTTCCGCTGAATGAAATAGTCTTTGTTCCATCTGTATTGTGTGGGATGGTCTGTGTTCCAGAGAGCAGTGTTTTGTTTCCACTGCCTCCAATTGAACCACTTCCTGTGTAGGTTGTTCCATTGATAGTGACAGACCATGACTTTGTTGCACTTGATACAACATTAGATGGTCTGACAAGAGTCAACACATATTGGACAATAGTTGAGTTGTTGGCAGGACTTTGAGATTGCTCTGTCACCGATAATGTGCAATAGGGTCTTGTTCCACTTTGACCAAATGTAATTGTAGCCATGTTCTATCCTCCTACTGAGATGACACAAGACCAATGCCATCATTGACCACTGTGCCACCACTTGTGATTTGAATTGGAATAAATCTCATTTTGTTGCAGAGTGTGATTTCCTCCTCAATCACAGATTTTTTCATGTGGAACTCATCCCCATTGACCCAATAAATCTGATTTCCATTGCGGTCATATCCTGCAAATCCAACAGAGTTGTTCATGAGGACATACGAACCATCCAAGCCAAACATCTTGAGTCCGTTCTTGTCGAACTGAGCAATCAAATTGTTGGCATCATCATACAACTCCATGATTCCGCTTGCGTTCAAGTGAGAACCCAATTTCAATGTTCCACCCTTAATCATATCAGCAACCAAATTGATGACATTGATTGCTTGCATGTTGAGAGTTCCATTGATAGACCATGCACTGTTGAATGTGCCATTGATTCCTGTCTGGGAAAATCCAATCCCACCACTATTGACTCTAATCACATTGATTGCAGATTCCTTTGGGAGTCTGTCCAACACAAGAATCTGATTTCCGTCATACATAACATATGAATCACCCATGACTCCAATGATGGCATCAGTTGCCTGTTGCAATTGATTACTAAATGAGTCAGAAATTCCTTGAATCTGGTCTGTTACATCTTTGTTCACGGATGCAGTGATGTTGCTCACCAATCCAGATAAAGATTGTTTGAAATTTCCAAACTCAATCTCTGTGTACTTCTCCAGAATGCAATCATACTCAAATTTGATGACATTTGTGAGCAGATTAACTCCAAGCCTCTCATCTACCACTGAAACTGTGTCACCAACATCAGTGATTTTTTCAATGTTAGCCTTGAGAGTGTAATTCACTTGTGGAAGTGAATTTGTCTCTAAATATTCAATGGCTTGAATCATCAAATCACTGACCAATGCTTGTTGATATGCCTCCTCAGATGGATAATCCTCCTCATTGATGTCATCCTGTGAGAAAGAAACTGTCTTTGTATATGGCAAATCATATTGATTCTCACTAACAACATAAATGCTTGCACTTGGGTCAATTGCATTGAGCAAGATTCCATCCTTGCCAACAGGCAACAGTTTGGTCACAACATTATCCCAATTCTCCTCACATGTGATTTCCTTGAGATTCTTTTTGTATTGAACAGTGACTCCATTATCCTGCCCAATGTTTGTCCGAATCGCAATATTGAAATTATCTCGGACAAGATGACCTCCCCACCGCTCTAAAACAGTCATAATTGCCTCATAGAGTGATTTTCTGACACACCTAAATGAATTTGACACACCGACATCAGAAATCGTTGTAAACTCGCTCTGTGGCTCTGTGGACATGTTCAAATGGTCAAGAGCATCATTGCAATTCTTATCAACCACATAGGAATCCGCAATGAGATAATTTTTTGAGTCATAAAATACATGATAACACTTGGATGTTATCTTGCTTTTTGTCTTTGTGACATTCCCAATTCTAAATGCTTGCTCTCCTTGAGGAGTGTTGGCAACTACTATATTGCCCTCTGTGATATAATCCACATATTCCAGACCTGTCTCAAGGTCAAGATAATAGTCACCATTGTCCTCTTTGTGAACCTTTGCCTTAAATGGCAGGAGAACAACATCTCCATTGGATGCAAAACTCTTATCAGTTTGACCAAATACCTTAATCATGTTGTCTCCTCCTACAAATTAGAGTTCAATCCCAAACAAATCATAATAGGCATCTTTGGTTGCCTGTTTCCACTTCTCTGGAACATCATCAATGGTCTTGAGACCTTTATCAATCAATCTTGCATAAATATATCCCATGATTATACCTCCATCATATCTGCCATTGCAGTCTGAATCTCAGCCAACTGCTCATCAACAATCTCATCATGAGTCTTGGAGCGATTGATGAAATGTACAGTCACATTTCCATCAACATCTGCATCTGCCTTGACACCAACAGGAACAATGTCCTTGAGTGGTTCGCCATCAAAGGTTGCTCCCTTGAGATTGTCAGCAGTAAATTTGGATCTAATCTCATCCACCTCAGAAAAAGAGCCAAGAACAGTGATGCAATCTGCAACTGTGCTTGACTCCGTGAAATTGATTTCTGTTCCATCTTTAAATAATAAAACTTTGCTCATTTTTTGCTCCTTTCATTTCAATAAATGCAAATTTAACCAACTCGACTACTTAACCCCTATAATAATTGCTTCCATGTTCGACATATTACTTGTTAATTCGCCTGTGGTAGGGTTATAAGTAGCGGTTATTGTTACATTGTTGTCTGTCGTGTATTTACAAGTAGTATTCCCAACTGCATTCTTGGGGAGCAATGTTGTATTGAATGTTCTATTCATTATTTGTGCATTTTGGGTTGTACCGACACACAAATAGTAATGATTATAACCGCTTAATGTTACTGTTGTACTTGTGGCGGTTGCAGCAATAATAACTTCACTACCCATCTCCGATAAAGAAGAACTTATTTCCTTAAATTTTGCACTCACCTTGGATGCTTGAATGTTAGTTCCAACAGTCAGAGTGTTTCCAACTGCAATTGCAGATGTTGCCTCATACAATTGACCATTATAGATAAGCATGTCACCAACCGCATATGCATTTGCAGATGTGCTTGACATCTCAACAGGAGCAATGTTGGTTGAGTCTGCAATATTGTATTCAGTTTCACCAACACGAATTTTTTCAATATTCGGCATGTCTTAACTCCTTTCATACATTAGTTTTTAACCCACAGAATATCAACTGTTATAGTTGTGTTACCAACCGCAGGATGGTCTGGGTCACTCCAAACTCCAACATTCGATATTCTGCCAGAAATTGTTGCATTTTCATTTCCTAATGTTACATCATCAACATTATTTAGGACTGAACCTGCATTTGTGCAACGAACTGAGTACATCAATGCAGTATATCCATCTTTATGGAATGAAATAGACCATGTATGGTTTAAGCCATCAACATAAACTATTGTATTCCCAGATTGTCTGGATAATGGATTTGATTTGCTTGATGCTAAATCATAAGCCTCCTTAACCGCTTTAGGTGTAGCACTAACACCGCTTGTTGCATCACTGTTAGAATTAACTGCATCAGACAACTTGACATGTCCATAATTTGATGCACTTCCAACTCCATAACTATTATTAGGAGATGCATGTCCTGTTGGTGTTCTGGAATCAGACAATCTTGGGTCATTTCCTTGGCACACTGTCCCTGCGGTGTTGCCATATGAAAGACCAAGATTTGTTCTTGCTTGTGCAGGAGCAGTTGCACCTGTTCCACCATTCGCCACTCCAAGTGTCTCATTTTTAGGCAACTTGTTAGGGTCAGAGATGTCATACTCAATTCCATGAACTCGGATTTTTTCAATACTTGGCATTTCCATCCCCTCCTTAGTTAAACATACTCATTTCAAGAGTTTTTCCATCTACGTTATATCCAATCCTTGGAAGATACAAAATTGCATTCTCAACTCTAATATTGACAAGTGAACTAATCTCATCACCAACTTTTCTCTGTTCAATATTAGTTCCAAGAACAATTGTGTCTCCCTCTGCAATTGGCTGAGTCACAATATAATACACTTCATTGTAAATAAGATGCTCATTGACTGCATAATCCTTTTGTGCAACCAAACTTGGAGCAACATCAGCAAGATTTGCATTAGATCCATTTGTGCCATTCGTAACTGTGAATGTTGATGTTGTTCCATCAGCAAATGTGATTGTGTATGTGTCAATCAAATCAACAGTTCCTGTCTTTGCAATGGACACAATATAATTTCCATTTGTAACATCAAATGTTGTTTTTGTTCCATCAGTCAAGGTGATTGTGTAAGTGTCAACAAGACCGCTTGTTCCTGTTTTTTCAACAGTTCCAATGTTTGACCCATCTACACCTTTCACCAACATAACCTTGACATCTTCAATATGTCTCGAATCATGTATACTCATGTTCTACCTCCTTAAAAAGTGACATCCTGTTCTATTGATAGAATGCCTTTGAGAATAGTGAACACATCATTGTTGACACCAATCTGGCAATCATAGAAATACTGCCCTGCATCCACATTTTCTGTGTCCTCTGGGGCAACTCTGACTGTCAGACATTCCTCATCTTGAGTAATACCTGCATTCAGAGACTTTCTAAAAACATTCAAAACGTCTGTGCCCATCTTCTTGCATGTAAAATCAGCAGAATCAACTGTGATTGCATTTCCATCCGCATCTGTAACAAAAACATTGAATGCAAGAGTGTCACCTCTTGTCATTGTAATATTCTTGTTTTCCATCTTAAAATTCGTTCTCATCATATCCACCTCGAAAAGTTCTCAACCTCAATCTGAGTCACATTTCCTGTCCATGAAATGATATTTGTTCCCATATTTAGAACTAAATCATCATAATCACCTACAACATATCTATTCATTAAGATATTCCCTTGATATGCATTCATTTGAGCAGAATCAATCGTGATATAGTCAGCATCTCCAAGGTTAATCACAAACACCTCAGAGCCATTGATGTTTAGATTGATTGTTCCAGAACCATAAATGGTCATTGTCGGTCTTGCATTGGTATTTCCTCGATTAAAAATAGAGAAATTATCAATATCAGTTGCTAACATTTCAACATTAAGAGAAAAATTCAATGCAGTTCCGCTTGTGATATAAAACCACACATAGTTGAATGTCTTGGATGCAGAAAGTGTTGCACTCATGGATGCAGAACCACTGTTTTGCAGTTGTAGATATGTGTTTCCAAATGAATCTGCATCTGATGGAACATCACCAATTACACGAATAGAGCAAGCACTCTCTCCTGTGCCATCTGTTGTTGCTTGCAGTGTATAATTACCTGCTTGCAATGTCATTGCATTGATAGGAACATAAAACTCAACAGGACTTGATGCAGTTCCATTGAGAGAAATAACCCCATTGGATGCAGTGCATGTCACTCCATTCTTAAATGCTGAGTAGTTTTTCACAGTCATTTGGTTCTGTGTGAACGTGAAAACATCATCAACCGCTGAATATTTGAATGGTTGAACATGAAATGTCACTGTTGCAGTCTTGAATCTTATCAACTTCTCAAAATCAATTTGTTGAATGATTTGATAGTTGTAATATTTATCTGGCTCATTGGAAAAAATCACTGTGCCACTTGAATTGAAATATTGAATGACCTCATCAATGTTATAGTCACCAAATAATCCAATAGACATTGGCTTGTCATAAGCCGAATATCCCAATTGAGTCACAATGTCTCCATCTCTGCCATCAATCTCCTCAATACTTGTCCTCATTAAAGGCTTGGAGATTGGAGGCAAGGACTGAATGAGCAATCCTTTTATTGTTGTACTTTTAACACCATTTAGGATGACATAATCCATTCCTCCACCTCCTATGTTGAGTAGACTAATCTTGTTACAGTTTTGTCCACAAATTTGCCCATTTCCTCATCATTCATCTCAATCTTGACTTGATATAGAGCCTCTTTGAATGCATCAACCATGTTCATATATGCTGAACTGTTGACTGAACCAATATTGGTATTGATTCCGCTTGCATTTACGCTTGTGTCAATGTCAAGACTTGATGGGAGTGCATCCTGCATCTCTTTGGTGACATCTTTCATTTCATCCTCAAATCCTACTCCAATACCAAGAGCCAAATTTTTTCCGATTTGGTCTCTAAAAAGTCGGCTTGGTGACTTGATTCCGAAAAATTTCTTGATTCCACCAACAATGCTATCCATGAACCCTTGAATCTTGCCCATAATCCAATCCTTTGCATTGCTGATTCCATTCCACAATCCTTTGATTAGATTGAGACCTGCATCTGCCATCTGTGGAACTGCATCCAAAATTCCCTTTACAATTGCAGAGATAATCTGCGGAATTGCAGAGACTACTCCATTAATGATTGCAGGCATATTCTGAACCAATGCAATCAACAACTGAACACCTGCACTGATGATTTCTGGCAGATGAGTCATCAATCCATTGATAAGTCCTGTGATAAGAGTTGGCAGTGCATTTACTATTCCACTAATGATGTCAGGCATGTTCTGGACCAATGCAACCAACAACTTGACTCCTGTGTTGATAATCTGAGGCAACATTCCAAGCAATGTTTTTACAATGTTTGTGATAATCTTGGGCAACTGTGCAACCAACTTAGGAATTGCATTGATGATTCCCTCTGTTAGTGCCAACAATAGATCCAGACCTGTCTTGATAATCAGTGGCAGGTTGTCTGTGAGAACAGTCACAGTGGCATCAATTACCTCTGGCAACATTCCAACCAACTGAGGGATTGCATCAGTAATTCCTTGAATCAAACCAAGGATAATTTTGATACCTGCATCAATAATCTGAGGCAACAATCCAACCAATGTCTGCACAATTTGAGGAATCAACTCTGCAATGACAGGAATCACCTCTGGCAATACTCCAATGATTGTCTCAAGTGCTCCACTGACTGCCTCCATGATGATTGGCAGATTCTCTTGGATGATTGGAACAACCGATTTCACCAACTGAGGCAACATGGTTTGAATGGCAGTTGACATTCCTGTGATGACAGTTGCAATTCTCGGAACGATTGTTCCAATGACTCCACCTTTTCCATCCTCAGTGATGAGAGTTCCAATGAAATCTGATGATAACTGTTCAAAGTTTGCGTTCTCATCAGCCATTCCTTTCATCATGTTTGCCCATGAGGATTTCATGGCACTTGTTGAACCCTCAATTGTACCGCTTGCCTCTTTTGCGGTTGTTCCCATAATTCCCATGTTCTTTTGAACAACAGAGATTGCATTGGCAACATTGGCAAAGGACATATCTGAGGCATCAACTGTCAGACCCAACTCTTTCTGGACATCCGTCATCTTGGATGCATCCTCAATGAGTCTTTGCATCTCCTCTTTAGTGCCACCATATCCCAACTTGAGGTTGTCCAACATGGTATAATTGCCCTTTGCAAATCCTTGATAAGTATTTTGGATTGACTCCATGCTTGTACCAAATGTGTTTGCATTGTCAGACATGTCTCTGATTGCTCTGTCTGAAATCTCAGTTGCCTTTTTAGTGTCTCCATCCAAGGACTGAATCAATGAGGATGAAAAGCCTGTGACAGTCTCCATGTACTCATTTGCACTCATTCCTGCGGTTTTGAATGCATTGTTTGCGTTATCAATAACAGACTGAGCCATGTCATCACCGAATATCTTTTTGACACCGCCCTCTAACTGCTCAAACTCTGCATAGCCATCCAGAGCCTGTTTTCCAACATCAACAAAGGCACTGCCTAACTGCTTTAGACCATTGATGGCACTGCTGATTGCTTGAGTTGCAAGATTAGCCAAGACACCTTTCATGACTGTGAATCCATCACTTGATTTCTCAGCCTTTTTTCCTGCATCATCTGCCTCATTTCCAAGGTCATCAAGAGCCTTGGCAGTCTGATTGACTGTGGTCTCTGCATTGGCAGTCTGGATTCTCATGTTGTTCAAGGATTTCCCTTGAGCATCAAGAGCCTTGGAACTCTTATCAACCTCTTGAGATAGGTCTGTGACCACTTTTTGTTGGTTCTTGTATTCGTTTGATGATGTTCCAAGAGTCCTGCCTATTTCATCAAGTTTTTGCTTTTCAGCATTATACTCATCAACCAATGCCTTGTGCTTTTCGCCTGTCTTGGCATACTCAGCAGACATGGTTGCAAGTTGACTCTTTAATGTGGAGAGAGCAGATTTCTGTTTATCCAGAGATGCACTCAGTTCTGTTGAGGCAGTGGCAAGTTCTTTTGTTGATTTATCACCATTGGCAAATGAACTTGATGTGGCTTTCATTTCAGCACTGACCACTTTCAAATTTTGAGAGATTTGTGCAAGTGCTTTCTTGTATTCAGATTCTCCTGTCAGTTTGACAGAGCCACCGAATCCTGCCATGTGTTCACCTCCTAACTAAAACCATTCCTCATCTTTTTGGGCTTTGATATAAGCCTCTGCATAGGTCATGTTTTCTTTGCTGAGTCTCATTTCATAATCCCAAGTATTCTTGTAATGACCATATAACTTATTGAACATGGTCAATGTCAGTCTCCCTGTTTCATGGAAAGACAAATTGAGTTTTGCCTTTCCGATAAAATAAAACCAAGAAAAGTCAATAACAGGGTCATACTCATCTTGGATTACTCGTTTTTTTCTTCACTCTTTGTGCTTTCAACAACAGTCTTGTTGAGTGTAGCAGTTGCATTTGCCAGACCAATCTCTGTGATAAGTCTGCCAACCTGCTTGAGTGTGAATGGCTTTTCATTCGTGCCATTCTCCTCATTGTCAATGTCAATTCCCTCATTCAACATCTCTCTGAATCCAAAGATAACCGCTTTTGCATCTGGTTCACCTTTTTCTGAACCATCAGTGAGTTTTCCCCACTCATCAAGAGAGCCATATTCCTCTTGAATTGCCTCCATGACATTGAGGTTAAAGACCAAACTATATTCCTTGTCTTTGTATAGGAGTTTTCCATTAAAATCTTTCATTGCATTTTCCTCCAATAAAAAAGGAGCAGACCCATGTTCCGCTCCTTTAGATCCAAAAATTCTTTTTACTCAGTCTCATAGACTGCATACAGGGTCACATCACCTGTCACCTTGTAATTGCCTGTGATGTCTGCAACAGTTGCGGTTGCGGATGTATCCCAACCAACAAAAACCTCACCCTCTGGAGGAGTGAGCCCTGTGCCATCACTAACTGTGATTGTAGCACCAACATAGGTGTTCACTGCCTCAACAGAACCTGTGCCACCATTGGCATTGTAGGTCACTGTTGCAGGAGTTGCAGAACCAAAGAAACTGTTGAGATAGGTCTGAGCCTCTACCATTGAATTGAATGTCTTGGATGCAGACCATCTGCCATCTGCCAACTTGGAAACTTGACCCTCAATTGTGGATGTACCAAATTCAAGAGTCTCACCACGAGTGTTGTCATCCTGTGATGGCTCTGAGAACTTAACCTTTCTCAAGAACTCAACCTTGTACTTGTACACACCACCAACCATCTTTGTGATGATACGTCCTAATCCGACATATGGAGCAACATCATCTCCATTGCGTTCAATCTCACCATCAGTGATGGAATGACCAAGCAAGGTTGCCATCATCTGGTCATCTTCATCATCAATGCCAAGAGTGACTGTTCCACTCTGGAAAGATGAGTCTGATTCAGCCAGACCATCATCTGCAAACAACTTTGCCTCATTGTTGGTGATGCTTACACTACATGAGATTGCCTTTGCAGGTTTCTGTGCAACACCATATGTTGCAGTTCCATCCTCCTGTTCGGTCAAAATACCAAACAAGAAATTTTTCAATCCGATTTTTGCCATCTTAATTTTCCTCCTTAAAAATCGCAAAATTCAGTGTCTTGTGATAATAGCCTGTGTCTGGCTCAAACATATCTCTGCTTGAGCGACTTGGCTGAAATACAAAATTATTTGCCTTTAACAAGGCTTTTACACTCTCAATTACATTCAAAAAGTTGCCTGTGGAATAAACATCAAAATCATAATAATCAACATAACCAAGCAACTCATCATCTCCAGATAGAGAACCATCTGCATCCTGTTCCATATAGACCACATATGGTTCTCCATGACCCTCATAGAACATGAATGTGACAGGAATCTCAATTCCATCCACTGTGAAATTCTGAAAGATTGACTCAATCAATTCATTCATTCCAATAGTCCTCCACTTGCTTTCCTTTGTGCTTTCAACATGGCATCTGTAATCTCTTGTTTCTTAAAAGATTTCCTCATGAAAGGATGCTTTGGAAATGGGGAATTACTTCTGCCATACTCAAACACATTTGCCACCAATGGAGCAGGAACTGTCTTTCCATCCTCATTCTGAAAATATCCATAGAATCCAACCTTGGTGTTGATGCCATCATCAGTTGGTGTCTTGTAGACCTTGGATGTTCTCAAGCAATCCATCATCTTGGAATTGCGTATGCTCTGAGGAACGTTTGCAATGATGTTCCTGTTCACAACCTCTGCTCCTGCCTTTGTCATCTCACCAAAGATTTTATCTGAGTTGTCATAAATCTTTTGAATATCTTTCATGATTTCTGTTGGCAATTGCATCTCAAATCTAGCCATCAGTGAGTGAC
>JAEIGA010007152.1_pt1 | contig 16984 bp, 10 predicted proteins | sample 9270691 | NCBI WGS metagenome assembly JAEIGA01 (sample SAMN17057246, study PRJNA624740) | gut metagenome | biome: biome; isolation source: fecal sample | host: Bos grunniens | place: China: Xizang | collected 2019
GAAAGAAGTTCAGAAAATTACAAATCTTTAATTTTAATTCATCTCTTGCTGATAGCAGGGGATGAGTTTTTATATTGTTACTCTTCTTGCTCGTATTCAATGCTCGTATTCAAGCGATCCTTCGGCAAGGGGAATAAAAAACGGAAAAACTGAATTTTGATAAACCGCCACCCGTGAACATCAGAGTGGTAACCGAGTGGTTTCGAAAGATTATACATAGGATACGAAAAAGATATAGATAGGCTATAGTGGTCGCGAAATGGTCGCGTAGCCCGCAGTCAACTTGAGAGTGATTACACACGAATTGTCGGCATACACAACATTTTTGCAAAAAAACATTTGCTCAATTCAAAGATTTTCAGTACCTTTGTACGCTTTTTACGAAATACATTATCATTAACCAAATAAATATGAAGCACATCTTTTTTATTCTGCTTGCCACTATCGGACTCATCTCCTGTGGCAACACTGCGCAAAACGCTCAGAATGAAGCGAATGCGAACACGCAAAATCCTATCATGCCTATCGTATTCACGGGCGAAAACACACAAGTCATTCTCACCGACTACCTGCCTGCACTCACCGAAGAGGACGAAGCCGTTTTCTCCACCGAACCTTCGTACCAAGTGACCAACGTGACTGCTGAGGGTTTCACCCTCAATGGCGACCACACACTTTCCGTTCTCACGGTTGAAGTGCCAGCCAAAGGATTGCACTACGATATCCCTATCGTACCACAATCGCCATACGAGGTTGGACTAACCACCAAATCATTCTCTGATTCTACTATTACCATCGGTGTCCTTAACCAATATGAGCACCTGCAATTCCGCATATTCTGGCAGGACACACGCGCAAAGGAGTACATCAACTACGAGCAATACGGCACTGAGGCTACCATCACTATCGAACCTGCATGGCGTGAAAGCAAAGGTCGTAGCTTCGTTCGCGTATACGCCTACGCCGATGGCAAACACCTCAACGATTTGCTCATTCCTATGCAAGACGGTAAGGTGGTGAACGATGTGGCTCAGCTCACACGCTATGACGACCACGCACAGATCCTCTACTCACTCATGATTGACCGTTTTTACAACGGAAACAAAAACAACGATTGGAAGATGAACAGCCCAGAGGTATTGGACATCGTAGACTATCAGGGCGGCGACATCAAGGGAATCCAAAAGAAGATTGAAGATGGCTTCTTCGAGGAGTTGGGCATCACCACTATCTGGATTTCCCCTATCACACAAAACCCATGGGATGCATGGGGCATGTATCCTTTCCCTAACGGCAACAAATACGACAACACCAAGACCTATACCAAGTTCTCTGGTTATCACGGTTATTGGCCTATTTTTGCTACCGAGGTAGAAAAGCGTTTCACTACCGAGCAAGAGTTGCACGACATGTTGGCTACCGCACACCAACACGGTATGAATGTGATTCTTGACTATGTGGCCAACCACATGCACATCAATTCCCCTACCCTCCAAGCGCACCCCGATTGGCATACCGATAGTATCTTGCCTGACGGTCGCCGCAACTTCGAGCTCTGGGACGAAGCACGACTCACCACTTGGTTTGATGTGCATATCCCTACCCTCGACCTGGAGCGTCCAGAGGTTTGCTCTCCTATGACCGACTCTGCCCTAGTATGGCTCGATAAATTTGCTTTCGATGGATTCCGCCACGATGCTTGCAAGCATATTCCACTCAACTACTGGCGCGAACTAGGCAAAAAGATGAAGCAACGCTACCCTAACCGCCATATCTGGATGATTGGCGAGACTTATGGAGACCCTGCACTCATTGGTTCATATGTCAAAACGGGTATGCTCAACGCACAGTTCGACTTCAATATCTACCACACCGCTATCGATGTATTGGGCAAAGAGAATCAATCACTCAAGCGCATGAATGCTACCATCATGGAGTCTCTGGCTGCTTACGGCGCACACCACACCATGGGCAATATCTCTGGCAACCACGACAAGTGCCGCTTCATCTCCTTGGCAGGTAAAGCTGTAAGCTGGAACGAGAGCGACAAGGCCGCTGGTTGGGAACGCGAGATTGGCGTAACCGCAGACGGCAACAAAGAATTGGAGGCACATGCCTACCGTATGGCTATGCTCTTGGAGCTCATCAATTTCACTATCCCTGGTGTACCTTGCGTATATCAAGGCGATGAGTATGGCGAGGCAGGTGCTAACGATCCAGACAACCGCCATATGATTAAGTTTGATAATCTAAACCCAGAGCAAACCACCTTCCGCGCACAAGTACAACAGTTGGCTCAACTCCGCCGCAACAACATGGCTCTGCTCTACGGCGAGTATATCCCTGTCAAATCTACCGACACCCTGCTCCACTTCCAACGCGCATACATGGGCGATATAGTAGATGTGCGCATCGACCTCAACGGCGAAAGCAACATCACTATAAACGGCGACAAGGTGTGGACTTTGTAAATTAACTAGCACAACTAGTACTATTAGCCCAATTAGTCATCACTAACCAAAATCATATTCAACAACAATGAAGAAACTATTTTTTGCAGCGTTAGGATTGCTCTGCTTGGCATCCTGCGCAAAGCAGCCTTGCTGCCAACTAGAGCATCCATGCTACAGCTACGATGCTACTATCTACGAACTCAATACCCGCCAGCTCACCGAGGAAGGTACTTTCAAGGCTGCTGAAGCTGTATTACCAGCACTCAAGGAGATTGGTGTGGATATCATTTGGATCATGCCTATCCAACAGATTGGCGTCTTGGAGCGCAAAGGCACATTGGGTAGCTACTACGCTATCACCGACTACTGCACACTCAACCCTGAGTTTGGTACACGTGCTGACTTTGAGCATTTCCTAGCAGAGGCACACAACTTGGGCTTAAAGGTTATCCTCGATTGGGTTGCTAACCACACTGCTCCAGATAGCGAGTGGACCAAGAACGATGGATGGCACTACCGCGATAGTCTCGGCAACCTCATGGTGCAATACGACTGGACCGACATCTCCAAACTCAACTACGACAACCAAGACATGCGCGCTGCTATGAAGCAAGCCATGCACTGGTGGATGGACACTATCGGTATCGATGGTTTCCGTTGCGATGTAGCTGGCGAGGTACCTACCGACTTCTGGAACGAGGTGATGGCTGAACTTCGCGTGAAACATCCTAACATGTTCACCCTCGCTGAGGACGAGGCAGAAGCACAAGACCTCACCGAGACTGCCTTCGACATGTACTATGGTTGGGAACTCCACCATATCATGAATGGTGTAGCACAAGGGAAAAAGACTGTGGATGACCTCTGGGGATATTTCGCAAAGGTGGATACCACCCTTCGCAAAGAGGCTATCCGTATGAACTTCACCTCTAACCACGATGAAAACTCATGGAGCGGTACCGAGTTCGAGCGCATGGGCGACGCTGCCAACCTCTTTGCTGCATTCACCTATGTAGTGCCAGGTATGCCGATGATCTACACGGGTCAACCTAGTGGCAACCACCATCGTTTGGCATTCTTCGAGAAGGACCTCATCGACCGCGTAGAGAACGCTCCACAACACAATATGTACAAACAGCTCAATGCCTTGCGTGCAGATAACTTTGCACTTTGGAGCAATGAGATTGGTGCGCCTATGGTACGTTTGACAGAGGACAACCACAATATCTTCGCTTGTGTGCGCCACGCCGTTTGCCCTAAGAGTGGCAAGGAGAACACCATGATTGCTGTCATGAACATGTCGGCTGAAGAGCAAGTAGTGAATGTGGCTCTCGACCAATACGCTGGCGAGTACAACTGCCTCTGTGGCAAGACTATGACACTCCAGGCAAATCAAGAGTTCACCCTCCAACCTTGGCAACACATGATTCTAACCAAGTAATTGATATCTATCCTTTTAAGAATCAATTTAATAACCAATAAAAAAAGCATTGCCACGCAATGCTTTTTTTTATTTTCGCCTCATCGTCTCTTACCTCATCGCCTAAATGGGCAATTAGAGTTGCGCTTCGTATTCTTTCATGCAATCTACCAAAGCTTGCACGCCTTCTAGCGTCATAGCGTTATAGGTACTTGCGCGGAAACCACCTACCAGGCGGTGTCCCTTGATACCCACCATACCTTTGGCTGTAGCAAACTTGAAGAAGTCGTCTTGCAAGTGTGCGTACTCTGGCTTCAATACAAAGCAGATATTCATCATTGAGCGATCTTCCTTGCGGGCTGTTCCCTCAAAGATTTTGCTATCATCGATAGCCTTATAGAGCAAGTCTGCTTTTGCCAAATTGCGCTCCAAAGTAGCCTCCAAACCACCATTAGCCTTCAACCAGCGCAAGGTAAGCATGGCCGTATAGATTGGCAATACAGGAGGAGTATTGAACATACTGCCGTTCTCCATATGTGTGCGGTAATTCAACATCGTTGGGATATGGCGTGTCACCTTACCCAAGAACTCCTCTTTTACAATCACGAAAGTCACACCTGCAGGTGCCAAGTTCTTTTGTGCGCCACCATAAATAATATCGTATTTGCTCACATCAATTGGGCGAGCTAGAATGTCGGAAGACATATCTGCGATCAATGGCACATTGCCTTTTTTCTCGTAAATCGCTTGGAGTTTCTCGTCACTTATCTCAGTACCATAGATGGTATTGTTGGTAGTGATATGCAGATAATCAGCATCTTGCGGTACTTCAAAGTCCACAGGAATATGGGTAAAATTATCCGCCGCAGAAGTAGCCACTTCTACTACCTCGCCAAAGGCCTTAGCCTCTTTGATGGCTTTCTTCGACCAAACGCCAGTATTCAGGTATGCCGCTTTCTTCTCCAGGCAGTTGAAAGGCACCATGCAGAATTGCAAACTTGCACCACCACCCACGAAAATCACGCGGTAACCCTCTGGGATATTCAGTAGTTCTTTCATCAGCGCTTCTGCCTCATCCACAACAGGTTGGAAGTACTTGGCACGGTGCGAAATCTCCAATATACTCAGACCCTCACCTTGAAAATCGATAACAGCCTCTGCTGTTTGTTTGATTACTTCTTGTGGCAGGATACTAGGTCCTGCATTGAAATTGTATTTCTTCATGGTTATTTATGGTTTTTCGTCATTTTCCAATTACTTTTGGTGCCTTCGATAATCTCGTTATCTGCTTTTTTAACTGCCTCTTTAATAGCATCTTTGACTTTCTTAGCAGCCTCTTTGACATCTGTGATAATCTCCTCTACGAGGTCAGCTTTCTCTACCCAGCAGAGCGCATCGCCCTTCACAGCGGTAGCGCCTTGCTCCTTCTCGATAGACACCACGCGGCAGTGGTCAAACGCACGCACAGGCTCGATGCCATGAGGTGTTTGCAAGTAGCATACCACATCGCCTTGTTTGAAGAAGGTGCCAAAAGCAGGTGCTTTGCTATCCTCATTGTAGTCCAATTCCCACATCACTTTGCCCGACAAGCTTGCCTCCACTGGCTCAGCATTAGGATGCAGAATAGCACGTTTGTCTGCTGCTGTCAATACCTTCACCGCCTGACCGCTAGCTGCAGCTTTCTCCATGCGCTCCAGCAAGTCCTTATTAAACTGCTCCTTAGCTTGACCCGACTTATACTCGCGGTATTGCTTCTCGTGCATTGCAAACTCAAAGAGTTCCTCATCGTCTTGACCGCGGTCCCAACCATTCTTCTCCATCTCGGCAATGAATTGTGGCAATACGTCTGGATAAAGAGTTTGTGGGTCGTCGGTATAGAACTCCATATTCTTCTCTTTGGCCAGCTCAATGATCTCTGGTGCCAATTCGCCTGGCAACTTACCCGACTTGCCCAATATCATGCCCCACATAGCTGGATCCATGCGTGTGAATGGTTTCTCGCCCATGGACTTGCTGTAGAGGTTCATCAGCGCAGCGTTCTTCACATATTGCGAGAATGGTGTTACCAAACATGGAGTACCCAGCATAGGCCAGATACGTTGTACTTCGTCAAAGAGTTCCACGAGCAGTTCATCTTCGCTGAGCGCCGTTTGACCGCGTTTCACTAGGTTGGCATTGATAGCGGCATGCATACCCTTCAGGTCCGCCATCAGACTACCCATCATACCACCTGGCAGACCGCAACCTACCAGCAGCGAAGTCATCTTCGAGTTGCGTGGATCAATCCAGTAGCCCAAGAAGTCATCGATAAACTCTTGTGTCAAACTACGCGCCTCCATATATGCCTTCATATTGATATCTTTCACCAAGAAGCCTGCATCCTTGAGCATCGATTGGATAGTAATCACATCAGGATGCACCATACCCCAGCTCAGAGGCTCCATCGCTACGTCCAGCACATCACCACCTGCTTTGGCTACCTCCAGCATGCTGGCTACGGAAAAACCAGGACCACTATGACCGTGGTATTGGATAATAATATCAGGGTGTTTCTCTTTGATAGCCGCAACAATTGTACCCAACATCGCAGGACGACCGATACCTGCCATATCCTTCAAGCAGATCTCTTGTGCGCCATTAGCGATGAGTTCTTCGGCGAGGTTGATATAGTATTCTGCATTGTGTACTTGAGAATAAGTAATACACATAGTCGCTTGCGCGGTCATGCCCGCCTCTTTTGCCCATTTAATAGAGGGGATAATATTACGTGGATCGTTCAGACCACAGAAGATACGGGTGATATCCACACCTTGTGCATGCTTCACTTTGTACATGAGCTTGCGCACATCCGCAGGCACTGGGTTCATACGCAATGCGTTCAAACCACGGTCCAACATATGCGTCTTGATACCTACCTCATTAAATGGCTTGGTAAACGTACGTACTGCTATATTAGGATTCTCACCGTAGAGTAGATTCACTTGTTCGCTGGCACCGCCATTGGTTTCTACGCGGTCAAAACAGCCCATGTCGATAATCACAGGTGCAATCTTTGCCAACTGATCTTTGCGTGGCACATACTTGCCACTACTCTGCCACATGTCGCGATAGACAAGGGAGAATTGAATTTCTTTTTTTGCCATAATGGTTCTTGTTTTGTATGGTATTTTTATGAATGATTATTCGCTTCAATTGTGCATTTACAATTATCGTGCAAAGATACGTTTTTTTTTTCACATACACAAGTATTCTTCGCGAAAAAAAATTACAAATAAAATTTCCTTGAAATTGTTTGCTATTATCAAAAAAAAGTTGTAACTTTGCACCGCATTTTGTATGCACTATTAATTTGACTAAATTAATCGCGCTCAGCGCACCAAAACAATGAATATATCATACAACTGGCTCAAACGCTACATCGCACTGCAAGATAGTGCCGAACAAGTAGCACAAATTCTCACATCTATCGGATTAGAGGTGGGCAAAGTAGAAAAAGTACAAACCATCAAAGGCGGACTAGAAGGCCTTGTGGTAGGCGAAGTCATAACCTGTGTGGATCACCCCAATTCTGATCACTTGCACATCACCACCACCCGTGTGGCACCCGACGCCGAACCCCTGCAAATCGTTTGCGGTGCGCCTAACGTAGCCGCTGGGCAGAAAGTTATTGTGGCTACCGTAGGTACCGTGCTCTACGATGGCGACGAGAAGTTCACTATCAAACGTGGCAAGATCCGCGGCGAGGAGTCACTCGGTATGATTTGCGCCGAGGACGAGATTGGCGTTGGCAATAACCACGACGGCATCATGGTACTTCCTGCTGATACCCCAGTAGGCATGCCTGCCAAAGAATATTTCGGCGTAGAAGACGACACCCTCATCGAGGTGGATATCACGCCCAACCGTGCCGACGGTGCTAGCCACTACGGCGTGACACGCGACCTCTATGCCTACTATCAAGCCAAAGGCATCGATATCGCACTCACCAAACCTAGCGTAGAGGACTTCCGCGTACAAAACAACGCATTGCCTATCGAGGTCGTCGTAGAGAATACCGATGCTTGCCCACGTTATACGGGCGTGAGCATCCAGGGTGTGACCATCCAGGAGTCGCCAGACTGGCTCAAAAAAGCCCTCAACACCATCGGTATCCGTCCTATCAACAACGTGGTGGACGTCACCAACTTCGTGCTCCACGAGATGGGACAAGCGCTTCACTCTTTCGATGCCGACAAGATCAAAGGCAACAAGGTCATCGTAAAGAACGCTACCGAAGGACAAAAATTCATCACCCTCGACGGCGTAGAGCGTACTCTCTCTGCTGCTGATCTTATGATTTGCAACGCCAAGGAGCCTATGTGTATTGCAGGAGTGTTTGGCGGACAAGACTCGGGTATTACCGAGCAAACCACCAATGTCTTCCTCGAGAGTGCTTACTTCGATCCTGTCAGCATCCGCAAGACCGCTCGCCGTCATCAGCTCTCTACCGACGCTAGCTTCCGCTACGAACGCGGTTGCGATCCTAATAACACCCTCTACGTACTCAAACGCTGCGCACTCCTCATCCAAGAGGTAGCAGGTGGCGAGATCGCTATGGAGATTACCGACCAAGGTAAGACCGCCTTCGAACCATTCTCTGTAACGTTCAATATTGACCGTGCACATGCCTTGATTGGCAAAGAACTGGGCGAAGAGCTCATCGAGCGCATTCTCCGCGCCATGGAGGTAGAGATATATAGCAAGGAGAACAAGGTTTGGCAGCTTGGCGTACCTCGCTACCGCGTGGATGTACAGCGCGAGTGCGACGTGGTAGAGGATATCCTCCGTATCTACGGCTACAACAATGTGGAGTTCCCAGAGAAACTCAACACCTCGCTCAGCTACAATCCAAAGCCAAATCCAGTGGCATTGCAGATCCGCATCTCGGAGCAACTCACCGCACAAGGCTTCAACGAGATTCTCAACAACTCGCTCACCAAGCTGTCCTACTACGAGCCTCTGGAACAACTCAGCCTAGCCACTTGCGTCAAAATCATGAACCCGCTGAGCCAAGACCTGGGCGTGATGCGTCAGACATTGCTCTTTGGCGGACTCGAAAGCATCCAGCGCAATGCCAACCGCAAGAATGCCGACCTCAAGTTCTACGAGTTTGGCAACTGCTACCACTACAACGCTCAGAAGATCGCGGACCGTCAAGCCAAAGACCCACACTGGACCTACGATCCACTCTATGCCTATAGCGAAGAGCCACACTTGGCATTGTGGTTGACTGGCAACAAGACCGCGCAATCATGGGTGCAAAAGGAGGAGCGAACCAGTTTCTACACCCTGCATGCCTATGTCAACAATGTGCTCCGTCGTTTAGGAGTGAATATCACTAACTGCGTATTAGAACCATTGGAGAGTGAACTCTGCTCCGATGGCATGGTCATCAAAGCACCTAACGGCAAAGCCATTGGCTTCATGGGCATCGTGAATAGCAAGCTGCTCAAGGCCTTCGATATTGACAATCCTGTTTATTACGCTGACCTAGATTGGAACATGCTCCTCCGTCTCAACAAGCAATACAAACCTGTCATCAATGACCTGCCTAAGTTCCCTGAGGTGAAACGCGACTTTGCGCTACTTGTGGACAAGACCGTCAAGTTTGCCGACCTGGCCAAAGCCGCTATGGCTGCCGAGAAGAAACTGCTCAAAGCAGTCAACCTCTTCGACGTCTACGAGGGCAAGAATCTCGAGGAGGGCAAGAAGAGCTACGCACTCTCCTTCATCCTCCAAGACACCGAGAATACCCTCAAGGACAAGCAAATCGAGGCTATCATGACCAAATTGCAACACCTCTTTGAGGAGAAGTTCGGAGCAAAACTGCGTTGATGACCTACGAGGAATACATACACGAACAACAGACGGCATTCTCCGAAGAACATTCGGAGAATTGCTGTTTTCTTGAAAACCAAGCCGAAGGCGTATTTGTACGAGGACATTGATGCAGCCCAATAACCACATAGCCGTCTTTGCATCAGGCACAGGCACTACCCTGCAAGCCCTGATAGATAACCAACAACAGTATGGGTATTGTGTATCTTTGATTGTCACCAATCGCGCATGCCAAGCGCAGGAGCGTGCACAAGCAGCACATATCCCTACCCTGCAATCCAGAGACTGGGAAGAGATAGACAAGGCCCTGACCGACCACCATGTACAGCTCATCGTGCTGGCAGGTTTCCTAGCCATTATCCCCGAATGGATATGTGCGAAATGGGAGCATCGTATCATCAATATCCATCCATCGCTATTGCCCCGCCATGGCGGCAAAGGCATGTATGGCATCCGCGTGCAAGAGTCGGTACTAGCAGCAGGAGACACCATTGCGGGCTGCACCGTGCACTATGTCAGCGCCGAGGTGGATGGCGGTAATATCATCGCGCAAGCCACCGTTCCAGTACTGCCCAACGACACCCCCGAGACACTATCCGCCCGCGTACAACAAGAGGAGAAACAACTCCTACCTCGCACTATTGCAACTATACTCCACAATACTACACAACACTAAACAATACTACACAACACTCCACAATGCTTAACAACGCTGAACAACAAGAGATCTTGCGTCGCCGCACCTTTGCGATCATCTCGCACCCTGACGCAGGTAAGACTACCCTCACCGAGAAACTTCTGCTCTACGGAGGTGCTATCCACGTAGCTGGAGCCGTAAAATCGAACAAGATTCGCAAGACTGCTACCTCCGACTGGATGGAGATCGAGAAGCAGCGCGGTATCTCCGTGGCTACTTCCGTCATGGGTTTTGACTACAACAACTACCATATCAATATCCTCGACACCCCTGGTCACCAGGACTTTGCCGAGGACACTTTCCGCACGCTGACCGCTGTGGATTCCGTGGTGATCGTCATCGACTCCGCCAAGGGTGTTGAGACGCAAACCCGCCGCCTCATGCAGGTATGCCGTATGCGCAAGACACCAGTGATGGTCTTCGTCAATAAGATGGACCGCGAGGGTAAAGACCCCTTCGACCTCATGGACGAAGTGGAGAGCGAACTCGGCATCCATGTACGCCCACTCTCGTGGCCTATCAATAGCGGCGAGCGATTCAAGGGCGTGTACAATATCTTCCAATCTACCCTCGACCTCTATACGCCAAATAAGACGCAAGTCACTGAGTCATTGCGTTTTGACGATGTCACCGACCCACAGATTGCGCAGCTCGTAGGCGAGCAAGATGCCATCAAACTCCAAGAGGACTTGGAGATGATTGAGGGCGTATATAATCCATTCAGCCGCGAGGATTACCTCGCTGGCGACCTGGCTCCTGTCTTCTTCGGTTCGGCACTCAACACCTTTGGTGTGAAGGAACTCCTCGAGTGCTTCGTGCAGATTGCTCCATCGCCACGACCTGTAGAGGCAGTAGAGCGCAAGGTAGAACCTATGGAAGATGGTTTCACGGCGTTTTGCTTTAAGATCCACGCAAATATGGACCCTAATCACCGTTCGTGTATTGCGTTCTTCAAGATTTGTAGCGGTAAGTTCGTGCGTAACACCTATTATAAACACGTGCGCGAGAACCGCCAGATGCGTTTCTCGGCTCCTACCTGCTTCATGGCGCAACGCAAAGAGACGGTGGACGAGGCCTTTGCAGGCGATATAGTAGGTCTTCCAGATACAGGCAACTTCAAGATTGGCGACACCCTCACCGCGGGCGAGATGCTCCATTTCAAGGGCTTGCCATCCTTCTCGCCTGAGATGTTTAAGTATATCGAGAACGCCGACCCAATGAAGCAAAAGCAGCTAGACAAGGGGGTTAACCAGCTCATGGACGAAGGTGTAGCGCAGTTGTTCATCAGCCAGTTCAACGGCCGCAAGATTGTCGGTACAGTAGGTCAATTGCAGTTCGAGGTTATCCAGCACCGTTTGGAGCACGAGTACCAAGCCAAGTGCCGTTGGGAACCGCTGCAGATGTTCAAGGCATGTTGGATAGAGTCGGACGACGAAGCTGAACTGGAGATGTTCAAGAAGCGCAAAGCCCAGTACATGGCGAAGGACAAGGAGGGACGCGATGTCTTCATGGCAGATAGCGGCTATGTGCTGCAAATGGCGCAAAGCGACTACAAGAACATCCGATTCCACTTCACCAGCGAGTTCTAACCCAAACAACACCTCATTGTCGCCAAAATCAATTTTGGATAATATACTATAATTGAATACCATGAAACTACAATTCCTAGGCGCCGCAGGCGAAGTCACCGGCAGCAAACATCTCATCACCACCGATTCAGGCAAGACCATCTTGCTTGATTGTGGTATGTATCAGGGCAAAGGTATGGAGACAGATGCGGCTAACCGCGAGCTGGGCTTCGATCCCAAGGACATCCACTACCTGCTGCTCTCGCACGCACATATCGACCATTCAGGACTAATTCCCTATATCTATAGCCTAGGTTTTCGTGGTAAGATCTTCTGCACACCAGCCACGCGCGACCTGTGCCAACTCATGCTACAGGACACCGCTTTTATCCAGGAGCAGGACGTTCGCTGGTACAACAAGAAGATGGACCGCCTACACAAACCCAAGATCAAACCCCTCTTCGACACCAACCACGCACAGCAGGTCATGAAGCTCTTCCGCACCGTGGACTACGACACCACCTACCGTATCGACGATGAGCTTCAGATCCGCTTCACCAATTCGGGCCATATGCTCGGTTCGGCTATTATCTCGCTGACTATCAACGAAAACGGTCAGTCCAAGCGCATCGCTTATACAGGTGATATTGGGCGCCTCCATAGCCATATCCTCAGCACGCCGCAGGCTTTCCCTCAGTGCGACTACCTCATCTGTGAATCCACCTACGGCGACCGCCTGCACGACGATGCACTAGTCTCCGAGGAGCAGTTGCTAGGGGTTGTAGAGGAGACATGTATGTACAAGAAAGGCAAACTGCTCATACCCTCTTTCTCCGTAGGCAGAACACAGGAAATCGTCTATGTGCTCAACCAGCTCTACAACGATGGTCGTCTAGAACGCATACCTGTATATGTGGACTCGCCGCTTAGCGCCAATGCCACGGAGATCTTCCGTCGCCATGCTCATACGCTCAACGAAGAGGTACGCGATACCATGCGTTTTGACCCCGATCCCTTTGGGTTCAACACCTTGCGCTATATCACCGATGTACAGCAGTCCAAGGCGCTCAACCGCAGCGAGCAAGCCTGTATCATCATCTCGTCATCGGGCATGTTGGAGGCGGGGCGTATCAAGCACCATGTCTCTAACCATATCGACGACCCTAGCACTACTATTCTGATTGTAGGTTATTGTACCCCTACATCGCTAGGAGCGCGCATCCAAGACCCTTCATTGCGTTTTGTTAGTATTTTTGGTTATGACCATCGCATCCGAGCCCATGTCACCAAGATCGAGGGCTTTTCGGGTCACGGCGACTATAGCGAGATGATCCAGTATTTCACTGCTAGTCAAGACCCTCAGCAGGTGAAGCAGGTGTTTATCGTACATGGTGAAAGCAGCGCACAAGAGGCATATAGCCAGCACTTGCAGGCCGCAGGCTTCCGCCATGTCACCATTCCGCAAAAAAGCGATAGTGTCACGCTTTGATTGCTAATTTTTGGCTTGGTAGCAAGCGCTGCGCTGCGTATTTTTGTTTCAAAAAAATGATATAAACAAAAATTATCCAAAATTAGTCCAAAATTCTGCGATAATATTGCTTAATTTTCTATAATTGTTTATAATTTTGGTAGTGCATTTTTATTGGTTACTAAAAAAAATCTTCCTCGTTTTTTAGTGGATAGTCGTGAGTTGTAGTGTCTTTTTGTCGGTACAATATGCTGTCTGTATCCTTACCACCATCCTAGCACCTCCTTACCACCTCCTTACCACCTCATACTTCTGACTAAGGTGAATCATCTATATCTTCTTCAAATATTTGTGTTGTGTTCATAATGGTAAAAATCTAGTGGTTGAAGATATGGTTTGTGTGACAGCTGTGAGAGCTGTGACAACTATTCCTAAATTTTGGCTACCCTTGCGCTACCCTTGCGCTACACCACTAGTGATTTTTTGCGGATTTTACTTGCGTATGTGCATTTTTTGTTGTACCTTTGCAGCGAAAACCAAAAGAATCTTTAGATTCTTATTGGTTGATCATCACTAGTTGATGAAGAAAACGATAGTAATGATACTATTGCTGCTCCTAACTTCTGTTCGGAGTATGCTGTTTGCGGGATTGCAGGATAAGCAAGCCTCTGTGTTCGTTCCCCCTATGGATATGACACTCTGCGCACCTGCCGTTGTTCCTATTGACAAATACCTTTTCTCTTTCTCCGCTACAGACACGGTGCTAAAACTATCATTGGAGTATTTTGACATACTCCTTTGTACTACGCAGTCAGCCAATCTGCTACTCCTGCCCTCCTCCATCTCCTCCGAACCCGTTCGCGACACCATCTGCGCGGGCGAGAACTACGAATGGAATGGCAAGACCTACTTCAAACCTGGCATCTACACCGACACGCTCACCAATATCCACGGCTGCGATAGTATCGTGACACTCCACCTACATGTGCTGCCTGACCCACCACTGAATTTCACTGTCAATGGCGTCAGCTTCAAGATGATGCGCGTCCGCGCGGGTACTTTCATGATGGGTGCAACGGACGATGACCCTGACGCAGAGGCAGACGAGTTCCCACGCCACGAAGTGACATTAACCAAAGACTACTTCATCGGCGAGACGGAGATGACGCAGGCACTTTGGCAAGCCATTATGGGCAATAACCCAAGTCAAGATACCTCTAACCCACAATCACCTGTCAATAATGTGTCGTGGGACGATTGCCAAGGGATGATTGCTAAGCTCAATGAGCTCACAGGCCTCACTTTCCGCCTGCCAACCGAGGCAGAGTGGGAGTATGCTGCTCGCGCGGGATATTACTCCAGAGGATACATCTATGCAGGTAGCAACGATATAGATGAGGTAGCTTGGTACAACAAACCCTACAACGCTTCCGTTGCTTCTCTCAAACCAAACGAAATTGGCGTATATGACATGAGCGGCAGCGTATATGAGTGGTGCCAAGACTGGTATGACCCTAATGCCTACAAATCACATGACCATCGCATAGATCCATTTCAAGCAAATAGTGTGGATGGACGAAGATGTGTACGAGGAGGATCTAATAAAACAGTTCAAGGTATTAGAGCAAAAATATACAGCCGTCTAGCCAATCGAGGGTATATAAATTCAAATACCACGGAAAGTCATGTAGGTCTTCGTTTAGCCCTTGAGGCTACGGGTATCATGGAGAACAACCGCGAGTTTGTCACTCACGACACCATTTGTGCAGGAGAGACCATTACGTGGAATGGCAAGACCTATACCAAGCCTGGTTCCTATACCGATACCCTGCAAAATATCCATGGCTGCGATAGTATAGTCACTCTCCACCTCGAGGTTCTGCCCGATCCACCTAAGACCATCACTGTCAATGGCGTGAGCTTCAAGATGGTGCGCGTCCGTGCAGGCACCTTCATGATGGGTGCGACGCCAGAACAAGGCACCGATGCACAAGCCAATGAGAAACCTGCCCACCAAGTTACCCTTACTCGAGATTACTTTGTGTCAGAAACTGTGCTCACGCAAGCCTTATGGACTGCTGTCATGGGAACAACCATCCAAGAGGAAGAGGCCAAAGGTACGGGCGAGAAGAACCTTGGATATGGACCTAACTTCCCGATGTACTGCCTCTCCCACAACGACTGCCTCCTATTTGTGGAGCGACTCAACCAACTCACAGGTCTCACTTTCCGCATGCCTACCGAGGCAGAGTGGGAATATGCCGCTCGTGGTGGTCATCTGTCAAGGGGATATAAATACCCTGGTAGTAACAACCCACACGAAGTGGCATGGTCTATAGAGAATGACCCACAGAAAAAGTTACATGAGGTCAAGTTACTAAAGCCCAATGAACTGGGGCTCTACGATATGGCGGGCAATGTATGGGAGTATATATACGATTTCCGTCGTACCTATACAGCAGAACCACAAGTCAACCCGATGGGCGACATCAGCGGTAATAACGCCAATATTCGTGGTGGTAGCACAGCTTGGAATAGTGAGTACAACCGTGTGTCGTTTAGATATGCCTCTAGAACTATTCTTAAAAGCGACAAATCAAGTCGTCGTGCCTTCCGCTTTGTACTCGATGCCGACCGTGTGATAGGCGAGGACAATACGACCTACCAAGCCCACAACACCATCTGCGCAGGCGAAACTTACACATGGAACGGCAATACCTACACCAAACCTGGCTCATACACCGACACACTCCAAAATATCTATGGCTGTGATAGTATTGTCACTCTCCACCTACATGTGAACCCTACCTATGAAGTTCATGATACAATAGTAGCATGCGACAACTATACCTTCAACCCATTTAATAAAAATGGGGGGGGGTATAACCATCTATGAATCTGACACTTACACAGACACAATAACCAGTATTAGCGGTTGCGACAGTGTATTTGTGCTGCACCTGACAATCAACAAAACCGTATATGAAGGGGAATCTATCACCGCTTGCGATAGCTACGAGTGGAATGGTCAAAACTATACAGAGAGTGGCAATTATACATACACAACCACCGCTGCCAACGGCTGCGATAGTATTACTACACTGCACCTGACTATTAATAAGACTATATATGCAGAGGAAACGGTAACCGCTTGCGATAGCTATACATGGAATGGTGAGACATACACCACTAGCGGAGATTACCCATATACAACTACTGCTGCCAACGGCTGCGATAGCATTACCACACTGCACCTGACTATCAACAAGACCGTATATGAAGAGGAAACTATCACCGCTTGCGATAGCTACGAGTGGAATGGTCAAACATACACTACTAGCGGAGACTACACCTACACCACTACTGCTGCCAACGGCTGCGATAGTATAACTACACTCCACTTGACTATTAACTACTCCGAGATCGGTACAACCGAGTATGCCACTATCTGCTACGGCGAGAGCTACACTTGGAACGGCAATACTTACAACACTAGCGACA
>JAEIGA010007153.1_pt1 | contig 16979 bp, 31 predicted proteins | sample 9270691 | NCBI WGS metagenome assembly JAEIGA01 (sample SAMN17057246, study PRJNA624740) | gut metagenome | biome: biome; isolation source: fecal sample | host: Bos grunniens | place: China: Xizang | collected 2019
CCCAAAATAAAACCGCGCGCAGCCAATCACACATAACAACAAAGTATCAATGCACATCAAATCAAATGGAATTAACTCAAAAATGATAAACAAATGAACCGAAATAATGCGATGAAATGAAAATCATAAAGAAAAACCTTGATAAACCCAAAAACATGCTCTCTCACGAGAGGAATTACATATACACACTTCTTGACGTTGAACGCATAACGACTGCGCGCGGGAAATACCAATTATTCTATGGACGGTAACGACCGCTGCCGATTACCGCCACAAAGATAAACACTTTCTGCTGACTAAACAAAATTTCTTAATAACTTTTAACTTTTTTCGCTTGAATATATTACCATAAGCAATTACTTACTTAGGCTATAACTACCTTGGTATTAACTACTAAAGGTATCTATTACCATAAGTAATAAATACCAACTAACTAAGGTAATTACTACCATAAGTAAATAATACCATAACCAATAACTACCTAAAGAATATATTACCATAGTACTTAATACCTAAAGTAATAACTACTAAAGCATATTACACACGCGCACGCGCGTATTTTCTCGTTATAACTTAATCAAAAAAATATATATCACATAAATGCACTATAAAAAAATTATCATCTACACAAGAAAAACTTATCCATGATTATACATGCCTTCTTATTATTATACACTAAAAAAATTATATAATACGCAAAATCTTCGATTTAAGACACGAAAAAATACTTAGACGTACAAAGTAACATAAAACGTGTTAAATGCGCTTAAAACGAAAGAAAATGGCCAAATTCGCGATTTTACGACAAGATATAAGAAATGATTTTACAAAAATCTTTTTCTTTTTAATTTTTTTTCTTTGATTTTTTAAATTTTTCGTTTTTCGTTTTTCGTTTTTTCGGGAAAAGGGGATGCACCATATAATACGCCGTCCCTAAATTACCCCCCACCCGCCAACATTTTCGCGCTTTGGGGGCTGTGGGGGCGATATGGCGGAAAATAGCCCTTTTAAACGCTCGTTTGCCCCGAATATAGCCCTTTTACGGTCTCTTTCGCCGACACACATACACCGACGCTCACACGTTCACGCGTACATATACGCGCTCAACACATGGCGCAATAATATAGCTATATTTGCACTAATTATATTATATTTATATTATATTATAACACTACCACTTATAGCACTACCACACTATTAACTATTAACACATATATATATAACATAATAATAGCCTATTAACACCTAATTCAACGAATTAAACTAGATTCATGATATTGAATTCAATATATTAAATAATATATATAATAATATACTTAAATATATAAATATCAATAAATTACGAATTCAACGTAATTAAGTGTTCGATAAGTGTATTTTTACACTTAATTTGGACGACAACGATTTTTGCCTAACTACCTAATAATCAACATTTTAAACTAATTTTTTGTAAAAATATTTCACATTGTTCTAAATGTGTGCTTTTATTGTTCTTTATGTACTTTTTTATCTTTGTGAAAAATAATTACACCTTAATAAATGTTAATAAAATATCTTATTGAATATCAACAAGTTACAATGAAAAATATCTTTTTGCGCTAAAAAATACTGCGAAAAATATTTACAAAAGGGGGTGTTTTTTGATGCTAGATTTGGAGCACCTATTATATTGTTAGTGTTGGCTGACGGCTACAGCGGTAGCACCAACGACAGCCGACACCCCAACAATTAACCCCAACAATTAACCAACTAAACAACTAAACAACTATGGCTACCAACAACAACAACAACAACGTGAACAACGCCGCCACCGCCGCATGATGCACACGGCACAACGGTAGCCCGTTTCCGCAGACGGACGCAAGCGGCAGAGGCCGACAACGGCGGGAGCAACACCCGCGACGGGCGCACACCATAATAAAGGGAGTCACGGCGTGACCTCTTCGAACACTACCGAAAGCGCGCAACGACGAGCGCCGCAACGCAAAGGCAACGCGGCCACTATCAACGTCGGGCCAACAGATGCAAAGGCAATGAAAGCCGCGCGCAAGTAGGTAGCAAGTAGAAAGCAGTTCTTTGACATATTGACACCGAAGGGCGCGAAAAGCGAACCACAAAGCCATGTAGCCGTGTGAGCAACGCGGCGGCAGCGTTGCGGATTCCTCGTAAAGATAAAGAACAACGGGCAGTACATCGACCCGCTAAAGATGGCCGTTCCGATGATTTCGCCCGCCATGAATCGAAGGTTCGGTTTTAGATATCGCGAGACGATGCCAAGCCTAAAGAAGTCGTGGGCGGGTGGCTATGGAATCAGCATGAGCGGCGACGGCTTCAAGAGGTGGCTCAACGACATGGGCGTACAATACGACTGCGCACTCTCATTCATGGACGCTTTAGGGTGCGAGACGGTCGGGGAACTTGAAAAGCTCTTCAAGGACGGCGCACAAAAAGCACAGACACGGAAACACTAAACAGACAAGGCGTGCGGACGATAGCGCACAACGAGGCGCAGACGTATGCAGCAATTGCGCCGCACGCTACAATAACAGAAACCACTTTAATAACCACTAAACAAAAACAGTCATGGGAACAAGATTGAACGAAAAAGAATTGCAAGCACTCGGCTTCGCAAAGAGCGCAAATAACGTAAAAGTGAGCGTAAACGCAAGCGAGCGCGTAGAGTATTGCGGCAGACCCATTGGCACGCCGATAGAATTCACGCGGAACGGCAAGCACATGCTCGGCGTTATCGGAACGCCGACGGACGACGGGCGCGAAACGGCGGTGTACACGGATGGCGATACGTGGGGCGCGTTGTTGTTGTTCGCGAAGCATAACGCGCAGATTGTGAACGGCGAGAAGGCAGAACGCGCGAAGCACAACGGGCGCGAATACTGCAAGCGCGAACTAAGTTCGCTTTCGTGGTGGGATTTCGCAGACGAGTATTCGTACGACGATTTTAAACGCGATATAGCCGTAGTTGAGGCGGCTCTTGGTTAATTGTTGAACGGCGGCGGGTTCACTCTCAACACCCGCCGCCACTTTTCAGACAGACGGACATGAAAAAGTTTAAGACCCTCGCAATCGGGTGCGCATTATTCGTCCCCGTTGCATTTATGATATGTAGTAATAACGCTTGGTTATTTGTCGCTTGCGGCTTTTACTGCATGGCGTTATACGTGACGCGAAAGCTGAAGTTTTGGAGGGACTTCGCCAACGTTATGGACGAAATACTAACAAACATCGAAAAACAATATAATAATTATAATATTTAATTAAATATCATTATGAAAAAGAGTTTTATTTCTTCGTTCGCTCCACACGACAGTGAGCGTTATTACGAAACCCGCATCTATGCACTCAAGTGCTGCAACACAATGCTGCAACAAATTATAACGACACTTGGACGCGACGCGTTCAACGTGATGGCCTCGTGGGGTTGTGTGTCGCGCGAAAACTTTTTATTTGACATCGTACGATGGCGCGAAATGCCGACGCTCGCGATACGTGTTAGCGGATTCCAACACAACGGCTACGCACTCGTTTCGCTAAACGAGGGCACGGACACATACGAGGTTGAACTCGCGGACGAAAACATGCAAGTTGACGACGACAGCGTACGCGAGACGGACGTATACTGTGACGAGCTCGCAAACGTGATTGACAGACTTGTTGAGACGGGCGACATGAGCAAAGAGCAGTATGATGCGAAAATTGTTGAATCTTTAATGCAAGGAGATTAAGACATGAGTTGGATTACAAAAATACAATACGAGGGAAAAGAGTTTACAGTTACCTCGTTTAGCGATGGCGACATCTACATCGAGCGCACATACGGCGGGCGTTGGTTGCTCGCTATATATCAAGCGAAAGAAAACAAGTGGCACATCCAAGAAAATTTCGACCCGCGCACGATTGGCGAAGGCGAAGATGATATTTTCGTATTTAACGAACGACCGAAAAACCTTGTTGACGCGCTTGTTTCACTTAAAAAATTATAAACAAACTAAAAGTTGCGCACGACACGGATAAAGTGCATACAATTATGAAGACAAAAGACATACTTTGTTGGGTGGTCAACGAATGCGTAAACGGTGAAGATATTGGAATCATTGACGTACCCGAAGAGGACGACGCATTTGTTTGCCAAGACGAAGAATGGTGGATTGAAACGTTTGGCGCATATCCACCTTCTGCAATCGAGGCAGGGAAATACCTCTACTATTATAGGTCGGCGATTTCGGAATGGATAAAAGACGAGTACGGGAACTACCAAGAACCCGACGCGGAAATAGAGATTGGCGACGATTACGCTTATTTATACAAAATCAATGATTAAATCGCAATCAATTGATTTCTAAAAAATATTAAAAATGTGCACATTCATTTAACTTTCGTTAATACATTTTGGAGTTGCATGAATAGTGTATATATTTGCACACGAAAAACAATAAACCAAACAAAAAAACAATTAGCCATTATGGAAACCAACATTGAAAGACTAAAGAAAGTGAGCGCCGAACACGGTGGCTCAAACAGTGTTCCAAGCGTGTACGTGGGTACGTACAAGAAGTACAACAACGGCGACTTGTTCGGGTGTTGGATTGACATCACGTCATTTGACAGCTATGAGGACTTTATCGCTACATGCAAGTATTTGCACGCGGACGAAAAAGACCCCGAAATCATGTTGCAAGATTACACGTGCTTCCCGCGTAGCTTCTATTGTGAGAGCGGATTGGACAAAGAGACGTACGAAGCGATTCTTGAATATTACGCATTGTCTGACGACGAGAAGGATGCGTATGAAGTTTATTGCGAATACGAATGCGAGCCAAGCGTCGAGAAATTCAAGCAGCGCTACCTTGGAGAATATAACGACCTTGAAGAATACGCGATAGACAACGACGATATCTCTGCATCGTTTATCGGGGTTGACTATGATGTGTTCCAACAGATAAGCGGATATATCGACTACAGCCGCATAGCAAGGGAAATGGACATAGACGGATTCTTCTGCAAGGAAGGGTACGCGTTTTCATCAAGCAATTATTAACCAAACTAAACTTAATCGACATGGAAAAGGAATTTATAGACTTTGGCCACGTGCCAAGCACCCCTTACGATGTGTACAAGGCGCACAAAAACATCAAAATAAACGGCCTTTATTATACCAATGAAGACGGAGAGCATGAAACACCGAGGCATATTTGGTTCAGTTGTGACATGCGTAATTGGTGGCAGAACCCCGACCTTGTGAACGGTCGCGCAATGACTACGTACTGCGGCAAGAATGGCACGACGCTCACGACCATATACAAGGCAAACGGTAAGCCGTATATTAGAGAGGATTTGTGTGACGTTACGGCGTACTACAAAAATGGAATCATCTACGATTTCCACCACGAATAAGGCAAAGCCCGTGAGCAATGTGCGAAGGTGGGGCGATACCATCCACGGGCGCAGACAAGTAACTATTTATTAACCCAAAAACTTAACAACTATGGAACTTTACAAAGTGAATTACAAAACGTCAAACGACTATCGGTTTGCAACCTATCACAAAACGTACGGCGACGCAAAGCGAAAGGCAAGCGAGTACAACGAACGCTACGAATCTCGTGGATGCTTTGCAAAGGCTACGCGAAAGAAAGTAATCGTCGAACCACACCACACCGCTTTACACAGAGGCTATCGACGCGTATGTGACGACGGTAGGGAAACGTATTACGAGGGCAGATTTGGAATCGGTTTTGTGCGGGAATACGCAACGTCACGCAGCAACTGCGGCAACCAATTCCACGAGATAGAGTATTTTATCGAGAAAACAAACAAGCAAGCATAAGACAATGAAAACATTCGTAACTTATTTGCGTGTATCGACGCAAAAACAAGGTCGTTCGGGTCTTGGCTTGGACGCACAGCGTAAAATGTGTAACGATTTCGTCAAGGCAAACTACGGCGTAATCACACAAGAATTCGTGGACGTTGAAAGCGGTACGCATAGAAACAGAAAGGGTCTGCAAGACGCGATAGCGTACTGCAAAAGCAACGGCTGCGCACTCGTTATTGCAAAGCTTGACAGACTTGCGCGTGACGTGGAGTTTTGCTTTAAGGTCGTGAACACGGGCATCGAAATACATTTCACCGACATGCCCCAAATGAATACGCTTCTGCTTGGCGTGTTCGCCGCGGTTGCACAATATGAACGCGAGCTAACAAGTGAGCGCACAAGGAAGGCGCTTGCAGTAAAGAAGTCAAACGGCGAGGCACTTGGAGCAGCCAATGAGAAGTATCAAGCACGGCGCGCGTTGAAGTCCGTCGCTATGCTAAAGTATGAGGCATCGAAAAGCGGCGCAAGCCGCACGAGGCACTACCAAGAGAGTAAGGACGTTGCAGCATTCACGCGAGTCATGCGTAACGTGTTCCCAAAAGCGACAAAGCGCGAATCGCCCGCCGATTGGTATTGGGGCATGATTTCACTAAAGGCTGATAACTGCACACGAGTGCTGTCGCTAATGAACGACTACAAGGAAATGGCAAATGGCGAGTTGTTCTGCAAGTGGGATTTCACACAAGACAACAAACAAAAATTGCGTAGTTACACGCAATCATTCAGACGCTCAGTGATGAGAACAAGCAACAATTATTAACTAACAAAACAAAGGAGGATTAACTATGCTTACAATTATTATTGTTATTGGCCTAATTGGCAATATTCTCGACGGTGGCCTTATTCGTATGGGTGGCCGTGGATTCCTAAAATAAATAAATGTTTAACTCATAAATATTACGCGTTATGGCAATGATTATTAAAACCAATGGTTCTGTTGTTAAAGTAGAGCCAAAGAACGGAAGCGATTTCAAGTTAGATGAACTCAAAGAAGTCGTGAACGGGTACATCGAAATTATCACGCTCAATGATGGCAACTACATGGTTGTTAATGAAGAGGGTAAGATAAACGGCCTTGAATATAATCCTATCGCCACGGGCATCCTTTGCGGTGCTCGTGGGTTCGGGGATTTTGTGGTCGGCAACGTCCTCGTATGCAAGACAAGCGAAATAAAATAGAAAGGAGCGACTATCATGGCAAGAGTAAGGACAAGCCAATACTGCAAGGTTAATTTTGCAAATGGCGTTGAATTCTATGGTAATATCGTAAAAACAAGAAAGACAGATGTGTACGTCATTCCACGAGGCTCTGACTGTGTGCTTATCTGTTCAAACAAACGTGACGAAATAACAACTTTGTAAAACATAAAAACCACTAAAATGGAAACAAGAATTTGTAAATGTTGTGGTCGCGAATTGCCGCTCGACCAATTCAGCAAGAACTACATCGGCTACACGTCCGTATGCAAAGAATGCAACAGTAACAACAGACGCATTGCAGCCGCCAATAGAAAGAAAAAGAAGTCCGTCGAGGAACAACTTTCGAATACGCGCAAGTTGCGTCTGTCGGAATTCACCTCGTTGGAACTCATCGACGAATTAAAATTGCGTGGCTATGAAGGCACACTCACGTACACGGAAGTGCATACAATTAAAATCGGTTGACAACTTAAAAGAAACGACAATGAACAAGACAAGACGTGAATGGATTGAGAATGTTATTTCTCGTCTATCTGAGTTACAAGACGAACTCGACAATATCGCATCCGACGAGCAAGACGCTTTCGACAACTTGCCCGAAGGGATTCAATATTCAGAACGCGGCGACGCGATGACCGAGAATGTTTCCGACTTGGAACAAGCAAGTAGTGACATCGAAAAACTTGTTGACGCGTTAAACGAAATCATTGAAAGATAAAAATCACTATCAACATTTTGCGACATGACGAAACACATCTGCTGTTTGTGCGGAAAGGAATTCAGTGAATGGCCTAATTCCGCGTGGCCTATCGACAACGATGGCGAATGTTGTGACCAATGCAATATACGTAAGGTAATACCAGCACGCCTTGCACTCGTCACAAAGTAAAAACACAACCATGTATGGTACTTGGCGCGGGTTCGATTCCCGCGCATGGTACAAAAAATGTTAAATAATTTGGTAATTAAAACAAAACGATATACCTTTGCGAAAGAATAGTTCTTTTACAAGTGACATGTTTAGTTTAGGTTAGTTTTTAGGTTATTTTAAGGTTAATTGTTTTTTTAAGCCGAGGCGTTGTGAAACGTAGTAGGCCGTTTTTTGGAAGCATGGCTGGGTGGTCTAAAGCGGCACATTGCTAACGTGTTAAGCCGAAAGGTTTCAGAGGTTCGAATCCTCTTGCTTCCGCAAATTAAACGCTTATGGCACACAAGAAACGCAAACTAAAACGCAAGGTTAGGATAAAGCAACAAGCGCGGTTGATACACAAGAACGACGCGACGCGTGTTGCGAAGCCTCAAACGCTTGACACGATACCAAGGATGAAGGCAAGAATGCCCGCAGACGTTGGCGTTACATTCAAAATAAAAGTTAAAAAGAAGTGAATATAATACACAAGGCGCGAATTTTACTGATACGTATTGGTAAAGCGTTGCCGTTTGCGTATTGCGTGTTGATTATTGTCTCTTATATAGAGAATGTGTATGCGTTATTGTCAAACCACTTTGTGAATTACGATGGCACTATTATATTACGAAAGCCGATATCGTTCTTGATAGGTACTTATTGTGAATACAATATACAAACACTTTTAATTTTGTCGGTAATTAGTATAGCGGTTGAAACGTGCAAGTGGAATAAGATTGCGTGCATATACTTAGGACTCAACTTAGTTGAAAAATCGCTTTTTGATTTTGAAATGTATGCGTGGCAAATCTACACGTTATGCGTTGTAAATGTTTTAGTTGCGTCGTATATAACATACAAGGGCGTAAAGGTATATTTGACGTAAAACGTTAAACTTTGTAAAAAAATTTGGCGGTATGAATAATACTATGTACTTTTGCAATGCTTTAAGGATGCGGAACAACCGAAAAGCAGATATATCTAATGACGTTGCGATAACGTAAACACGTTTTTACATATCGTCGGAAAATCGGAATGTTCCGCCTTGCTAAAAGCAAGTCTTCCGACAATTCGACGAAACCACAAGGGTCGCCTGTTGGAAGATTCCAATGGGCGATTTTCTTGTGGTGTAAAAACAAAACAACGATGTAGGTATGCAAGTAAGACGAACGATAATGAATAGATGCAAGCAAGACCAGATGCTACAAAAGGCATTGGCGTTTGCGCTATTCTTGAAATCTCGTCTTGGTAGGGATTGCACACTACGAAACTACACCACAAACCAAATCCACGTACTGACAAACATACAAGCTTCTACGATAAAGAAATATCTACGCATACTTAGGCAACAAGGATGGGTAACTTTTAGCGGCAATAATGGTCAACACTTGTCAATTTCTAATCTTTGCTCACATACGGCAAAGCGGAATATCGTAGTAGACACGTTTGTTTGGGATTCATTCAAATCTGTGATACGCTCAATACGCGCATTCATTGCACTCGCGATACAAGCACGCAAGGACTTTATTCGGCGCACGATTCAGATTGCAACCAACCCACAAAAAGGTCAGAATTTCAAGGCTGCAAGAAAATTAGTGAAACGTTTCGTCAAACAAGGTATCTTGAATGGTAGGTATCAATGGTACAAAGAATACGGATTGAGTCTAAAACGCATAGCAAAAGAAATCGGCGTTTGTGTACGTACGGCGCAATACATTATGAACTTTGCCGTGGAAAATGAATTCGTGGCGAAATATCATAATTTTAAACAAGTTTGCGCAAAAAATGTCCATTTTATGGATATTGGTGGTTATACATTTACTACTAACAATAATATGTATGTAGTAAAAGCAAATCTATACGTATTAAACAAAGATGTCGCTATGTCATTGTCATCCCAACTGGTAGAATTAGATGGTAAAAAATAAAGGCGGTAAAATGAGATATAAAAAGAAAGATATATATGGATTCCCTACTATTGAAATGGTAGAAGAATGTGTTCGCTCGCATAATTTATCGATAGACCCTCAAAAAGCTTATGACTATTGGGAAAAGAAACAATGGAAGACAAAGAAGGGTGCAAAAGTTAAGTCTTTGGAAAATTGCATTGATGTATATAACGGCATTGTTGTATCACGCGCGAGAAAAAGTGCAAAACAAAAAGCCAAGAAAGAAGCAAACACACATAAAAAAACTCAATATGTGCAATACCAAGAACAATTGAAAGATGAAAAATGGTTGGCGTTCCGACAATTTATTTTTGCAGTTCGTGGTCGTATATGTGAAGCTTGTGGATTGACCCATTCTTTACAAATACACCATTTGCGATATAAAAAAGGCGCGAAGGCTTGGGAATATACTTGCAACGATGTTATGGTCGTTTGCGATAAGTGCCACAAGAAAATTCACAATTTAAAATGAACAAAAACTACGATTACATCATCTATACAGATGGTGCTTATTCAATGAAGAATGATGAAGGTTCATTTGCTTATGTCATGTTAGATGGACAAATGAATTATATCAAGCACTTTTCAAAGAAAATAGTACATGAAACAAATAATCGCGCCGAATTGAAAGCAATTATAGCCGCGATATATCATTTGCCAGAAGGAGCGAAATACATCAAGGTCGTTTCCGATTCTCAATATGCCCTAAACACATTGTCGGGCAAGATGGGTCGAAATGCGAACTTGGACTTGTTCGACATATATGATGATATACTTTCTCGGCACGATTACGAAATCGAATATGAATGGGTTCGCGGGCATAGCGGTAACGAGTACAATGAATTGTGCGATAAACTTTGCAATGACGTGCTTGGTTATGACGCGAATGCGGAATTTGAAAAATACAAGGGATATAAAAGAAATGGGAAACGATAGAGCATTCGGCGCACAGAAACATCAGATGTCCATGCGCCGCATTGATGAAATATACTACGATTTGATTGATTTTTTCAGTGATTGCACGCGTGATGAGTTGGAGGGCTACCGCGACGCGATTGCGGGCGTGAAGGCACTCATGCAGCAAAGGATTAGGGATGCACGTAGATAATTTGTTAATGTTGGTTAAATAATTTGGTGTATTGAAATATTGTATATATATTTGCACCGATTAAAGATGTGTAATACTTCATTGAAATGTTGATTATTTCTCTTTCAGCGTGTGCGCGGTGGTTCGCGAGAATAGTCGCGCAATTTAAGGGTGTGGTACGTTGTGGGAGCGTACGGTAAAAAAGCCCACTGGGTTCATACTTTCTGCCATTGAACGTAAATATAGTTTGAGTTTAAAAGGTTACTTGTGGTTCGACTCCACACACACCCACCACGATTGTAGAACCAAATAAATTTAGGAAAGATGAAAGAAATGATGTTATTCAACGATGGTGCGTCCGAAAAGATTCGTGACCGCCGTGGGCGTTTTTGCACAAGAGAACGCCAAGTGTACGACCGCGCCGTGGAAGAAAACAAATACTTGCGGTTTCAGCGCGAGAAATGGTTTCGGGCTTACATGGCATTGGCGAACGACAATTCACGCCTTGTACGCGAAGTAAATGCCCTTAAACAAGAAATACAATCGCTATATGAAAGACAAAAACATTGTATTGCTTGAAGGGGTCGTTGGTAACGATGTAAAACGTGGGGTAGCTGCAAACGGCAAGAACTATATCACGTTTTCCGTCTGCATCAACACGTATTTCCAACCGTTGCACGACAGCACGGAAAGCGAACACCCAATGTCGTACATACGCGTATTCGTGTACGACCAAAAACAAGTAGAATACCTTAACCGCGTTAATGTACGATGTGGTAACAGAGCGAATATATTCGGCCGTTTGAATTCAACAAAAACGGAAATAAAGGGAAAGGAAATAATACAAATAAACGTAGTCGTACGCGATATTTCTATAACGAAGGTAAACGACGACGTAAAAAAAGAAAGCAAAGATGGAAACAAATGAATTTGCACACAAGAAAGAAATTGTAGCGACACGCGTCGGTTGTGTAGGCTCGTCGGATGCTAAGATGCTCATGCAAATAGACACGTTAGGGCAAGTCCCTCAATCGGCCAAGAACCGAATGGCCGTAATAAAAGGAATTGTCGAACCAACGGAAATAAGTTCTCAAGCGATTGAGTACGGCAATATCATTGAAGCGGAAATATTCAAGTTCGTGTCGTTCGGAAACGACAAGTATATAAGTAACCCGCGATGGGAAAGCGAGCGCTATTCGCGAAAGAACGTGAAGTGTATCGCTCACCCCGACATAGTTTTTGTTGACGACAAAGAAAAAGTCATTCATGTCTACGAAGTGAAAACATCAAGGCATACGGCACAAGAACTTAAACGCGAATATCGCGCACAGCTTTTCTATCAGAGCTTAGTCGCAAAGGAAATAGCCGAAAAGTTCGGGAAGAAATGGCGCGTGGAAATGAACCTTGTACATTATGAAACGGACGGGCTTGATTTATCCGTACATAACGAATTCGATGCGAATAGGTTGGTTATATACAAGGTTGTGTGTAGGTCTGGCTTATTCAACCTCGGCCGCGCGATGGACATTGTCAACGAATTCTTAGAGGGGTTTGAAGGCGAAAAGGGCGGTGACGTGATAGACGCACAATACTTACCTGCGGATGCACTCAAACAATTCCAACACATATCGACGATGCTTCGTGAGATAAAATCACGAGAACAACAAGTGGAAGAATTCAAGTCTCGTTTGTATGATTTCTTGAAAGAAAAAGGAATCACCAAGATTAAATGCGACGAATTTTCGTTTACACTTGTGCAACCGTCCAAACAAGCATCATTCGACGCAAAAGGATGGTGGGAGGATTACGCTTCAACGATAGATGAAGGGGAAGCCGACGCGATACGAGACAAATACACTCGGACAAAAGAGAAAAAAGGATATGTACTAATCAAGGTGTCTAACAATTAAAACAAAACAACTATGGCAGAACAAAAAACAAACGGGCTTCAATTGTTTAATCGTACAATCACGAACCCAAACACACAAAAGTATCTTAATGATGTACTTGGAGAACGAAAGGCATCATTCGTGAACAATTTGACGGCGCTTGTCGCTAATAAGGTCGAGCTTCAAGAGTGCGAACCCTACACGCTTATGTTTGCGGCCATGAAAGCAACTGCGTTAAACCTCCCTATTGAACCGTCATTAGGAATGGCACACGTGATACCTTATAAGAACAAGAAGAAGGGAATCACGGAAGCACAATTCCAACTCGGTTATAAAGGCATCCAACAGCTTGCGCTTCGAACGGGTAAGTTCAAGGTTATACACACGACTGAGGTTCGCGAGGGTGAAGTCGGCAAGCGTAATCGGTTGACTGGCGAAATTAAGTTTAATTTTATTGACGACGACAATGAACGTTTGAAACATAAAATCGTTGGATATGTAAACTATTTTCGCTTGAAGGATGGGTACGAAAGTACTTTCTATATGAGCGTGGAGGAAATGGAGGCGCATGCGACAAGGTATTCTCAAACATATCGGTCTACGAATGAATACACTCGTTCGCAAAGCAAGTGGACTACCGACTTCGACCAAATGGCAATGAAGACGGTGATAAAGCTTAACCTTAGCAAGAATGCTCCATTGTCAATCGAACTTGCGGATGCGATTAACGCAGACCAAAGCGTAATGCACGAGCAAGATAAATACGAATATGTGGACAACGAAGAATCGGTAATCGACGAACAAAAAGCAGCAGAAATCGCGCAAAAGTTCGCAAGCTTTACGTCTGATGCGCAAGACGCGCAAGTAGAAGAATAAATCAACGAACGGCACGGGCGGTTAAATCTTCCCGTGCCGAATAAAAACCACTAAGTTATGGCATTTAAGAAATTACTACAAAAATGGCATTCGTCACACAATAATAAGGTGTGGGAACGAGCGAAAGAGATTTATCAAGTATGTGAATATGACGGCGAACTTTGGATTACCGTTCATGGGGCTTTATGCACGCCGCAAAGTATGCTTAATGCAGACATTATACAATGCGTAGAAAAACTACGTTTGCGTTATTTAAATTCCCATAAGGTCGGTGAATTATAATATTATATTATGAACTACGAAGAAAAATATATAGAACTTGTGGGCAAAATAAAAAAAGCCTACTTGTACGCGCAGACAGATAGTACAAGGGCTGTGCTAGAAGGAATCCTACCCGAACTTGCAGAGTCAGAAGATGAGAGGATAAGGAAGAAAATTATTGCTATTGTAAAATCCCAAAAAGAACAACAATGTCACATAGATGGAGCTGCCTATGATAAAATGATTACTTGGCTTGAAAAGCAAGGTGAGCAAATTCTTGCTAATTCTGCAAAAACTTGCAAGGTTGAACCAAAGTCTGCTGAATGGAATAAAGAAGATGAACAGAACTTAAATGTTTGTATTAGTTATATACCAGATGAATATCTTAGGAGGTGGCTAAAGGATGCTGTTCATGTTAAATATGACAAGCCTGCTGATAAGGCTGAACCAAAGTTCCATGAAGGTAATTGGATTGTGGATAGTCAAGGATTGACTCACCAAATTGAACGAGTTGTGGAAAATGTAACTACGCACACATTTGGCTATGATATTGTAGGAGGTGGATATTTTAACGACGATAATGAAAATGCACACCTTTGGACTATCCAAGATGCAAAGGAAGGTGATGTGTTATGCTGCGAAAGTGGATGGACTTGCATATTTAAGACTTTGAATAGTAATAATATAAGTTTTAGTTCCTACTGCTTTATGGATAATACTGGCTGGTTCTGTGAAACAGGGAGTGATGGTCATACACTTGATGAAAATTTCATTAAGGCTTATAACGGGAAAATTTATCCAACCACTAAAGAACAGCGTGACCTCTTATTCCAAAAGATGAAGGAAGCGGGGTATGAGTGGGATGCCGAGAAGAAGGAGTTGAAGAAGCCACAGCGCATGATTTCGGCAGAAGCAAAAGAGGCGTTATACAACGCACCCGCATGGAGTGAAGAGGACGAGAGAATTTTAAATGGCCTAATTAGCAGTCTTGCAAGAATAGGAGCAAATACAAGAACAGATTCTACAAGTATAAATTACACATTTCCAAGAGAAATTAATTGGCTCAAATCCCTCAAAGGCAGAGTACAACCTCAGAACCGATGGAAGCCGAGTAAGGAACAAATGTCACAACTAAAATGGATTGCCCATCAGAATGCTGACAATATAATTGGCAAGGAGCTTATGACGTTATATGAAGATTTAAAGAAACTAACAGAATAAAGCTATGGAAGCACCAGAGAATATCTACTTGTTTGAAAATCCGATTGATGGCACATCCGATTATAGATGGCTATCTAAAAGGAGTTGTAGCGATGATGTTGAATACACTCGCACTGATGCCTTTATAGAGAAAGCTATTAGTTGGTTGAAAGAACAAGACGAAATGATTGGAGTTTCTTTTCAAGATGATTTCTTAGAACGATTCAAAAATTATATGAAAGGAGAATAAGTTATGACTAACGAAGAATACATAAACTCTCACCCCGAACAATTTAAGGATGATATTGACAAGTGGCTCTTTACGGAGTTCGGCATCATTGGCGGTTGTTGCTCTGCCGAAAAGAACCATGAATACCACATTGCAAGGATGGTTGCTGAGAAGTTCGAGGATGAAAGATTAAAGCATTGTGATGAACTTACGCCAGAGCAAGCGCAGTTGGAGTCGGACTTCGTGGTTAGCCATCTGAAAAAGCATAAGCGAACACCTACCTTTATAGATGCCGTTGAATATGGATGGGATAAAGCTATTGAGAAAGCTTGTGAGTGGCTACAGAATCATAATGATTATCAACGTATTCATGATAATGGAAGAGGTGTTAGATTTGACATGACGCAGTGTGTTATTGATTTCAGAAAAGCAATGGAGGAATAGTTATGGAACAACTATTAGAACTGCTAAAAGGTCAGCCAAAGGAAGTCCTGCAATGGATAGTCCTTGAGCTGATGCGTGATGGCAAACTGTCCTTTGCCGATATAACAGAGCTTCATGTTAAGCATCTGGAAATGCTCAAGAGAGGACAGACCGAGAAGTTAATGCGCCTCAGAAGCCAAGTAATTGGCCTCTGGTGTGGAACTAAGAAAGCCTTGCCTGCAAAACTTATTGACCTTATGCAACAAGGTAAGGATGAGGGCTGGGCTAATATTACACAGGAACAAATTGATAACTCTAAATGGAATAAGAAATGACATACCACAACGAAGACATAGCAGCTTGTACCAACGATAAGTGCAAACAAAAAGGCACTTGTCAACTTGAGAAGGAACATAGTATTTCCTATAGTGAAGAAATGGAATGGTTGGATAATCTTAAATATAGAGAATAATTATGAGACTTTGGAAAGTGCATATTAAAACATACTATTTCGGTATTTCGTATTATGATTTGTTTGTATTATCTAATACTGAAAGTAATATGTTAAGAACTGTATATAATCATCCAGCTTATCGTAAGGATGAAGATGCCGAGATTGTGGCATATAAAGAAATTAATTTGGATGATTCAATAAATAGAGTATTATGATTACAGAAGATTACGTTTCCTTTGAAGTAGCCAAGCTGCTCAAAGAAAAAGGGTTTAATGAGTTATGTTTTCGTCTTATTAGAGAAGATGAAGAAATAGTTGAAGCACCAAGCCGAGCATGGAATGGTATGACAAAGAAACAAAAAGTGGAGTTTTATCTTTGTCCAACTCACCAAAGGGCAGTGAAGTGGTTGAGGGAAAAGTATTACATCCATGCAGACCCTATAAAACAAGGCAATTATAATGATTGTTCCGAATATTATACTTGGATTGTGGCTCGTATGGGTATAATACACAGAAATTCTACAGTTGCAGATAAACTATCTTACAAAGAAGCAGTTGAAGCTGCATTGAAATATTGTATTGAAAATTTGATTTGATTATGAACGCAATATA
>JAEIGA010007154.1_pt1 | contig 16978 bp, 23 predicted proteins | sample 9270691 | NCBI WGS metagenome assembly JAEIGA01 (sample SAMN17057246, study PRJNA624740) | gut metagenome | biome: biome; isolation source: fecal sample | host: Bos grunniens | place: China: Xizang | collected 2019
GACCAAATAACAATAGATACATTAGATATATGTCATTTGTTAGGAGAAATAGAAAGACTAAATAAAGAACTAAAAAGTTTACAAGATAGTTATGATATAGAAGAAGAACAAGCAAATTATCATATTGATTTAACAGATGATTTAAGAGAAGAAGTTGATAGACTAAATAATATCATAAATGAATTGGAAGAATTTTTAATTCAATTAAATAAAAAAATAAAAGATATTACAAATGTTCCTTTTGATGTTAAAGAGATAATGGAAGAATTGGATAAAATAAAAGAACTAAAAGGAAGTGATAAAGAATGACAGATGGATTTAAGATATATTTAATATGGTTTATAGGTACATACTTATTAATATTGATTCAACAAATAACAATATTTTGGTTAATTAAGAAAGTAGGTGATGACTAATGTTTATATTAGGTTTAATAATAGGATCAATTGGTAGTATATTATTGTTATTTATGATATGTAGCTTGATTGTAGGTGATGATAAATGATAATAGCTAATAAGAATCATTTAAATTTATTTAAAAGATTAAAGAAGGAATATATCTATCCTGTTCAAAGAGGTATATATTTAGCATTTGATATTGATACATTAGAATATTTAGGTGTTGAAATGTTTTATTCAGCATCAAATAAAATATATAATATATGTGATGAAAAAGTTAAACAATTATTATCATTGGATATATTAGAATTGAGGTAATTATTATGAATAAAGTTTATTATAGTATAGAAAAAAGTATTGAAAATAATGTGTTTTATACATTATGGAAAAATACAGAATGTATTAAAAGTGGTCAAGGATCATTTGGATGTTATAAAGTTTTTTCAGGATTTAAAAGAGATATAAAGAAGTATTGCAAAGATAATAAGGTAAGAATAAAAGGTGGTATTAATGGATGTTTTAGTAAGATATAAAAAGGATCATGTAACATATTTTATTAAATCTAAATATTTTAAAAGAAAAGGCATTAAATTTTATTTATATATTTTTTATATAAGGTTAAAAGGATTGGAATATAAAATTATAAAATGAAATTTTATTACAGTTTTGATAAATTAAAATCTGATTTACCTTATATAAAAGATGTAAAAATAAAAGTTGCTAATGACTTTGACAAAACAATAAATTTAGATACATTTCATTATAAAAGCTTTTTAGCTCAATTGAAAAGACAAAATATAAAAATAGAAATAGATAATAGTTATGAAAAGAAAAAAGCCTAAATCATAGGCTCTTTTTATTTTGTTTAACATGTAACATTAATATATCATCATGAATAACTCTTGTATTCTGGGATTATCTAAAATACTTTTAGTTATATTCATGAATATATTTCTTAACTCACCCATGTCATGAGCATAAGTATTAACACCCTGATTACCTTTTCTAGTTAATGTATGTTGTATAGTTCCAGATGCTGATGTTTGAGAAGATCCAGAATCTTCACCTGATGATGATGAATTTACTTTACCCCAATTAATATTATTTGCATAACTTACTGAATCAATTTGCATATTAGTCAATCCTAATTGATCCTGAGGTGTATCTGAAGATACATTTTTATCATTACTTTGTGAAGATGCTGAAGATGTAGCTGATGATGTTGCATTTCCTGTTGTTGAATTAGTTTCACTAAATGATTCTATAACATCCAAATTACCAAATATATCTTCTAATCCATTCATAACATCTTCAGTTTTATATAATTGATAATAGAATGGCATTATTTCATTCATTGTAGTTCTTAATTCATCAATAAACCTACCAACAGTTTCAAAAGCTATTTCTCTATATTTAAAATGGTCTAAAATCATTTTATTTAATTCTTGTCTTGTTGGTATTACTGTAAATGTTACAGGATTTTCAGGTACATACATTGGATATTCAGACATTGCATTATCAATTAAAGCTTTTACTCTAGGATTTTTAAGTAAGTTATATAATACTTCTGTGTATCTTGCTTGTATCATTTAAGTTCACCTTCTTCAATAATAGTATCATCAAACCTATTTAAATCAATTTTAAGGTCTGTTCTTTTCTCTACTGATATATTTAGACCAAACATCTTATTAATCTCTTCACAGGCTTGCCTACGAGTTTCTAGCATTACATCAGCATTAATTTGTATCATTTCATTATTAGCTTCTACTTCATTTGTTACTAATCGTTCTCTTTTATCGGTATTAGCATTATTTATTCCTAAGAATGTCAAGCATTCATTCATTACATTAGTCTTTTGTAATTGTAATTTATCAAATACTATAGGTGAATCTGTTTTTAATACTGTTATATCATTTGTATCTAAATTTTTATCAGCAAATATAACAGGCTCATTATCTTGCTTTTGCTTTATAGCATTTTTAAATGTTAACTTTTGTTTATCACTACATTTAACAACTGTTGGGATTTTCTGTGCCTCTATATTTGTATCAATAGTTCTTTTAATATTTGTTAAATCAGCACTATATAATTGGATCATAGGATATGTTGGTATAGAATCAGCATTATTTCTAATAATTACACAATCAACTTCATTTTTTAATTGATCATTATCATCAGGATCTTCATATAAATAGTTAGTTGCATAAGGTCTAATTGTTGTAGGCTCATCATAATAGTTTAATGGCCCTGTATTACCAATTTTAGCTACCATAAAGCCAACAATTGGATCTTTATAAAATACACATGCACCTTCACTATATAAATATCTTTCAATCCATTTTTCATTAATACCATTAGGTAAGTTATTCCATTTAAATAATGATCTTGCTATTAACATTAATCTATAATAATAATTTGTGTATGTTAAATTATTTAATTGTTTAGCTACACTTTGATAACTTAATAATTTATAATTTTTATTATTTTTATCATTCATTCTTTAACCTCCTTTAAACTATAGGATTAGCATCAGCATAATTTTCAATATCGGATGCATTTCTCCAGAATGTAATTCCATTATCATAACAGTTTTTTATCTTTTGCATGTCATTTTGAGGTACATCACCATTTATATTAACATTAATTGTTTTAGTGTACCAATATCTAGATCTATGTGCTTTATTAGGTACTTTAACCATGTTAACTTTATATCCAAACATATCAAAATATTTATCAATAATTTGTGCATATTCTGATTTTATAGACATGAATATAAAATAAAATTTATTCATATTGTAACATGTATTAATATCACCACCATTAATATTACCTCTTGCACTATTTGGTATTAATGAATGTTGATATACTTGGCCAATAGTATTAGCTATTCCTAAACTACCATTAGCAACAGCACCAGCACCAGCAATAGCACCACCACCTGTTGCCATCATTCCAACACCACCTATTATTTCTAATCCTGATGTTGCAATTCCTAAACCAATATTAACAGCATTTTGAGTTAACCAATTTGTGTACATATCATTTACCCATCCACATGTTGGGAATTTACCAGCCATAATACCTTCTTGTTGGAATCTTACCTCACCTTTATAATCCTTTGGTACACATTTAATTGATCCTCCTACTGTTGGTACACCAGCCACTTCAAATACACAATTTGATGTAGAAAAGTTTTCATATTGTAATATGTTAGATGTACCATTATTATTATCTAATAATAAATAATTATATGGATAAGTTAAAAGTTTATTATTTCTAGGTGAATAACCATTTAATGTTGTTTGTTTATTTATTGTAACATCATAAGTTACAGGGGCATTTTGACCAGAATATTGTAATGCACCTGATGTGTTATTTACTACTTTACTAGGTACAATATATACATTTGTTACAGCATCACCTTTACCAGCACCATCTAAAGCTTGTATTATGTTAACAACTTGTGCTGGTGAATCACATACATAAGCACCACCCGGTGCATATACACCACCAAAATTAGTTGCTAAAGGTTTATCACCATTTACATATTCTGTTACTTGAATCAGATATACAAAATCATTTAATTCATTATCTCTAACAAAACCATTTGATATATATTCACCTAGTTCAACATTTTCAGGTACTGTATGTAGGCCAACAGTATCATTTGATACATGTTCCCTCTCAACAAAAGATGATTTAACAGTATAATCAAACATCCATGTTTGCATCACATCTGTTTCAATATGTAAATCTGTTCTACCATCATTTATATATTCTAAATCTGTAACAAAAGCATAAAACCATTTATTATTGTATGCACTATTTTGATACATTACATAATTACAATTATAAATTGAATCATAATGTGCTGGTACTCTTATAATTTGGTCTTTCCTTTGATATGAAAAGTCAGTATAAGAGAATGATGATATTATTTTACTCTGAAAATATGTTTGCTGTGCTGATGCATTAGCAAAATATAATGTATTTTTATAATCAGATTCCAAAGGTACATCTAAAAGATATACCTTTGTTATATTGACATTTGGCATAATTTAACCTCCTATTCATTAACTACTAAACTAGATGATACAGTAGTTCCCTGATAAACACCCCAATCTCTATATGTCCATGAATCACCTGATTTGATTATATGCCTCATAAAGAACACATGTTGTTGTGAATTAGGAATTATTATTTGTTTTAAAGCTGTATATGTTATGTATTGATTAATAAGTACAAATCCTGAATTAATAGAATCAGGTACATTAAGTAATGTTTGTGTAACAGTTCCATCTTTTGAATAGTAAGAACATGGTGAAAATAAATCATTTAAATCATCACCAGCAACCAAATCAATACCTGTTGAATATGGTGTCATTTTAACCCATTTACCATATACACCATTAAAAGTACATCTTGTATAAATGTTTTCACCATTTGAATTAGATGTAATATATGTTTGTCTAAAATTACCATCATCATAAGTTAAATCTTCAACTATTAACCTAAAACCACTAAAATTTTCAGGTGTATTAGCTATTTCTTTTGTTACATTTGCATTTTTAGAATAGTAAACACCAGCTTGTTTTATTTCATCAAGATCATCACCAATTTCTAAAGCTTGTCCTGTTGTTAGTGTATAAATGTTTTGATTGTTAATAGTAGCATCATCACATTTAGCTTTTAAACTGTATCTATTAGATGTTATTACAATATTACCAGATGCATTATTAGAAAATAGTGTTGAACATTGTGCTAATTTATTTGTTGTAGCTCTTAATTCTGTACCATCTTGTGCATCTGTTCTATAATTCTGAATAATAGAATATTTTGGTGTGATTCTATTTAAATAGTCTTGATTAGTTGTAATATTTAATGAATGATGTTCTACTTTATAAACATCAATGTTTTCAAAGTTTTTATATATTTTAGATTGTGCAAGTTGTTCAACATCACCTGAAAATAGGAATGTATTATCATGATGTTTTAATAAAGTAGTCATGGAAAAGTTGTTATAATTTGTATAATCTTTTACATTATTATAACAATCTATTGTATTTAAATAATAATCATCAAAATAACCTGATTCTAAGTTATTAAATTGTAATGTAATATCATCAATTTCTAATTTAGTATTTTCAACAGGATAAATATAAGGATAATTACCAATAATTAATTCTTCAATAGATAATTGATCATTTTTAATATCTAATAAATCTCTATTTGGATCAATCATTTCATTCCAATCTAGGTTATGATGAGGTAATACAAAAGTTATATTTGATGTATCAATATTAGCATTATTTAATAAATTTCTAACTGTAATAACAGATCCTCCTATATGATCATTGTGATAATGTGAAAATATTAAATAATTAATCTTTTTAATATTATTATCAATTAGATATTGAATAAGGGCATCTGTTGTTCCTTCATTACCTATATCAATCATAATAACATTATTTTTAGTTTCAATAATTTGACAATCCCCACCATTATTAGTTCTTTTAGGAAAATGTACTCTTACATCATTACCTAGATATTCTCTAAGATCCTCAAAATATTCTTGCATTTCTTGAATATTATCTAAAACAGTTTCTGTTATTATTTGTTCTAATTCACCACTTAATAACATTGAATCAAGTAAATTTCTTAATGCATTAGATAAATTATTTTTAATATATACCATAGTTTCAGCAATTTTTTTATCTTGACATAATAATTTAGCTTGAGTTGTTTTCATTAGTTCTTTAACTTCTCTTTTAAGTTGTCTAATCAAAACTTCTATTTCATTATCATGTGAAGGTAAATTAATACCTCCACATGAACAAATATCTTTATTTAATTTTTTATTAGGTGTTTTTTCTTTACATCCACAATCAACATATAAAGATTCACCATATTTATTATATTTTTCCATTGTATCACCTTTCCTTAATTAATAATTAATCCACCCAATTTATATTGAGTATCTTCAGCTTCAGCTTGACCATTATTCCATTGAGCTAAATAGAAAACAACTTTATAATATGTAGCATTTAATGGTACTAATACTTTTTTAGGGAAGTTAGAAGAATACCACTCATTATTTTCAGAAGGTAATGTTGAATGGTATTGATAAGCATCAGTTTGAGATAATTCATTTCCATCTTTATCATAGAAATAAAATCTAATACTTGCTCCATTTCTTTTGTTATATGATATCCAGTTAGCAATATATGAATCTTTTTTTGCTGGTAATAATGAAGTTTCAATTACTAAGTTTACATCTGAAGTAGTATCATCAGCTTTAAAGAAACGTAAAGATTTATGACCTTGATATAAATAATTATCAGTTACAATTTCAGCTGTTGCTTTAATATGAGAATTTCCAACTATTTTTAATTTACCATTATTTAAAGTTGAATTTGTACTAATTGTGACATCACCATCTTCAATTTCATCAAATACACCTTTTAATACATTTCCATTTGTTAATTGAGGTTTAATAACATTTGATTGATAAAATGTATTGTTTTCATAAATATTCATATAAGAATCAAAATATATGTATTCTGGATTATAAGTAGTTCCAACAGTAGGAATATTAATCCAATTATCTTTAATATTACAAATATTTAATTTACAATCAGTTGTACTTACACCACTAGCAACATCACTTAATGTCATAAATTGATTTGTTTCTTGACTATTTAATGTCCAATATAATTTATTATTAATTATATTTATTAATGATGGATAACCAATAGTTCCTAAAAAATGATTATTTCCCTCAATATGAGAATTACTAAAATTGATTTTGTGATAACCTTTGCAATAAGGGTCACTAACAATAAATTCATTAAAATCTATTGAAGAATTAACAACTTCTATATCAAATCCATTAGTTTCATATAAAAAAGCATAAGTAGAACCAGCTATTAAGCAATTATCAAATAGCATATGTTCTCCTGAATTTACAAGAGTTTGAGTTCTATCACCTAATTTAACAGCTATATTGTTTAATTCAATATGTAGTCTTTCATGATTACAAATATAAACATTATAAACATTATATTTAATTCCAATATCATAATTTTCAATAGCAAAATTAGATAATTTAAATCTTGCTACATTATGAGTTGTTGTTAAATCTGAATGTTCACCTATCTCAATACATGTATTTTGTTTATCACCATCAATATTTTTAAATAAACAACCTTTAGGAAAATCAATTAGATTTGCATATTGATATTGTATTTTATTACCATCAAATGTTTCAGGTATTGTTCCATTTGGATAATGAATCCAAATAACAGGTGAAATACTTGTTTTAAATGTAACAAAACCCTTTCCTGTTAATTTTGCAAATGGGGACATTTCTAAAGTATTATTTATTAAATATGTTCCATTAAATACTATTGTATTTATATCATATTTTTCATTTATCCATCTATCATTAATATAATCTAAAGCATTTTGTATTATTGTTGATGATTCTCTTGTACCTGTATTATCAGCACCTAATGAATTAATATTGATTTCATCTTTAATAATTATTTCAGCAATTAAATTATTATCTAATGTTTCATAAAGTTCTGTACTTGATGATTTAATTACATACTCAGCATCACCATTATCATTAATGCTATAATATCCTTTAGTTTTTACATGCATACCTTCTTTTAATGTTGTATCACTTTTCATAGATTCAACATTATCATAAAATCTAATGGCTTTTTTATCTTTTACTTTATAACCATTTAATGTACTAAATTCCATTTTCATCATCCTCTCTATTTACAATTATATTTATTGCCTCTGTAGGCTCATCATAAGTTATAGCTACTAATATTTTACCCTCTTCAATAGCATCATTTATAACATTAGTAGTTGTTTGAATTATATTATCCTTCATATATTCAATAGCATTTGCAATAACCTCATTTTGATTATCTATAGCATCAGCTATTGTTTTATCTTGTAAATCAATTTTTATATCAATTGATTGAATATAATCACTCATTAACTTTTTAATACAACATGTAAATTTATCTATTTTATAATTTGTATCATTTTCAAAGTTTTCTATTTCTTGATTTACTTCAGTTACAAATGAATTATAATCATTCACCATATTTTGCAAATAAGCATATAATTTACTAACCATTTCAATAGCTGATACAGATTCAACATCATAAAATGCTGGCTGTAAATTAGTTAAAGCTATTGGTGGTAAAGGTTTTAATCTAATCATTATCATTAACCGTCCTTTCTGTATTAAAATAGGTGGTGGATTATTCCACCACCCTGTTATTAAACTCTACTTACTGTGATATAAATATCATCAGTTACTTTATCAATTACTATTGCACCTGTGTCTGAATCATATACTTCATCTGTTATATCTGTTGGTGTTGTTACTTCTTCAACTGTTGTTGATCCCATTGTAACAGTTACAGTATCTGTTAATTTAACACCTTGTAATGTAGTTGAATATCTTGTACCTTCTGTTGCTTTCTTTCTCTTATTAGTTGATTTAACACCTGTTGCTAATGAATAAGTTACATCAAAATCTTCAACAGTATCATCAGAATCTTGATCACTACCAGCTAATTTAAATACAACAGCATTAACAAGTGGTGAATAAGCTAATGTTTGCCATATATGAAGGTAATAATTTTTATATAATCCTTCACCATTTTCAAAGTCTTTAAACATTACTAAATCATCATATACTTGGAAAAATTGTTCATCAACTAAACATGCTCTAATATCTGGATCAGGGAATGCATCAATTATAATTTTTCTAGTATCATTAAATTCAGCTACTGACATATTAAATACTGATGCTAATACATCAACATTTACAGCAACATCTGTTGGATTAGATAGGATTAATACTTGTTCATTCTTTTTACTGAATGTAATTAATGGTACATTATCAACATCTTGTGCTGTTAGCCATGCATTATTATTTGAGTTAGGGAATTGCATATCACCAGATACAGTTTTAACAGCTTTAATAAATGCTTTTGCATTTTGCTCATTTGTACATGGATCAGCTATTTCAACAACCTTCATAGCATTTTGATCTAATGCTTGTGCTATTAATTGTTTCATTAATACAAATTCATCTAATTCACTAGAGTTATATAATGTATTAATGATATTTGCTATAAAACTATCTAGTTTATCATAGCTTGCAAATGCTTTAAATAACTCTTCAGGATTAACAGTTACTTTGTATTTATCTTGTCTGTTCATTCTATGATATACAGCTTTAACATCTGGTAAGGATCTACTTAAAAGTTCTGCCCCTGTTGGATCATATTGTTTAGCTTTTAAGAAGTTTACATATATTTCTTCTACTGTATCACCTAAAGGCTTTTTACCCTTCTTTAGGCTCTTTAATGGATCAGAAAATAATTTTGAATGGATAACTTGTTTAATTATCATGTTTAATAACATGCTCATAAATTCATTAGTTACAACAGCATTATTTGGATCTGTCATAGCCTCTTGAACATCTGTAATATTCTTTTGAGTTGCCTCTGGTATTCTTTCTCTATACATATCAGATGCATTATCTCTAATAGTATTTAAAATTTCTTGTAAATTCATTTAATCATTCCTTCTTTCTTTATTTTAAATTTCCTTTATCATCAAATAAATCATCAAATTTTCTAGGCTCTTTTTCTTCTTCAACCTTTCCAACTTGATCTTCTTGTATTTCTTTTTCTGTTTTGTTTGCACCTACTTTTAAAAATAGTTGCATGTTTGCATTTCTTAATTTTTCATTATCTTCTTCAAAACTTTTATTCTTTTCCATTAGTTCTACATTAGAATCAAATATATTACTTACACCTTCTGTTAATTCTGTAAGTTTTGTTCTTCTTTCAACTTCATCTTCAATTGTTCCTATTTGCTTAATCATTTCTAAAAATTCATTTTTATCCATGTTTTATAAGCCTCCTTCTTTCATTAAATAATACAAAGTTAAAACCTTTATTTCTATGTTTTGGATCTGGTGGTATAATACCACCCATAAAATTAAACCAATATCTTGCGTTTTGTTGTCTTTGTAAATAATGATTTATTAATGCATTATAGCTTGGCCTTTCATATCCAACCATGAACATAATAGCCAACTTTTCAGGTGTCCAATCCATTGTGTTATGTAGAAAATCATCACCTGTTATTCCTATCATGTCAGATGTTGCACCTGAATCATAATAATTACTAATAAATCCTTCTGTTGTGTACCATTGTCTTACACTAGCTGGTCCATTTATTTCTTGAATAACAACCTGAATTTGTATATCACCTGATGTATATGGTGATAATCCTAGTGTATTACATGCATCAATTAAATTACTTTTAGGTGTCCATTGTACTAAACCATAACCACCTCCACCACCTCTTTCATTTAATATAGGTGATAAAGTTGATTCTGTTTGCATATTTCCTAAAATAGCTGCAATAGTTCGATCATCAATTCCAATACTTCTATAATAATTTATAATTATCGTGGCATTATTTTGCATTTCAGATTGTGTTAAATATGAATCTTTACTAATCCATGTTAAATTGTACATTTTAGGTCTTAATACACCTAAAACATTAGATGTTGTATCACTAACAAGTGTAAATGTCCTTACACCTAATTGATTCATTCCAAAGAATTGACCATTGTAATACATAGCTATATGTGAATCAGGATGATTTCCACCATATCCCCAAATAACCCAATCACCATTTTGTAAATGATTTACACTAGCTGTATCATCAAAATATTGATAATAAGGCTTACTTCTTCGATATGTCCATAATCCTTCAGCATATCCAGATGTAGTTGTAAAATTATGAAAACCATATTGTTCTTGTGTGAATATTTTAAAAGCATCTACACATTGCATTCCAGCAGTACCATCTATATCATAGCCACCACCATTGTATTTATTAACAAATTGTTCTGGTGTTAACATTAAATCACCTTAATTTTAAAAATTACCATGAGAATATTGAGGTCTATTTGTAATTGGTGTCATATCTGTTATTTTAACCAAAACTTTACCAAAATCTACAGTTTTTATTTCAGCATATTTTCTACCTTCTTGAAATGATAAAATTTTATAAGATAATCCACCAAATTTTTTAGGTTTGATTACATTGATTTGCTTTTTAGTATTTACATCATAAATATTTCTTAATTCTATTGATGGTGGTATATTAATATATTGATTATCATTATCAATATAAATCTTTGGTCTTAATACACCTAAAATACCATCATGTGATATGTTAGCTAAAGTAAAATATCTTTTTCCATATTGATTTTGTGAAAAGAATTGACCATTATAATACATAGCAACATGTGAATCAGGACAATCTCTTGATCCATTATTCCAAAATACCCAATCACCATTTTTCATTTCATTAATTCCAACTTCAATAAAATTAGGATAATAAGGTTTTTCTTTTCTATATATCCATAAACCTGATGCCCATCCATTACCACAATTATAATTAGCTATTCCAAATTGCTCTAATGTAAATAATTTAAAAGCATCTACACATTGAGGTCCATGAGATGAATCAACATCATAACTTTTACCAACATGTGCATCATAAAATTCTTTAACAGATAACATTTTAATCACCTTCTTTTTCCTTACTCATATTATTTTCAATGATTGTTAATCTTTCATTTATACTACCTAATGTATTTAACATTTCCCTCATTGTAGTAGATTGAAAATATATTAAATAAGCAACACATACAACACCTATACCATTTGTACTAATTAATGTTATTAAATCATTCATTTAATCCTCCCTCCTAACTTTGTATTACACCTGTATCCTACAAAATAAAATAAAAAATGTCAATATTTCTATTGACATTTTAATAATTTTATGATATTTAATTAAAATTTGTACATACACATCTGTATTACTTCATAAGTAATATTTTTTACATTTATACTTTCAAATCTAACATTTCCTAGTTTATAATTTTCCATAAATATTTTGAATTTAACAGCTTTTGATTTATCTCTTAAAAATAAGGTGTTAGGTGTATGATCCTTCATAGTAATAGAATAAACTATTGGATATGATGGATCAATATCTTTAGATACATACATTTTACCTTCTATTGAATCAATCCAAATACCATAAGTATTTTCTTTATATATAAATGTACACCAATATCTGGATTTTGTTGTTTTCTTTTCTATAAATGTATCATCATCAAGTAAAAATTTATTTTCAATAGAAAAATCAGCATATCTAGTTCCATCAATTAATTTACCAAATTCACTATTTCTTTTATTATCAATAAATTTTTCATTTCTTACATCCTCAACTAATATTGGTCTTGTTGGATGTTTCCAAATCCATTTTCCATTTTTATCTTGTTTTGTTGGCATCTTTAAATTCCAAAATAAAAAATATGGATTAGTTACAGTTATTGCATTTGCTAACATGAATAAAATAACTCTTGGATGGCCTGTTGATGGTCTTGCAACAGTTTCATATAAATTTAATAATTTTACAGGCTCTTCTGGTAAATATCTTTGATTACCTTTATCAATTAAAAATTCATCAAATATTAATGTTGTTACATTTGGATATGATATTGATTTTTTATTACTTGCTGTAGATAATGTGAATCCATAACCACAAATATCATTTTCTGTCCATTTTTCATTTTCATTTGAAGGCTTTAACCTACAATAAAAATATTTAGAATCAGCTTTAAATTCATAATCAGGATATTTATATTCAATATCTTTAAAAAATTGAATCATTGGCTCTTTTAGATCATCTTTATACCTTCTTATATATCCAAATTGTTCTTTTTTCTTTATAAAATTATCAATACCAATTTCTTTAGCACCAAATGATTTTCCTCCACCTCTATTACCTACAATTATATTAATTAAGGTGTTATGTGTTAATGTTCTCTTAGCATCCCAAAACATTGATGTATCTATATCATTTTTCATAAAATCACCTCTTTAATTAAAAAGAGAGATAATACCAATTTATCTAGTAGATAACCAATCCAATATGTATTATGTAGCTCTTCACCATTGGTCATAATACATTCCTAGATATGAAAACTGATATGATCTCTCTATATTCATATTATACCTTTTTTATTGTGAAGTCAACATCTGTTAATACAACCCCACCTGGTACAATCTTTGGCTGTTTTTTACCTTTATATGATGCACCAATTTTAAAATTTCTAAAATTAACATATTGATGACATTCTGAAGGCATACCAGCAACAGTTACTTTTAAATTATATTCAGGATTAGGATTTTCAATATCTTCTGTTGAATTTTCAATATAACACTTTTGCCTTAAAAATTTAGCTTTATTAAATTTAGATTCAAATTTCCATGCACCTAATTCTGTATATGATATTTCCAATTTACTATCTTTTAAAAACTTCTGTTCATCCTCACCATTCAATATTATATGTAAACTATCTGTATCAGCATAAACAAATTGTGCTTTTGATAATCCTCTTTTATGATTGTCCATAATTTGTTGTGCTGATGTTATAGTTTTTCTTCTTGCATAAGATGTTATAAAACTAGCCATAGCAATATAAATTCCATCTTTAGTTTCAGTTTTACCATCAATGTAATGTATTTCATTATCTTCACCTAATACAGGTACTTTTGATGTTACTCTTGTATCTGTACCAAATTTACCATATAATGAATTAAGAAAAAGTTTACTTATAAGATACAGGCCATGATTTTTATCCTTCTTGGCTTGTATTTTGTTATTAGACCATTTATCTATATATTCATCAAATAAACCCTTTGAGGCCTTAAATTTCCATCCTGATATATATTCTAAATTATATACATCATAATGATCTAAAAATAATTCTAAATCAACACTATTTAAACATAATATAACCTCAGTATCACCAGATGTAGTTAAATATTCATTTGCTCTAAAACTATAACCATATCTTATTTGTATTGTAGGTATTTTGTCTTTCTTTAGTTCAAATTGACAACTTATCATTTGTGTATAAAGTGGATATATAGGATCATGCTCATATTTTCCATTAAAAAATATTGGTGTACCAAATGGTAAATACTCATATCTCATAACACTAGGATATAAACTATTAACATCAAGTACAATTCCTTCTTTAACATTCTTTTCAGCATATTTAGGATTTAAATATGTAAATCCACCTCTGTAAGATTGTTTAACATCATCATGATATTTAGGTGTTGGAAAATATCTTTTAAAATTCTTTTTTTCTATTAAATTTTTATATTCAGCTAATGCACATGATCCTATTGTCATTTTATTTAATCCCTGTGAATAAAAATATTCAATAGCATGTGCAACAATTTGTACATCATGTTTAATATATTCTTCTTCATCAGGTGTTAAAGGTGATCCTATTGGAAGATCATTATGTCTATTATAATCAATTTTAAGTTTAGATATAGGAAGTTTAAAAGATTTAGCAATAGCATCAACTGATAATGGTATTAATTTCAATGAATCTTGAAATACCACTTTATTTACTCTTTTACCCTTCTTTTCAAATATTACTTCAACCTGATAAAATAAACCTTTATCAGATATTAATGTATTAAAAGTTTTACTCTTTTTATCTTTTGATTCAGTAGTATGTTCATAGCCATTTTTAAATAACCAGCTCATTATAAATTGTGAATCAAATTTTAAGTTATGAAAGAAAACTGTATCATTTTCTTTTCTTTTCATATTCCATTCCATAAATTCATCAATAGTTGTTCCTATTACAATATTATCTTTATTTTCTACTTCACATATTGCATAAGCCCAAACATGACAATTATCAGGATCTGTTGTCGTTTCAAAATCAGCTACAAAACTACTCATATAATACCATCCTATTTATTTAAATTTTCTACTATAATACTTTTACTTGTAATGTTACCCTCTACATTCCATGTTTTTCTTAATGCATTAGCATACTGTTCTTCTTTATCAGCATCAGGATAATTCATTTCATAGGTACTACCTTCACTTGTAAATACTTCATAAAAATCATTTATATCCATATTCATAATTTTTTCAGCTATATCACTAACATCAACATAATGAAAATTATCTAACATTGATTGAACATAATTATTTCTATTCTGATAATCTCTTTTAGTAAAATAATCACTTTGAGATTGTATTAAAATACTTTGCCATCTTTTTTTCAAATCAATATTACCCATAGTTCGGTAAAAAGCTGTCATTGGTCGTAAAGCTACCTCAGTAGCCTTACCCATACCAAATTGTCCTATTGTATAACCTAAATTTTCACCTCTTGATGTCATTTCAGCATTTTGTAAATTTTCAAGTCTTGCTTTTCTTCTTCTATTAATTATACCGATTCTTCTATTCATTTCAGTTCTTTGCCATTTAGTAATTTTTAAATCATATTCTGTATCTGGCACTATAACAACCTCTTCAGAACCTCTTTTACTAAATCTTCTCAATGCATTTAATTCTCTGTTCAAATCCTGTCTAGTATTAATTAATTCCTTTAGTTGTTTAGCACTAATTTTTTCAGGTAAAATATTACTTATTTCAGGATTCTTTTTAGATATTCTAGTTATTTTATTATTAAAGTTTCTTACAACTTTAGTTATTTCTTTAGTATCTTGTTCTGTCCATCTAATTTTATGGTATTTAGACATTCAAATATACCTTCTTTAGTTTCTAATAAAAATCCTCTTTTTTCTATAATAGAATATAATTTTAAATCACTTAATTTTTCATTTACTATAATAAAACCAAATCTTTTAGATAATGAATTTTTAATATTTTCTCTGTTGCTTTTCATCTTATTTTGAAAATTATCTTTATATAATTGTGATGAAAATTTATATGTTATATAATCATCTTTATCATATTTAACAGTTAATTTATAAGGTGATAAACTTAAATTGTACGCAATTCCATTTCTTGTAAGCATGTTAAAACCCTCCATAATAATTAATTAAAATATACTCTGATATATGGTCTTTTATCTTCTTTATTATCCCCATAAAAACCAACTAATTTTTCCTTTTCATCAGATATTCCTGATAAATAAGTTGTTTTATTTTTACTTTGATTTTCCCATAAATCAGCAATCTCTTTGTCTTGATTTCCTTCTGGATCTAATGTGTAAATTCTAATATCAGGCTCTTTTGGATTTTTCTTCATTGTATTAAAATATCCAACCAATCTAGTATTTCCAATACTTTCATCAGCTAACCCTGATAAATATTCATTTCCAGCTTTTGATTTATGTAACCATAATGCAAAAGCCTCTGTTAATTGCACCTCCTTATTTTCAGTTTTGTTTTCTGTCATAGTCTTTTTCATAATTACCCTCCTTTATGACATGCCAATGTTCTCATTGACTAAATTAAGTATATAATCTTATTGCATAAAAGTCAATATTATTTTTGCATTTTCTTCAATTTATTTTGTTTACTTTGTAAAGTGTAAAGTTAGCATTTTATTCTTGACATCTTAATGTATATAGGTTATTGTCAAATTATGTATATGATGTGTA
>JAEIGA010007155.1_pt1 | contig 16975 bp, 14 predicted proteins | sample 9270691 | NCBI WGS metagenome assembly JAEIGA01 (sample SAMN17057246, study PRJNA624740) | gut metagenome | biome: biome; isolation source: fecal sample | host: Bos grunniens | place: China: Xizang | collected 2019
CATCGAGTTGCTCCCAGCCGCCGCTCATTACATAGTTATATGGAGTGCCGCCCATGATTTCGTGGAACATTCTGTTTCCCGAACGGAGAATCATCCTGCGGTTGCCCCATGCAATTATGGATGCAAGGAGTGCCACTACCTCCACATCCTCTCTCTTGCTGAAAGAGTGCGGAAAACTTATAGGGTCGTTCTCTATGAAACTGGGGATGTTGTATTGTGCAGCCTTTTCGTCAAGCAGTGATTTCAGCTGTTCCATATGACAATCAGAACAACAAAGCCTGCTGAAGGTCACTGTAAGTATCGTCGCATGCGGGGACAAGCGGCAGACGAAGCACATTCTCCAGTCGTCCCTGGATATTCATCAACGCCTTTACGCCAGACGGGTTACCGTCGACGAATATCAACTGGAACAATTCGTGCAATCTGGCATGCTGGTTACGGGCGTCACCTACACGGCCTTCCTCCATCGCCTTTACGAGCTTGGTCATTTCAAGAGGATATGCGTTGCCGAAAACCGATATGACACCTACACCACCGGCTTCCATGATATCTACTGTAAGGCCATCGTCACCCGACAGGACATCGAAGTGCGGAGGCACGGATGCTATCAGTTCCTTCACCTGCGCAAGGTTGCCCGATGCTGCCTTGTAACCAACGATATTGGGACAATCCTTTGCCACACGTACAACGGTTGACGGCAGGATATTCACACCTGTACGTCCGGGGACATTGTACATGTAGATGGGAAGTTCTGTTGCCTGCGCGACAGCCTTGTAGTGCTGATAGATACCTTCCTGTATCGGCTTGTTGTAATAAGGTGCGACCGAAAGTATCGCATCAACGCCCGTAAGGTCCTCGTTCTGGAGTTCCTCGACCACGGCACGAGTGCAGTTGCCGCCGATACCCACCATTATGGGCATACGTCCGTCGACCTGTTTTATGACGCGCTTTCGGATTTCACGTTTTTCTTCGATTGTCAACGTGGGAGTCTCGGCAGTAGTTCCAAGGACACAGAGGAAGGATGTACCGCAGTCGATATGCATCTGTACAAGTTTCTCCAAAGTCACGAAATCCACTTCACCGGTTTTTGTAAACGGCGTAACAAGTGCAACGCCCATTCCTGTAAATCTTTTTCGCATCATATTTATCTATTTTTCATTTCGGGATGCAAAATTACATCAAATTTTGCTATTTATTGTAATATTAACAATAAATAATACAAGCGGGGAAACTATTGGACTATTTCTCCAACATTGCCAGGAATTCATCCTCATTCACAAGGCGCACACCCAACTTTTCGGCCTTTTCGAGTTTGCTCGGCCCCATATTTTCACCGGCAAGTATAAAGGATGTGGACTTGCTCACACTACCGACGTTCTTTCCGCCGTTCTTCTCGATCATAGCTTTGTATTCATCGCGCGAATGATGTGCGAAGACACCGCTTATGACAATGCTCTGCCCATTAAGAATATCGGTTCTGTCCTGGACCTGATGTTCCTCAATTGCGAACTGCAGCCCGGCATCCATGAGGCGCGATACGAGTTCACGATTCGCCTCCTTTGCAAAGAACTCGATTACCGAAGCTGCTATGCGCCCGCCTATCTCGTCTACAGCAATGAGCTGTTCAAGAGTGGCCGACATCAGTGCATCCATGTTCAAGAAAGCACGAACAAGACGCTTGGCAACAGTAGCACCCACAAAGCGTATGCCAAGGGCAAACAGTACCCTCTCGAAAGGAACGTTAAGTGATTCTTTTATTGAAGCGACAATATTCTCGGCCGACTTTGCGCCCATGCGCGGAAGGAACATAAGATCCTCGGCCTGCAGACTGTAGAGGTCGGAAATATCCTTTATAAGATTATAGTTGAACAGCAGTTCCACAGTTTCGGGGCCCATGGAGTCGATATTCATGGCTTCGCGCGAAATGAAATGCTCTATCCTGCCTTTTATCTGCGGGGGACACGCTGTGTAGTTGGGGCAATAGTGTGCAGCCTCTCCCGCCATGCGTACAAGAGGTGTGCCGCACTCAGGACACTTGGTAATGAACATCACTTTTTCGCCCAGCATGAAACGCGAATCGACATCGACACCTGTAATTTTCGGAATTATCTCGCCGCCTTTCTCCACATATACCATGTCGCCCACATGCAGGTCGAGTTTCTCTATTATGTCGGCATTATGGAGCGACGCACGCTTAACCACAGTTCCCGACAACTGCACCGGGTCGAGATTGGCTACCGGGGTAACGACCCCAGTGCGCCCTACCTGATAGGTCACTTCATTCAGGCGTGTCAGTGCCTTTTCGGCCTGAAACTTGTATGCAATGGCCCAACGGGGTGACTTTGCCGTGTAGCCCAGATTCTTCTGCTGACGCAGCGAGTTCACCTTCAGCACAATTCCATCAGTCGCAAAAGGCAGGTTTTTCCTTTCCACATCCATACGGTCTATGAATGCAAAGACCTCATCAAGAGTGCTGCACTTGCATGTTGTGTCCGACACCTTGAACCCCCACTGCCCTGCGGCCATAAGGTTCTCGTAATGTCCATCGGCCGGCAACTCTTCGCCCAGCATGAAGTAGAGATAGGCATCGAGCCCGCGCTTTGCCACCACAGTCGAGTCCTGCAGTTTCAATGTACCCGACGCAGCATTGCGCGGGTTGGCAAAAAGCGGCTCACCGTTACGTTCACGTTCCTCGTTGAGCCTGTCGAACACGGACCATGGCATAAGAACCTCGCCACGTATCTCGAATTCCGCCGGATAACCGCTGCCTTTAAGCACAAGCGGCACCGAGCGTATTGTCCTTACATTGGCAGTGACATCATCGCCCTTCTCACCGTCACCGCGGGTAACGGCACGAACAAGCTTCCCGTCGGTATATGTAAGAGATATTGAGGTGCCATCGAACTTGAGTTCACAACATATCTCAAAATCCTCGTTAAGTGCCCTCTTCACACGGTCGAAGAAGTCGGCAACTTCGGCTTTGGAATATGTGTTGCCCAAAGAAAGCATGGGATACTTGTGGGCAACCTGGGCAAACTCCTTGGTGATGTCGCTTCCCACGCGCATGGTCGGAGAAGTGGGGTCATACATGTCGGGATTCTGCGCCTCGAGTTCCTGCAGCTCCTTCAACAGCATATCGAAGTCGTAGTCGCTTATGGACGGCGAGTTGAGTACATAATATCTATGGTTATGTTCGTGCAGTTCGCTGCGCAACTGCAATATACGTTCCTGCGGGGTCATCTTTCTTACAATCATTCTTTGTGCGAAGATAGTAATTTATGATGAAAAAAGAGAGGTGAAACTTCGCAAATTCACCTCTCTTTGAATTTAACTTTCATTGGATGTGACTGCTTGCGCAATGTCACTGCCACCATTCTTTTCCTTTCGTAGTTGCTCAATTAGTTCATGAGATATGCCCTCCATGGGACGGCCTGCCGCAGCCTGCTCCCCATTGCGCTTGAGGCTCTCGAGAATTCTTGCCGCAAACGGGAACGAACTGTTCTCGAGCATGGTCCTGACATCGAGCGCATTGGCACGGAACAGTTCCATGAGGAAGTCGTTTGCGAGCATCTGGTACGATGGTGTGTTGTAACCGTCGGATACCGTGACATCAATTTCGCAACCCTGCACCTTCTCGGGAGTGTACCACTTTGCCTCCTCGCTGTATTGCCTACCGGCAAGGTCTATATAGCGTTTCTCCTTGTAGAACTGCTGTATGGTCTTCATCAACTTGGTATCGCGGCGACGGCGGAATGTCCTGAAACCATCGAACAACCCTTTCAGATTCAAGGAGGAGTTCTGAACCTGCTGGGCATAGAGCGAGGCGGGAGTGCCGCTGCGCGGAACCTGCCCCTGCATGGCCGAATTCACGCCTGATATTTCGTTTATGAGACGCAACTGAAGGTTAAGCAGTTCGAAATCACCGGCGACAGCCGCACCGCTGTTGTACTGGCGCACCACCCCGTCAATGCTCTGCCCGGGCTTGAGTTTGACAAACAAGACACCATTGTAGCGGACATACTCGTCGATGACCTCCTCGCGCGACATGCTCTCGAAAGCCTCATCATCGACAACAAGGACACCTTTTGATGATGTACCACGGATAAAATCGATGAGAGTGGCAGTGCGGTTTATCGCACGCTGCTGGTCTATGAACTGCTCCACGAAGTTCCCGAGTTTGCCCTGAACAAGCGGATAGAGATGCAGCACATAGTTGTGTTCGCCATGCCAATAGGGGCTACGACCCTCCTGAAGCACGTCGCCATATGGTGTCATGTAGCGGTAGTACCAGAACCTTTCGGTCGCGAACGAGTATTCGACAAGCAACGATGAAGCATCGTCCGTTCCATTCTGACGGGCCTCATCGCGGCGTCGGGCATTCTCGGCATCAAGCATGGCACGCGACTCTTCGTTATAGGGCAGATACCCCCACGTACCGCGAAGTTCATCGTTCCAGCAATAGGCATCGCGCGATTCGAGCTTCCACCCCAGTATGACACGGCACAGGTCACTGCGCGATGGCGAGTGGAATGAGAGGTTGCGCGCTTCATCGCCCTGCATCGACCTTGAAGTGCCCGGCACGTTGGAAGAGAGCGAACCGTATATATTCCTTATGCGTTCCTTCTCTTCAGGGGTGTGCCCGAAGTGGGCCAGTACCGCATCGAGCGGTATATCGAAGAGTTCGCCTATGCACGTCACATCCCACATGCGCACATCCTCGACGTTCGTATTGAAGAAAAGGCGTGACGGATTAACAGAGTATACCCAAACATCACGTTTCTCCTTTGCAGGGTTTACACCGTACTCAATCCTCTGCGCAGTCATACCGCCGTTGAGAAGCATGCGCATGGAGTCGGCATCGAGTTCCTCCATTTCATTAAGGTCATGAACATACTCAATGGCGACCGACATCATCTCGCCCAGTTCACTCTCGTCCCTGTCACGTGCGACACATACAGGGCGCATGAGGTTCTGTCTCAGCTGCCCGTCGATATTGCTGAGAATAGGGGCAATCATATTGTTCTTCAAAGGCACCTTCCCATTCTTCTTTATGAGTTCACCCTCGGTTATCTGTGCAAGGGTGTCGGGGTCGGTCACATAATCGCCCCACTGGTCACCGTAACTGTACATGAGGCTCCGCCGCATCTTGCGGCGGGCCTCTTCAAGGGCATTCCAGCATGCTGCACATTCGTTAAGGAAATCAAGGGCAGCTCCCGGCTCAACCCTTTTCACCGGCTTCTCTCGAATAACGGCAGCCTTCACTCTATTGTTTAAGAATCTGTTCATTGAATCAGGTTTGTTTAATGGTAAAATCATACATACGTTCCATTCACATGCCCGGACACTGAAGCTGTCGGAGACGGGGAGACATTCCCTGCCTTCCTTTTCTTCAGCAGATGCGCCGTGTAGGCTTCAAGTTCATCCTCGATGTCGGCACGTTCGGCAATAGACAACCCTGCATCCATGAGTTGCGGCCCCACTCTCCCGAGCATGGTATTGCCTGCAGCACTGCTCCTTGAGAGAATATCCAAAGGACCGTAAAGGCGACGCTTAATATCGGCAAGGCTCATTTCACGTACTCTGTCGTCTCCATCCGAAATTCCGGCAATCCCATTGCCGGTTCCCTTCGCCTCGGCAGCATTATGGAAAGGAGCGCCATTTTCAACAAGACGATAATAGATATATTCGTCCTCTGTAGGGAATTTATTCTTGAAATCATCGATATGAATACCATACTTGTTCAGGAATGCCTTGCCTGCTACGGAATCGCTGCCAAGCATACGGGTACCTTTTCTCACGGCCTCAACGAAATCAGCATCGTGCTTGACAGCCTTGTATTCATCCCTTATCCGTTCCATTAGAGTGGCATAACCGGAAGATGTGTCATTTTCATGGTTTCCGTAATCCGATGCATCTGACACGCCCACACTCATCGGTTCATCGTTGCTACTGCCGAATTCTCCGTTCTTAATATTATTAAGAAAAGAATATTTTGTTTCCAGTTCTTTTGGCACTATATTTGCATCATCATTAGAATGCGCAAGTGGATTACGGCTTAGGTGCTCGCTGCCTTTCTTTTGTAGTCCCTTGGATGATGAGTTGTCAGAATCAGCACCGCCCCTCTCGCCAAGGGATGTTTTTTTGTCTCGAGTGCGATACATTTCATTTTCTGACGGTAAGCGGTAGCGCAAGATACCATTGTCCCAATATGGATATTCCATTTTCCTGGCCTTGCCGGTTTCATCAATGAACTTACCATTATCGATGAGATTCACAACCCCTTTCAGGATTGAATTTGCAGCATTTTCCAATGAAACTTCACTCGGATAATAAACATATTCCGTATATCCGCCATGTTCTTTATGGCTTACGTGTTCCCCATTTTTATAAATGACTACACTTATCCTGTCATCAGCCGGGTGATTACCCATGCGTTCACCGGTTGCAGGATGAGTGGATATACGCAGATGGACAGACTTGCCGTCCACTACGATATCGCCTTCGTAAAAATTGCCATAATAAGACTGAGAACTTCTTGATTTTATCAACTTGAGACTTTCACCTATTTTTCTTACAGCATCTTCAGTACTTTGCAAACCTGAGAATCCACCTTCGTTGATTCTTTTTACAGCCGAAGACTTTGTAATCAGATTATTTTTCATTAACTTTGTCACATCTTCATGTGTAGCAAGTGAATAACGGCTTAGGTGTCCGCTGCTACCATAAAGTAGTCCCTTGGATGACGGGTTGCCTGGGATCACACCGCCCCTCTCGCCAAGGGATGTTTTTTTATCCCCATTGCCAGAATTACGGTATTTGCGGTCCTTCAAGACCTCGTACACCTGTTCCTCACTTAAATGGCTATTGTCCTTGAGGAACTTTTCTTTGTATTCTGCCGGTAAACGGTCGTAGTTCATCATAGCCTTGAAGCCACGAAGATAATCGGGAGTCGAACGGAAAAATACACCATCTGCAATCCTGCTCTTGACATCATCGATGTAGGCATCATGATTGTAATACCCTTCCTTTGGTTTATGAGATGACCCGAACCGGCCGAACACCTCTTTCCTGTGCCTCTCCGGGGCGACCTTGCGGCGCACATAACGGCAGTGAAGAGCCATAATTTGCTCTATCTCCCCGATTGAGATTTCACCTGCAGAACCGGTATGTATACCCATGCGCCTGAACATATCCTTTATAAAGTCCTTGAAACGTTGCATCACCGTACGCTCCTTTTCGTTCAGCCACGCCTTTTCGGCAAGATGCGCCAGATACTCCTCGACAACGAGAAAATGATTGGCTCCGCGATACTGACCCTTGCCCATCTGTTCCATTTCGGCACGCAGTCTATCATCGGCACCCCTGTAGACATCCTCAAGAAAATCATACAGGTGGTAACCGAAGACTTTTTCAAGGCCGTAGTGCCCTACAACCTCATGAACAATGGTACTCTCTATTGCTTCGGGAGTAGGACAGTTGGGCAAATTGATATACACCTTGCCGTTCTGGATCCACCCGTAGGAACGTACCTGATTATTGTATTCCCGAACCTCTTCCCTATTGGCCGGATCGGGACGTTCCAGTTCCCGTTCATCGGCTATTATATTTATCTCGACACCAAGTTTTCTTGACATCTTCCTTACAAGCCGTTTGTGGCTATCGAACTGCTCTTTGGTAAAATCGTTGCCATAGACATTCCATACAACGCCGCGTGCAGGTGCCTTGAACACGTCCAAAGGTTTTTCACTCATGAGATCGGCATCCATGGTTCCAAGGATATTCTCACGGGTCACCTTTTCGTCACGTTCCCTGAACTCGGTCTCGGCACTCTTTACACTGCCATCCCCGTTCGCCAAAGCTGACATTTCGGCTACACGCCCGGCATCGGCACCTTTCTTAAGCTGCTCAACCTCGCTATAGAGCAACTCCTCATATTCACGTATTGCCGCAATTTCATTCTCACGTAGCATATAGTATGGCTCAGCGGCCTTATAGACAAGAGAGTTCTCTTCAAGCCCATGCTTTTGCTCTATACCGCGTCTTGCATCATACAGATATTTTACCATACCTTCATTGTCGAATGAGGAGCGTGCAAGAACCTCATCTACCATGCGCTGCTGCCGTGGAGCGAGTTCCTTGCCCTGGGACCTGTCATAAACGGCATCAACGAATTCATTGACATCGGTTCCGCTCTCGCGCAAATACTCACTCGCATGACGATAGAAGTTCTGTGACTGCAGGCCTGCGGTAAGTTCCCTGTCGAGCAGTTCTATCCTGTTCTTGCGCAGCTTTCCCTGCTGCACGAACATGTAGCTCCTGATACCGTCCATGCTGTCAAAGAGATTCTTCTCTATAAGATTACCCTCAAAGTCGAACAGTTTAACCTCGTAGTTCCCGTCCTCAACCCTGTCGACTGCATAGTCGAACGGAACCGGAGGTGTCGAGGTAACCTTGTTCTCGACAAGCAGCATAAGTTTTGACTTTGCCGAAGCTGACAGGTTCTTGTCGGTCATGAGACGCGAATATACCTCCTTCACCATGTCGGCATTTTCACTGCCGCCACAAGAAGGTATTTTCAATTCACGTTCTATGGCCGCGACAAATTCGTTAGGATTGAAACCGGCATTCTCGACCTCTTTCATTTCGGACGGAGAAAGCTTGAAATGTTTCTTTAGGCGCCCATTGTAATCGAGTTTGTACTCGCGGCCCTTAGGTCTCCAGTGAGCAAGCCTCATGGCAAGTATTGTTGCCGCACTGCCTGTAAAATCATAGAACAGGTCTACAGGTTCAACCTCTATACCTTGGGCAATTTTCCCGATTTCACTACCGGCGGTAAACACTGCCGATTCACTGCTGAGGACACCTGCCGAATAAAACAATCTCTTTGCACCCTTTGCACCCTTGGACATTACGCGCAAAGGGGCTGCAGCGGCAGCAGACCCGCCGCCCAGCAGAAAGCCTTTACCGAAAGAAGCTGCTCCTGCGCTCCAGTCAACACCTTCGCCCGACAGCAAATCGCCGACGACACTGTTCGATGCATCGTAGTTTCCAAGTGTCAGCCCCTGTGACAACACACCACCCGTGAGTTTGTACTTAAGGTTCTGCTTTATGGCACGTTCGGCAACCCTTGTGGCAAATTCCGGGTTCATACGCGGATTAAGGGACCCCGACATAACCTTGCCTGCAATGCGCTTGGCAACAACGGGTGTGGCCCTACGGCCAACCGCGGAGACGGCAAGCGAAGAAACCTTTCCCAACTTGCTGAAAAGCGGCAGGTCCACTACAAGTGAACCCAGACCTGCCGCAAAGTCTTCCAAGCGGCCTGCTTTATATCCGGCAAGGGCCTCCTTGTCTACAGCCATCCTGTCGGCAACCCCTTTCTCCTTTGCAACGGGAAGAGAAACAATTTTTCCCATAAGCGAATTGTCAATGGCAGAGCGTATGATATATTCCCCACTGCTCTTAGGCTTGCTTTCCTTTACATATTCACCAACCATCTTCTCGCGCAATGATGGCTTTACGAACTTTTCTATATAATCATCCTTATCGAACCCGCCTTGTGAAGCAAGTGGAGAAACAAGTTCCCTGAGCTTGCTATCATCTATGCCTTTCATGGTTTCGTCCATGACACCGGAGAGGTCCTCGACTTCGGCAGCGCGTGCATACGCCTGCATAGGATTGTCCCTCAAAACGGCCGCCTCCTTCTCCAGGACATTGCGGGCTTTGGCTGCTGCATCTTTCCTTCTGCTGTCGAACGTTGTTTTCAACTCCTTGTCATAATATTCGTTCACCACATCGTCAAGAGCCTCCTGTGACAAGGAATAGACCCTACGGCGACGTTCAGGGGTATCCTTAGGCACCATATACTCCTTGAAAGAGTCGATAAAACGCGTGTTTGAGGAACCTCCCGGAATCCTGCTGTCGGCAACCTTCCCCAGAGAGAGCGGAGCAGGCATGGCCGGTTCTGCACTGGCAGGCACATTCTTTTTCTTTTCCTTTTCCGCCTGTTGAGCGGTATTTGCCGGCTGAATTGCACTCATGGAGCCGGAATTGCCAATTTTATTTTCTGCACGATCATCGGCCTTTGCGAAGAGATTCTCTTCAAACAATCCGGCTGTACTATATTTTCTGTTTGTTGACATAATCAGAACATTTTATTTAAACCACTCGACCTATCAAAACTCTCCAAAGCCCTCTTGAAACTTCCTGACAACAGTCGTAGAGAACCGGACGTGGACATATCCGTTTTTTCCGCCCCCTTACCTGTCAACGGATTCCAGACCCTGGCACGCGCTACCCTACCACTGAAGTCCCGCATATGCTTGCCCAGCCTCTCACTGGCATTACGATATTCATTCTCGTATTTAGGGAACTGTTGCTTAGCGTATGTAATACCAACTCCTTTGGAATTGCCTGCCGTAACAAGAAGATTGGATGCAAAATCCACCAGCGCAGCGATATTACGTTTGCGACGTTTCTCCTTGAGGATATTACGGCTACGCTGCACGACCCTGTCAACCAGAGCACTCATATCCTTGTAATCCTCAATTCCCATAACCATGGTCCTCCTTGCCCCAGTTGACACCCATCAAAGCATTCTGAAGAAGATTCAAGCCATTACCGGCCAACTGCGCCGAAAAGGTTCTCTCATTGGCAGCATTTGTTGCCTGCGCACCCAACAACGCATTACGGTTCTGCCTATGCTGTGCATCGACGCTTCTCTTACGGTCACTTTCCATGGCCGCTGCATTTGTCATGACATTCTCCATTGCCTGCAATCCCTGCCTGTTCCTTGCCAATGCATATTCGGGTGTTCCTCCCACTATGCGGGCATGAGCACGTTCCTGCTGGCTTTTACGGCGCAATGTATTCTCAACCCTTTTGATTGCAGCGCGTGTGGCCGTACTGTTCATATGGTCAGTGAAATAGTTTCTCCTGTACCATCCGTCCTCCTCGGCATAAGCCCTGTCCATGAGTTTTCTCTGTTCCCTCTTCGCTTTTGAAGAGTCAAAAATTCCCTTTATGCCGGAATAGAGCCCCAACGCACCGTTGAGCCCGGCAAAAACCATTGATATTCCCATACTGTTTTTTTGATGCAAAAGAAATGGGAAAAGCGGGCAGGCAGGTTGCTATAATGACAAAAGTATATGCCGGCTGCATCTGCAGACGCATTCTGTCATTACAGCAACCATGCCGCTACATTGATGGATTATATTTGCCGGCAAAGATTTGTTTATGGCCAAGAAGAACAAAAGCGATGTAACGATAGACGATGTACACAACGAGACTCTCGCACTCTTTCATCGTCTTATCCAGAGACTGGAAAAACTGACTTCGGACTGCGAGGACCCGGGTACAATAAACCAGGCGTTGAAAACTACTGCCGATTTCCTTGTGAAGCTGAACAAGGAACGGGAGCAGGGAGATGATGGAATAGGAGCATTGCTGCAACAGACGCTGCACGGAATTGAAAGGGTGTAACTACAAAGTAAAAACGATATGAAGCCCAAAAGTCAGATAAAAAACTTTCGGGCTTCATGTCTTGCTTTCCTGCCGAGCTTTTTATGGAAGTTTCATTTTGCACTGCCCGACACGATATCAAGCAGTTCATTGGTAATTGCCTGTTGACGGCCTTTGTTGTACTCGAGCGTGAGTTCTGCAATAAGATCATCTGCATTGTCGGTAGCAATCTGCATGGCTATCATACGCGCAGCATGTTCGGCAGCTGTGGAATCGAGCAACGCTGTAAAAAGCCGCAGCGATATGACCTTGGGCAAGAGTGCTGCAACAAGTTCGGCCTTGCCAGGCTCTACTATGAAATCGGTTGAAGGAGCCGCAATACCGGACACCGCATGGCCTGTATCCACGGGAAGGAACAGTTCGCGTACCGGCTCCTGCTTCGATGCTGAATGGAAGTGGGTGTACACAAGTTCCACCCTGTCTACCCTGCCGGCAATGAATTCATGCATAAGCTCATTTGCTACAGTTGAGATTGGTGTATACTTGGGGGATGCGCAATACTCCATCAGTTTATCGTCTGAAGGGAAAGCTGTCTTCCTCATTGCATCCCACATCTTGCGACCTACTGGCATTACTGTAACTGCAGCCCCTTGTAATGCATATTCATCCACAACCTCTTTGGCTAGACGTATGACATTACTGTTAAAACCGCCACAAAGGCTCGAATCGGATGATACAGGAATAACCACCACATGCTTTGCATCCCTGGATTCGGTATAGGGCGAAGCTGACAAGGAGAGAGTCGAAAGGAAAGCCGACAGCATACCGTCGAGTTTCTGCTGGTATGGGCGCATGTTCTCTATTGCGCCCTGAGCCCTGCGCAGTTTCGCGGCAGAAACGAGCTTCATGGCCGAAGTTATCTTCTGCGTTCCTTTCACCGAAAGGATTCTCTGTTTTACCTCCTTCAGATTCATTTGCTATCAATTTAGTGTTGAGGTTATCTCCTTCGCAACACTTTCCATTATTCCTGTCACGGTTTCATTTATCACACCCTGTGCAAGCACGTCGAGAACATCCTCTTTGTGACGTGTACGCATGACATCGAGGAACATCGTCTCGAACTCCACGACCCGCTCTACCGGAATCTCGCGCAACAGGTTGTTCGTTCCGCAATAAAGTACAGCTATCTGCTCGGCAACAGGCATTGGCGTGTACTGGGGCTGTACTAGCAGCCTGTTGTTGCGTCTGCCGCGTTCTATGACCATCATGGTCACCGGATCCATGTCGCTGCCGAACTTTGCGAATGCCTCCAGCTCGCGGAACTGCGCCTGGTCAATCTTGAGTGTACCGGCAACCTTTTTCATGGATTTTATCTGTGCGTTTCCACCGACACGGGACACTGAGATTCCCACATTCACTGCCGGACGGAAGCCCTGGTTGAAGAGGTCGCTCTCAAGGTATATCTGTCCATCGGTAATGGAAATCACATTTGTCGGTATGTATGCCGACACGTCACCGGCCTGCGTTTCAATGATAGGCAACGCTGTGAGCGAACCACCACCCCTCACCTTGCCTGCAAGACTCGGCGGCAGGTCATTCATTCTTTCGGCCACCTCCTGCTGGTTGATAATCCTGGCCGCACGTTCAAGCAGCCTTGAATGAAGATAGAACACGTCACCGGGATATGCCTCACGCCCTGAAGGACGGCGCAGAATCAAAGAGACCTCGCGGTATGCGACAGCCTGTTTCGAAAGGTCGTCATACACGACAAGGGCATGACGACCCGTATCGCGGAAGTACTCGCCTATGGCTGCACCGGCCATAGGCGCATAATACTGCAATGCAGCAGTATCGGCTGCAGTAGCAGCCACAACTATTGTATAGTCCATTGCACCATGGACACGCAGGGTGTTCACAATCGATGCAACTGTTGAACCCTTCTGTCCAATCGCCACGTATATGCAATACACCGGATTTCCGGCTTCATAAGCTGCACGCTGGTTTATTATGGTATCTATCGCTATAGCGGTCTTTCCTGTTTGCCTGTCACCGATTATGAGCTCGCGCTGCCCGCGTCCTATGGGAATCATTGAGTCTATGGACTTGAGGCCTGTCTGCAAAGGCTCGTTCACCGGTTGGCGGAATATGACACCCGGTGCCTTGCGGTCAAGAGGCATCTCGCACATCTCGCCTGCTATGTCGCCCTTGCCGTCAAGAGGCTCGCCCAACGGTGTTATCACTCGCCCGAGCATTGCGTCACACACATCTATCGATGCGATGCGTCCTGTACGTTTCACCGTCATGCCTTCCTTTATCTTGTCGGTAGGTCCCAGAAGGATTGCGCCGACATTGTCCTCCTCGAGATTCATGACAATGGCCTTTATGCCATTGTCGAACTCAAGCAGCTCCTCGGCTTCGGCATTATACAGGCCATATATGCGCACTACGCCATCGCTGACCTGCAGAACGGTGCCCACCTCCTCGTACTTGGCACTGTTCTCCAGTCCTTTCAACTTTTCGAGCAGAACGCCCGACACTTCGCTTGGTTTTATATTCATCAGACAAGTTTCCTGTTTTGTTTAACCAAATGTTTCCTTATATCACGCAGTTGACCGGCAACACTTGCATCGAGACGCTTTGAAGCGCTCTCGCATACAAAGCCACCGATTATTGACGGGTCTACAATATTGTCCAGTTCAACAGCATTGTAGCTACCCGAGAACATACCGGTAACTTTTTCCCTTAGCCTGTCGTCGATGGGCACTGCAGTCGTAAGCTCCACTGCAAGTATGTTCTTCTCCTCCCTGTACAGCGACACGAAAGCATGGGCAATGAAGAGCAGGAGTTCCTCACGTTCCTCTTTCACTACAAGGCGGGCAAATTTACCGAAAAGGGGTGATGACCCTTTTGCAGCCTCGCATATGATCGATACACGCTCGTCCTGGGAAAGCGAGGGATCCTGCAATACAGTCGGCAAATGCCTAATCTCATGAAGCGTATGCAACAATTGCGACATATTGCAATATATCACATCCTCCTCACCATGTTCCATTGCATATGCGAGCATGGCCTTGGCATACCTTGTGGATATAACACCTACATTCATTGCCTGTTCTCTCTTTCAGTAATGGCCTCATCGAGCAACTTCCCGGCATATTCACGCTGTGACTCATCGCCGGCAAGTTCCTTCCTTACGATTTTCTCTGCTATGCCTAACGAAAGTTCCGCTACCTGCGCACGTATATCATCAAGAGCCTCTTTCTTCTCCTGCTCAATAATGCGCCTGGTCTCTGCAAGCATCTTTCCGGTCTCTATTTCAGCCCTGGCATGCGCCTCCTTAATGAGCTGTTCGCGTGTAGCGGCAGCTTCACGTAGAATACGCGTCTGCTCCTCCCTGGCATTGTCGAGAATAGCCCTGCCCTGCTCCTCAATGGCCGCAAGTTTTTCGTTGGTCTCTTTGGCACTGCGCAGTGCATCGTCAATGAATTTCCTGCGCTCATCAATCATGGACGTTATCGCTGGAAAACCATACTTACGGAGTATAAGGAATACTATTCCGAATGCTATGAGCATCCAGAACACAAGACCTGCTTCGGGCAATAAGAGTGACATCTGAGGTTACTTTTACAATTAAACGAAAAGCACAAGAAGACAGACAATCACAGCGAACATTGCCACACCCTCGATAAGAGCTGCAGCCAGCAACATTCCCGAACGTATATCAGCAGCAGCCTCTGGCTGGCGTGCGATTGACTCGAGAGCTGTTGAACCGATGCGGCCAATTCCAAAAGCTGCACCAACAACCACTATACTCGCCGCAAATGCCGCACCCATTTTTGCAAAAGCAGTACCGGCTACTGCCTGTAGAAGAATTGTCAAAAACATAATTTATAATTTTAGGTTAATACTTGTTCAAATATTATCAACTCCCATGATGTTCGGGTTGAGACAACCCTATGAACACCGCCGAGAGAATCGTGAACACGAATGCCTGAATGAAGGCCACAAGCAGTTCCAGGAAATTCATGAACACTGTAAACATCACCGAAACAACCGTCATGGCACTGCCAATATACTCATTCACTGCCATTGTAATAAATATGAGGCTCACGAATGCCAACAGCACGGCATGACCGGCAAGTATGTTGGCAAACAGACGTATGGTCAAAGCAAAAGGTTTTACAAAGACTCCGAAAAGTTCAATTACCGGCATCAGCGGCAACGGGAACTTGAGCCATGTCGGTACATCGGGCCAGAACACCTCCTTGTAGTACTCCCGGTTACCGAACACATTCACGGCAATGAAGGTGCAGAATGCAAGTACAAAGGTAACGGCTATATTGCCTGTCACGTTGGCACCTCCCGGGAATATCGGCACAAGACCCATAAGGTTGCTCAGGAATATGAAGAAGAAAGCCGTGAGAAGATAAGGTACGTATCTCCTGTAGTTCTTTCCGATGTTCGGTTTTATAAGGTCGTCGACAACCATAGTTATTAACATTTCCATAACACCGACAAAACCTCCAGGTGCAGCATCACCCGGTTTGCGTCTCCTGTACCACCTCGCAGTGCAAAGGACTATTGCAACAAGAAGAATGCAGTTCAGGAACACCGACAGGACCGTCTTTGTTATGGAGATGTCGAGTATGGGACGCTTCTCATTTCCCATAGCATCGGACTCGACCAACTTGCCTTCGTAGTCACCGGTACGGGATATTCTGAATCCTTTGTACTCGTCCTGTTCATGAAATACGGCAGATGAAAATACCTCCCACCCGGTACGTTCCGAATACACAATCAAAGGCAACGGTATGGAAACATGAGTTCCACCAACCGTAGCGATGTGCCACTCGTACGAATCCTTCACATGCTCGAAAATTATCTTCTTCACGTCGACACCGCCACCGGACTGCCCATGCGATGCAGCCATGGCTGTATTGCCATGGAAAAGCAGCATCAAGGAGCAAAGTATGGTCAGAAGGCACTTCATTTATTTATCCTGTATTTTTTCTTGAGATTAAGGAGCAGCAGACTTTCCGCCACAAGCATTATTGTATAGAAAGCAAAGAAGCCGAACATGACAACTATGGCATTCCCTTTCATGAGAAACGCCATTGCCGTAACGGCAACGAGCGACAGGAACATTTTTGCAGCCTTGAAGCCCATCATGAACTTGGCGAATCCCTTTGCATCAGAAGGAAGCTTAACCAGAGCCAATGCCGAAGCATAGAGGAGCCAAAAGAAAAGCGGGATTGCAAAAAGCCCCGACACGCTGCTGGACGGCGATATACCGCGCAGCAACAAATAGCCCGCAACGGACACCAGTGATATGAATGCTGTCAAATATGAGAGTAACTTAATCTTGTCCATCGTTTCCTATTCAGGCAGTTCAACACATACTGTTATACAATTGTCCTTCACCTCGGCAAAGCCTCCTGCAATCTCAATCCTCTGTTCATCATCTCCTGCAAGCCACGCAACCGCACCTGCAGAAAGTACCGACATTATCGGCGCA
>JAEIGA010007156.1_pt1 | contig 16975 bp, 16 predicted proteins | sample 9270691 | NCBI WGS metagenome assembly JAEIGA01 (sample SAMN17057246, study PRJNA624740) | gut metagenome | biome: biome; isolation source: fecal sample | host: Bos grunniens | place: China: Xizang | collected 2019
AGCAAGGTCCGCAAGGGCCTGTGTCACCCATTTCCCAGAAGTTGTCCTTCTTGTTTCCGAGGAGGATGCGGTCCTCAGGGAGATGTCTCTTCCATGCCTCCATAGCCTCGGTGTCGAGTTTTGTGCCGTCGGCCTCAGATCCCTCGAATACTGTAGCGTAGAGTCTGTCCTTGTCGAGTTTGTATACCTCGGTGAGGAGTTCCCACGCCCAGTCGATTGCCTCGTCCTTGAAATAGTCTCCGAAACTCCAGTTTCCGAGCATCTCGAACATGGTGTGGTGGTATGTGTCGCGTCCTACCTCCTCGAGGTCGTTGTGCTTACCGCTTACGCGAAGACACTTCTGGCTGTCCGCAACCCTCTTCCACTTGGCAGGGCTGTTGCCGAGGAACCAGTCCTTGAACTGGTTCATTCCGGCGTTTGTGAACATAAGTGTCGGGTCGTTCTTCACTACCATAGGTGCCGAAGGCACAATCTGATGGCCTTTAGATGCGAAGAAGTCCAGGAATGCTTTTCTGATTTCTTTTGAAGTCATATATCTGTTGTTTTTATTATCATTCATAATGCCCTGTGCGCAGCAAAGGCAAATTAACTCGCAAAATTACTATTTTTTTCTTGATTATTACTATATTTGCGACATAGTTTAGGTTAAAATTTGGATAGAAACGGCAAACATAGAAGCGGTCATCGAAGAGTATCACGTCTGATGAGGTCCGCAATTCTTTTTGCCGCCAGTCTGGCACTGGCGGTGCTGTATTTCTGGATATATACCTCGGTGCTCGGGTATGAACTCCCGAAGACCGCCCTTCTGAAGAAGAAGAATGCCGAATGGAGTTCGAAACTTGAGGTGATGAGCAGCCAGCTGGACATCTATGAACAGGATCTCCAGGCGCTTCAGATGAGGGATGATGATATCTATCGTTCCATCTTCGGTATGAACGACGTGCCTCAGGAGGTGAGGAATGCCGGCTTCGGAGGAGTCAACAGATATGAAAGATACGATCTCATTGATAAAGACGGACTTCTGAAGAAGACTGCGATAAGGCTTGATGTGCTTACGAAGAAGACTTATGTGCAGAGCCGTTCATTCGAGGAGGTCGCCGCCTTGGCAAAGCAGGCCGGAGATATGGCGTCCTGCATTCCGGCCATCCCTCCTATCAATCCTGACAAGAGGAAGTACAGGCTTTCAAGCACATTCGGTTACAGGTCTGATCCGTTCAGCGGGAGAAGGACCCTGCACAGAGGAGTGGACTTTGCGCTCAAGCCGGGTAATCCTGTCTATGCTACGGGAGACGGAGTGGTCGAGAGCGTTTCATTCGAGTTCTTCGGATACGGCAATTCCCTGGTGATAGATCATGGTTTCGGATACAAGACCAGATATGCCCATATGAAGACCATAGGCGTGGTCGAAGGAATGAAGATCAAGAGGGGAGAGTGTGTGGGCCAGAGCGGAAACTCGGGAAAATCCTCGGGTCCCCATCTTCATTATGAGGTGATATACAAGGGCGCACCGGTCAACCCATATAATTATTACGACCTGAGCATGACTCCGGAGGAGTATGCCACAATGGTACAGAGTACGGCTGATGCATCCGAGAAGATCACGCTTCATCCGTCACATCGTAAAAAGGTAGGAAAGTAATGAGCGGCAGAAAAAGAACAATAGGCAGGATATTGAGAAAGGTGCTGGTGTATTTCATCGGTTCCCTTTCGATGGCCGTGCTGTATTATCTGATCTTTGCCCTCATCTTCAGCACTGATACAGAGCGCAGGCTCAGGCGCGAGAACCGCATGTATGAGCAGGAATATCCGGAACTTGCCAGAAAGGAGCAGCTCATCGCAGATGTGATCGAGGGGCTCAAGGTCAAGGATGACCGTATCTACGAGGATGTTTTCCACACTTCGGCACCGGGGATGGAACCTCATGCGGCCGTGAACTTCCTTGCCGGTCTTGACTCCATCACGGACAAGGGTATGGTGCAGTATTCGGAGAAGAAGATAGCCTTTCTTGAAAGCTGCTCCAACGTGGTCGAGGCGAATTTCCGTCAGGTGATGGCGGCGATTTCGGATTCGGGTTTCGTGATGCCCCCTATGAACATGCCTCTGAAGGAATTTTCCTTCGCGCAGACAGGCGCATCGGTGGGAAGTCGCGTGAACCCGTTCTACAAGGTCGAGATGCAGCACAACGGTCTAGACATCATCGCTCCATCAGGTGAGCCGGTCCTTGCCGCCGCGGACGGTATAGTGAAGGAAGTGGTGCGCTCGCGCAAGGGTCAGGGAAATACCGTGCTGATCGATCATGAGAACGGATATTTTACAAGATATGCCCATCTCGCCGACATAAAGGCCGTCAAAGGCAGAAGGGTGAAGAGGGGAGCGGAGATCGGACATGTGGGAATGACAGGAAACTCCTTTGCGCCTCATCTGCACTATGAGGTCATCAGGGATACCGTCGTGCTGGACCCGGTGAACCATATGTTCGCGAGCGTTACTCCGGAGGAATATATTAATATGATGATACTATCTGTCTCTACGGGACAGTCAATGGATTGATATGGAAAAGTATTTTTACACTATCGGTGAAGTTGCCGAAATTCTTGGGGAAAGCACCTCGCTCGTGCGTTTCTGGGCCAATGAGTTCCCTGCATTCATCAAGCCTGAAAGGAATGCCAAGGGTAACCGCCTGTTCAAGAAGGACGATCTTGAGACCTTCAAGCATATCCATGTGCTCGTGAAGAAGGAGGGGCTTACCCTTGAAGGAGCGGCAAAGAGGCTCAAAGGCGACCGCAAGGATGTCATCAACAAGGCCCGCGTGCTTGACTCTCTCAAGTCCATCCGTCAGCAGCTCACTGAAATCCGTGCGGAACTCTGATCATGAAGGTAAGGGATGTAATCAAGGTCATAGAGGACTTTGCTCCTCTGGGCCTGCAGGAGAAATGGGACAACAGCGGCCTGTGCATAGGCTCGCCCGAGGCGGAGGTTTCATCTGTGCTTCTGGGCCTGGACTGTACGGAGGCCTTGGTCGATGAGGCCATCGCCTGTGGCGCTGATATGATCATCACGCATCATCCGCTGATCTTTTCGGGGCTGAAGAAGATTTCACCTGAGGATCAGGTCGGAGCGGCGGTAATAAAGGCCATCTCGAATGGTATAAGCGTGTATGCGGCTCACACAAGCGCAGACAAGGTCATAGCGGGAGTGAGCGGAGCGATGGCGGCAAGACTGGGGCTTGTCGAAGTGGAGATCCTCGACGAGGACGGTGAGGGAACCGGACTTGGCGTGGTCGGCAATCTCCCCGAGCCTGTTTCCGCAGAAGAGGCCGTGGCGCTCGTGAAGGACAGGTTCTCGCTTAAGGCCATGAGGACTTCCCGCCCTGTTGAGGGAAAGATCTCCCGTATAGCGATGTGCGGAGGATCAGGCGGCTCGCTTATCGCGGCAGCCATGGCTTCAGGTGCTCAGCTTTATATCAGCGGTGACATTTCTTATCATAATTTCTTCACAAAAGAGGGCTTCATGATAATGGATATAGGTCATTATGAGAGTGAAATAGAGATAGTTGACATTTTATTTTCATTGTTAAGGAAAAATTTTCCTACCTTTGCAGTTCGCATTACGCAGAACATCTACAGTAATCCGATATTTTATTTTTAAGAAACATATAACAGTTTTTAAGCGGTATGGCTAAAAAGACAAAGAAAATCGAGACTCCGATCGACCAGAGAGAGACCTTCGTATCTATTCAGAAGAGCTTCGCTGACTCGGATCTCAGCGTAAGTGAGAAACTTGCGACCCTTTATGCTCTCCAGCAGGCGGACACAGCAATTGATAAGATTCTCCAGCTCAGAGGTGAACTTCCTATGGAGGTTGAGAACCTTGAGACTGAGATCGCTGACCTCAAGGCTAAGGCTGCACGTGTAAGCGAGATGATCGAGGAGTACAACAAGTTCATCACTGAGAACAAGCACAACATCGCAGACTGCGACGCTCAGATCGAAAAGTACAAGTCTCAGCTTGAGAATATCGCCAACAGCCGTGAGTACGACTCTCTCAACAAGGAGATCGAGAACCAGGGTTATGTAAGGCAGATCGCTGAGAAGAACATCCACGAGACCAAGGAGCGCATCCACGATAAGAAGGATGAACTTGAGAGAATAAAGGACAAGCTTGCTGTAAGAGTGGATGACCTTAAGGCAAAGAAGGAGGAACTCTCGACTATCGTGGAGTCTACATCCAAGGACGAGGAGAAGCTTCGCGCGAACCGTGATGCTTGCGCTGCAAAGATCGACGCAAGAACCATGAGCGCATACGACCGCATCCGTGAGAGCTGCAACAACCACCTCGCAGTGGTATCGGTTTTCAATAACGACTCTTGCGGCGGCTGCTTCAACACAATCGCTCCTCAGAGACTTATCGATATTGCATCGAACAGGAAGATGATCATCTGCGAGTACTGCGGAAGGATCCTCGTGAACCCTGACTTCGAATAATAAGACATATGGCTGACGAGGGAAAGAAAAGAACCGTCAGAAGAAAAAATCCGGCAGTTAATCTGGATACGCTTGGGCTTGAGATGGGAAACAGACCGCCTCAAGCTCTTGACGTCGAAGAGGCTGTCCTCGGAGCGCTTCTGATTGAGCCGAACTGTATCGACGAGGCTATGGATGAGCTCTCGTCGAAGTGCTTTTACAGCGAAAGGCATCGAATGATCTTCGAGGCCATGAGCTCTCTTGTCAACGAGCATGTAGCCCTCGACCTGCTGTCTGTATCGCAGAAGCTCAAGGCCAACGGAAACCTTGAGGCAGTGGGTGGAACAGTGGCTCTCGTGCAGTTGTCACAGAAGATCGGAGCGGCGGCGCATATTGAGTACTATATCCGTATCCTCAAGCAGAAATGCATTCAGAGAGAACTCATTACGGCATCGTACGAGATTCTGAAGTCTTCATATGACGAGTCGACCAATGTGGATGAACTTGTGGATGTGGCTCAGTCAAAGGTGTATGCCGCCATCCAGAACAATGTGAAGAAGGACGTCCAGGAAATCGGAAAGGTCATCAATGATGCCCTTGAGGATCTCCAGAAACGTCAGGAGACTTCAGGATACAGCGGTGTGCCTTCAGGTTTCCCTTCGATAGACGACATCACTCTCGGCTGGCAGCCGTCAGACCTCATCATCCTTGCTGCCCGTCCATCGGTCGGTAAGACTGCCTTTGTGGTCAATGTCGCCAGAAATGCCGCAGTGGACTTCAACATGCCTGTGGCCATATTCTCGCTTGAGATGCCTGCGAAGCAGCTGGCCAATCGTATGATGGTGTCCGAGACCGGACTCGGAGCAGACAAGATCAAGGGTGGCGTCAAGCTTCAGGATTGGGAGTGGCAGCAATTGGACATCCAGTTGAAACGTCTTACCAAGGCACCTATATATATAGATGACACACCTTCTTTGCCTGTGATGGAGTTCCGCTCGAAGGTAAAGAGACTTGTGAAGCAGAAAGGCGTAAGGCTAGTAGTGGTCGACTACCTTCAGCTGATGCAGGGACCTGCGGAGCTGAGAGGAATGCGTGAGCAGGAGGTTGCGGCGATTTCCCGTACCCTCAAGGCTACGGCCAAGGAAATGGATGTGCCTATCATCGCCCTCTCCCAGTTGTCGCGTCAGTCGGAGAACCGACAGGGCAGCAACAGACGTCCTCAGCTCAGCGACCTTCGTGAGTCGGGATCAATCGAGCAGGATGCCGATATGGTAATCTTTATCCATCGTTATGACTATCAGGGACTTTCTGCTGATCCTGACGATATCGGAAGAACACAGGTCATCATCGCGAAGCACAGAAACGGTGCCATTGCCGATGTCGACATGAGGTTCCGTGCAGACGAGGTGCGATTTGTGGATGAACGAGAAAGTATGGTCAACCAGGCGGCGCAACTCACATCGGCGGCCAATGTGCCGGACGGCTATGTGCCTATCGCATCGATGGACGTTGATGATATGCCACCGACATTTGATTCGGGTGAATTTGCCAATAATGGATTCATGTAAGAATATATTGTTTCTCCTGTGCATGCTGCTTGCTTCAGTCAGGCTGACTGCACAGGAGAAATCTGTTTCAGACAGCACCTCCTGCGTCCCGGTGAAGGCTGTGTCCTTCGATGAACTTGCGTTTGGGCCGGGAGAGAAGATGTACTTCACAGTACATTACAAATGGGGCGCGATCAATTCGGATGTAGGTCATGCGAACGTGTCGCTGGATACCCTGACCTTCAATGGACAGAAGGCCTTCTGCTGCAAGGCTTACGGCAGGACGACGAAACTGTATGACATATTCTTCAAGGTCAGGGAAGACTTCCGTTCCTGGTTCACGGTTGACGGAATGAGGCCTTTGAAGTTCACCAGAGACACCCACGAGGGCAATTATCGCGCAAGGAACACATATCTCTACGACTGGTCTGCCACTGACCCGCATATAGATGCAGACCTGTATTCGACCAGCAAGGGAGAGCGTTCTATGGAACTGCCTCTTACGAAATGTACCTTCGACCTTCCTGCCCTGTTCTATTTCTCGAGGAATATGGATGTGGACAATGTGGAGCCAGGACGTAGATATCCCATGACCTTCGCTATAGACGATGATATCTTCAATGTCTATTTCATCCTTTTCGGAAGGGAGACGATCAAGGTCAAGGGTCTGGGAACGGTGAAGACGATAAAGTTTGCGGCCAAGTTGCTTGAGGGAGAGGTGTTTACAGGCGAAGAGGATATGATCATATGGATTTCGGACGATGAGAACAGGATTCCGGTCTATTTCGAGGCACCTCTGCTCATAGGAAAGGCGACCGGCAGAATGACGGATTGCGAAGGACTCAAGCATCCTTTCACGGCATTGATTGAAGATAAAAGAAAATGATATGGCAAAGAAGAATGAAATAGTGCACGACGGTAAGATCCTGGAGGTAGGTCCGGATTTTACGACTGTGGAGATCGTCGCATCATCGGCTTGTTCGGGCTGTCATGCGAAGAGTCTGTGCGGAATGTCGGAAGACAAGGAAAAGATCATAATGCTGCCTACCAATGGTTTCGACGACTATAAGGCAGGTGATCAGGTAAAGGTCATGACTAAAATGACCATGGGCCTCAAGGCCGTGTGGATATCATATGTCATACCTTTGGCTGTTCTTATGATTTTAATATTAACTTTGTCCTCGGTTTTGGAAAATGAATTCATCTGTGGCCTTGCGTCCGTAGCGGGAGTTGCCGTATATTATTTCGGCATATGGCTCTTCAGAGACAGACTGGCCACTGATTTCGTGTTCTATATAAAGGAAAAATAACTGCTAAAACATAACTATAATGACAACAACTATTATCTGGACTATTGCAATCGTCACCATTCTTGGTGCGGTTCTCGCTGTGGTCCTCTACTTTGTGGCAGAGAAGTTCAGAGTGGAGGAAGATCCGAGAATTGACGAGGTGGAGAAGGTCCTGCCTGGAGCCAACTGCGGAGGTTGCGGACAGGCGGGTTGCCGTGCGTTTGCTCAGTTCTGCGTCGAGTCGTCTCCTGAACTGGACAAGTGTTTCTGTCCTGTAGGCGGAAACGAGGGTATGCAGAAAGTTGCCGCCGTACTTGGTGTCGAGGTTGCCGCTAAGGAGCCTCAGGTCGCTGTGGTACGCTGCAACGGTACTTGTGAAAACAGACCACGTACAAATGAGTATGGCGGATATCAGTCCTGCCGTGTCAAAGCCGCTCTTTACAGCGGTGATACAGGCTGCTCATTCGGTTGCCTCGGTTGTGGAGACTGTGTCTCTGCATGCCAGTTCGGCGCCATCACCATGGACCCTGCAACAGGCATTCCTGTCGTTGATGAGGAGAAATGTACTGCCTGCGGTGCCTGTGTGAAGGCTTGTCCGAAGAATGTGATCGAACTTCGCAACAAGGGACGCCGAAACATGCGCGTCTTCGTATCGTGTGTGAACAAGGACAAGGGTGCTGCCGCACGCAAGGCCTGCAAGGCTGCCTGCATAGGTTGCGGCAAGTGCGCCAAGGTATGTCCGTTCGAGGCTATCACTGTCGAGAACAATCTTGCATATATAGATTTCACAAAGTGCAAGCTCTGTAAGAAATGTGTGGCTGAGTGCCCTACAGGAGCGATCCACGCAGTGAACTTCCCAGTAGTGAAACCAAAGCCTGAGGCGGCACCTGCCGCTCCAGCAGCTCCGAAGGTGGAGGCTGCTCCAGTGGCTGAACCAGTAAAGAAGGAGGAATAGAACTATGATGAAGACATTTTCAATAGGTGGTATCCACCCGAGCGACAGCAAGATCTCCAAGGATTGCAAGATCGAGGTCCTGCCTGTTCCTTCAAAGGTGTTCATCTCTGTGGCTCAGCATCTTGGCGCCCCTGCGACTCCTGTCGTGAAGGCTGGTGACCAGGTGAAGGCAGGTCAGGTGATTGCAGAGCCGGCAGGTTTCATTTCTGCATATGTACATTCATCCGTGTCCGGTACTGTGAAGTCGGTGGGACCTCGCAAGGACCTGGCAGGCAACAACATGACACATATCGAGATCGACGTGGAAGGCGACGAGTGGGCAGAGGGAATCGACCTTACAGACACACTTGTGACAGAGATTCCTTCGGATAATGCGGCTATTCTTGATAAGATCAAGATGAACGGTGTCGTAGGTCTTGGAGGTGCGACCTTCCCTACACATGTAAAGCTTTGTCCTCCTCCGGGCAAGAAGGCGGAGTGCCTCATCCTCAATGGTGCGGAGTGTGAGCCTTATCTTACTTCCGACAACCGTATCATGATCGAGAGGAGCAAGGAAATCGTAGTCGGCGCCGCAATCATGAAGCAGGTTCTCGGTGGCTGCAGGACAGTGATCGGCATTGAGGAGAACAAGCCTGAGGCCATTGCTGCAATGTCTGCTGCTGTGGCTGAACTCCAGAAGAGTGCGAAGGGCTATGACGGCATCTCGGTGATGACCCTCAAGAAGAAATATCCACAGGGCGGTGAGAAGCAGCTTATCGACGCTGTCATGGGACGTCAGGTGAAGTCCATGGGACTTCCTATCGACGTTGGTGCGGTTGTCCAGAATGTGGCTACCTCTCTCGCCGTATATGAGGCAGTCCAGAAGAATATGCCTCTGGTTACCAATGTGATGACAATCACAGGCGACTGTCTCCCTATGGAGCAGCAGCACAACTATAAGTTCCGCATCGGTATGCCGCTTTCATATATCGCCGAGTGCGCCGGTGGAGTACCTGAGCAGGCTGCCAAGATCGTTAGCGGTGGTCCTATGATGGGTAAGGCCATCGCCAATATGGACGCTACTACAGTAAAGGGTTCATCATCGCTTCTTTATCTGACTGCGGAACAGACAGTGCGTGGCGTGGAGTCGGCCTGCATCCGTTGCGGAAAATGTGCGGAGGCCTGTCCTATGGGACTTGAGCCTTTCCTTCTCCAGAAGTATGCCCGCAACAACATGATGGATGAACTTGAGGAAAACGCCGTTCAGGACTGTATCGAGTGCGGTTGCTGTCTTTACAGCTGTCCTGCGAACATTCCTCTTCTGGATATCATCCGTATCGCAAAGGGCGATGTGATCAGAATCATTCGTGGTAGAAAATAAAAAGTACAAATATGAACAGAATATTAGTTTCACCGTCACCGCACCTTCATACCAAGACTTCCACAAAGAGTCTTATGCGTGACGTCGTGATCGCTCTGCTTCCTGCAGTGCTCGTGTCCGTACTCTTCTACGGATGGGCTGAACTGCTGGTTCTCGGCGTGAGTGTGGCATCCTGCGTAATGCTGGAGTACCTTATCACAAAATATCTTCTGAAGAAGACCTGCACGATCTGTGATTATTCCGCTGTGGTGACAGGTATTCTTCTTGCTCTCAACCTCCCTGCAAGCACCCCTTGGTGGATTGTATTCATCGGCGCTGTGGTTGCCATCGGAGTAGCGAAGATGACTTTCGGAGGTCTCGGACAGAACCTCTTCAATCCTGCTATCGTAGGACGTGTCTTCCTTCTGGTTTCATTCCCGGCTCAGATGACAGACTGGACAAGGACCAAAGGCTTCATCGGCGGCGGAATCGACGCGGTTTCAGGTGCTACTCCTCTCGGACTTGTAAAGGAGGGTGGCGTCGCTGCAGTGGAGAGTCTTGACTATCTTGATATGCTTTTCCTGAACATCGGCGGATCGGCAGGTGAACTTTCAGCCATCGCCCTTCTTCTTGGCTTTGCATATCTCCTTGCCCGCAGGGTAATCAAGCCTTATATCACATTGTCTGTAATCGCTTCAGTAGCAGTGTTCTCAGGTATCTTCTGGGCTATCAGTCCTGCTGAATTCACAGACCCTCTCTTCAACATCCTTACCGGTGGTGTCCTTCTCGGTTCCATCTTCATGGCAACTGACTATGTGACTTCGCCGATGAGCAATGTGGGTGGCATCATCTTCGGTGTCGGCATCGGTGTGATCACCATGCTTATCCGTTATTTCGGCGCTTACCCTGAGGGAATGTCTTTCGCTATCCTTATCATGAACTCAGTGGTTCCGCTCATCAACAAGGTGTGTCACGCTAAAAAGTACGGGAGGGCATAAGTTATGGCAGTGAAATCATCATTCAAGAACATGACGCTCTGTCTTTTCGTCATCTGTCTCGTTTGTTCGGCTCTTCTTGCCGGAGTATACTCTCTTACAGCCGAGCCTATTGCTGCGGCCGCTGCGGCAAAGAACGAGGCTGCCATCAAGGAGGTGCTTCCTGAAAGCGCTGTGGCTATCGAGGAGGTAAGGACCGTTGAGATGGAAGGTCAGACTTATGAGTACAACCTTGCTTATGATGCTCAGGGCAATACTGTAGGTTGCGCAATCAATGTGGCTCCTGTAGGTTTCGGTGGCCCTATCGTCATCAAGGTAGGTTTTGATGTGAACGGAAACATCTGGAATACAAAGGTTCTTTCTCAGTCGGAGACTCCTGGTCTGGGTGCGAAGTGTGTGGAGCCTTCTTTTGCAGATCAGTTCAAGGGATTCAGCCCTTCGGAGAAGAAACTTGCCGTAAAGAAGGACGGAGGAGATGTGGATGCGATCACAGCTTCTACCATCACTTCACGCGCCTATGCAGACGGTCTTGCGCTGGCTGCTCAGGTTTTCCAGACCATAGGCCAGACCCCGATGCTTCTTAACGAATAATGGAGGAACAGAATATGGGAAAACTTCAACTTATAACTAAAGGTCTGATCAAGGAGAACCCTACATTCGTTCTTCTTCTTGGTATGTGTCCTACCTTGGCCACAACCACTTCAGCAATCAACGGTATGAGCATGGGACTTGCGACTATGTTTGTGCTCATCCTTTCAAATATGGCGATATCCCTTATCGCTCCTTACATTCCGGACAAGGTGCGCATCCCTTCATATATTGTCGTGATCGCGACATTCGTGACTGTGCTCCAGTTCTTCATGCAGGCATATGTGCCGGACATTTATGAGACTCTCGGTCTGTTCATCCCGCTCATTGTGGTGAACTGTATCGTTCTCGGCCGTGCAGAGGCTTTCGCCAATAAGAACAATGTCCTGGATTCCGCTCTTGACGGTATCGGTATCGGTCTCGGCTTCACATTGTCGCTGACCCTTCTCGGTGTTGTGCGTGAGATCCTCGGAAGCGGTTCTGTCTTCGGATGGAAGTTCATCGAAGGTGACGGTATTCTTGCATTTGTGCTTGCACCGGGAGCCTTCCTTGCGCTTGCCTACCTTATCGTCATCTTCAGAAAATTAACAACTAAAAAGGCTGAGTAACAATGGAGTACATACTTATTATCATTTCAGCGATATTTGTAAACAATATCCTTCTGTCACAGTTCCTCGGAGTATGTCCGTTCCTCGGCGTATCCAATAAGCTCAGTACTGCGACAGGTATGTCGATGGCTGTATGCTTTGTGATTACTCTTGCGACAGTGGTGACCTATCTTCTGAATTCGCTTCTCGCAAAGTTCGGCCTTGAGTTCCTTCAGACCATCTCGTTCATCCTCGTGATCGCTGCCCTTGTGCAGATGGTCGAGATCGTTCTCAAGAAGATCAGTCCTGCGCTCTATGCATCCCTCGGTATCTTCCTTCCGCTTATCACAACAAACTGTGCGGTTCTTGGTGTGGCTTTGACAGTAGTACAGAAGTCATCTCCATTCGCCGCAGCGGCTGACGGAATGATGAATCTCGGTGAGGCTACAGTATATGCCTTCGCGACATCACTTGGTTTCGGTCTTGCAATGGTGCTTTTTGCAGGTCTTAGAGAACAGCTTGCCCTGAATGAGGTGCCAAAGGCATTCAAGGGTATTCCTATCGCTCTTGTCACTGCCAGCATTCTCGCAATGGCGTTCATGGGCTTCTCCGGACTCGTTTAGGATATGAAGGAGACAGCGGCAGAATTGCTTGAGAAGGCGGAACACTTGCGTCGCAATGCCCGTTTCGGTGACGCGATCAATCTATACCGTGCCGCCAGTGAAGCGCCGGATGCTACAGAAGAAATAAAAAGAAAATCTCTTGCATCAATAGATCTGATGCAAGAGATCAATGGCTTTGTAAATGTCGATCTTATGAATCCATAAGGTCGATTTTTTTAATATCCACCTCCGAGGGAGTGGTACAGGTTGATGACACCCTGGATCTGGTCGAATTTGTCTGATGCAACCGCAAGTTCCGCCTGCAGAAGGGTCTGCTGGGCTGTGAGAACTTCAAGGTAATTGGCGAGACCATGCTTCATCAGAAGTTTGGTGTTCCATACGGCGGCCTGAAGATGAACGACCTTCTTCTGGTCTATCGCAAGGCTTTCCTGGGCTGTCTGCCATTGTATGAGTGCATTGTTCACCTCTACTCCGGCGTCAAGCAGGCTTTGCCTGAATTCAAATAACGCTGCCTTCTGCTGTGCCTGGGCTTTCTTAAGATTGGCTTTCAGTGCCTTCTTGTTGAAAATAGGCTGCAGGACGGATGCCGCAAGGTCTGTGATGATTCTGCCTGGATCAACGCTGATGCCTCCATTGTTCCAACCGAGGGAACCGCTGAGAGTCAGTTTCGGATAGAATGAAGAGCGTGCCTGGTTGGTGGCGTAGTATGCCTGGGCAAGTGCCATTTCCGCCTGTCTGATATCCGGTCTTCTGGCAAGAAGTTCGGCAGGAAGTCCCTGAGAGAGTTCTATCGGAAAATTCTGCTCGTTGAGGTTGCCTCTTCTGATTGTCATAGGGACAATTCCCAGAAGGGATGACATGGAATTCTCCATTTCCATTATCTGCTGCTCAAGGCTCAAAATGGAACCCTCGACGTTCAACTGGTTGGACTTGGCCTGAAGCACAGCCGCCTCATTGGTCTTTCCTGCCCTCTTGAGAGCCTCCATAGTGCGGATGTTCTCCTTCCAGTTCTCATATGTCCTCTGGCTTACCCTGAGCTGTTCGTCAAGCATAAGCAGAGTGTAGTATGTGTTCGCAATTGTGGATATGAGTCCTGTCTGTACTGCCTGTCTGTACGCTACGCTCTGCTCAAGCGCTGCCGCAGCCTTGCGTTTTGCATTTGCAAGGTTTCCGAAAATGTCGGCCTCCCAGCTTGCGGAAATCCTTCCTCCGGCACTTACGGCTCCCGATAAGTCGGTTCCTATCTCGGCGTTGAGATTGGCTCCAGGAAGGAAGGCGCCACGCGCTGCCATCAGGGCTGCTTCCGCTTCCTCCACCTTGAATCTTGCGACGTTGAGGTCAGTGTTGTTTTTTATTCCAAGGGCGATCCACTCTTTCAGGACAGGATCTGTAAAGAAATCCTCCCAGGAAACCTGAGCCAGAGATAGGGTATCGGCACTCAGGGGAACCCTTCTGTAAAGACTGTCCGTGAATGAAATCTCGGGACGCTCGTACTTATTGTATACTCCGCAACTGCTCAATAAAATAGCACCTGCAGCCACCAATATATATCTTATTGTTCTCATAATCATATCTTGTCAGAAAATCACTCCATACGTTTTGATTTATCAGGCATTATCTTTTCCTCAATATGCTGGAATACGATGAACAGGGCAGGCACTACGATTATCAGTGCCAATGTTCCGATCAGCATACCTCCTACAGTTCCTACTCCTATGGAGATGTTTCCGTTTGCACCCACTCCTCTCGCAAACATGAGAGGAAGCATGCCGAAGATCATAGTCAATGATGTCATGAGGATAGGCCTGAGTCGTGCCTTTGCTGCCGACATCGCTGCCTGGCAGATGCTCATACCCTCGGCTCTCTTCTGTGAAGCATACTCGGTAAGGAGAATGGCTGTCTTGGCCAAGAGTCCTATGAGCATGAGGAGTCCGATCTGAAGGTATATGTTGTTTTCAAGGCCGAACATCCTCGCAAAAAGGAAGCTTCCCGCAAGACCGAACGGAACAGAAAGAATGATCACCACAGGAATGAGCATACTCTCATACAATGCGCAGAGAATCAGATAGATGAATACTACGCAGATGACAAAGATGACCGCTACGGAATTACCGGTGTTGGCCTCCTCGCGAGACATACCTCCGAACTCATAGCCGTAACCTGCCGGAAGAACCTTTTCTGCCACCTCGCGCACGGCCTGGATCGCCTGTCCCGAACTATATCCGTCAGCCGCATTTCCGTTTATTGAAATTGCAGTGAAGAGGTTGAAGCGTGAGATTGACTGAGGACCGTAAATGCGCTTTATTGTCAGGTACTGGTTGATAGGCGACATCTCGCCCTTGTCGTTGCGCACAAACATGTTCTGAAGCGATGACAGGTCAAGACGATACTCCGGAGCCGCCTGCAGCATGACGCGGTACAGCTTCGAGAATCGGTTCATATTGGAAGCATAGCTACCTCCGACATAGCCTGCCAGAACGTTGAGGATGTTGCTAGGAGAAATGCCGTTTCGTTTACACATTGCAGCGTCGACCTCCACCAGATACATAGGGTATGACGAATCGAAGGATGTCTTGGCACGCATGATTTCCGGACGATTGTTCAGTTCTGCTATGAATGTTTTAGAAATCTTCTCCAGATCTGCAAGGTTGCCGCCCTTCTGATCCTGTACGTACAGCTCGAAACCGCTGCTGGCACCATATCCCGGAATCATTCCTCGGGTGTAAACCATGATGTCTGCAGATGTGATGTCTGCGGTACGCGCATATATTTCTTCCATTACCGAATCGATGTCATCACCCTTACCGGTACGCTGGCTCCAGTCATGAAGCCTGATCATGAAGTTACCCGTCGAAGAACCCTGGCCGAACATCATACCGAAGCCGGTGGTTCTTGAGTAAGCCTTGATCTGCGGGATAGTACCTATCCTCTTGTCAATCTCTTCCATCACCTTGTTCGTCTCGGCAATGTTTGTTCCCGGAGGCGTACGTACATCGATGTTGATGGAACCCATGTCCTCCTTCGGCACGAGGCCTGTCTTGGTCGTGCTCATAAGGTAGTAGAGACCTCCGCAGGCAATTACAAGCAGGACGGCGGTAAGCCATCTGCGCTTGAACATGAAGAGAACCAGATGCTTGTATTTATTTACAATCGCATGGAATCCGGTGTCGAAAGCGTTGTGGAATCTAGTCGAGAAACTTGCCTTTTCTCCCGGCTTGACTGCTTCGTGCGGCGTCATGATAAGGGCGCACAGGGCAGGGGAGAGTGTAAGCGAGTTCAGCAGCGAGATACCCACAGCAACAGCCATGGTCAGACCGAACTGTGTGTAGAATACACCGGTGGTTCCGCCCATGAAGCTGACAGGGATGAACACGGCCATGAAGACGAAAGTCGTAGCCATAAGGGCTGTCGAAATGCCTCCCATCGCATCTACAGTGGCCTTATAGGCCGATTTGTATCCCTCGTCGAATTTTGCCTGGACAGCCTCGACTACGACGATGGAGTCGTCCACGACCGTGCCGATGACAAGCACCAGGGCGAAGAGCGTGATCATGTTGAGACTGAATCCCGCCACCATCAGGAACGCGAAGGTTCCCACCAGCGACACGATGATCGATATTGTCGGGATGATGGTCGAACGGAAACTCTGGAGGAATACGTATACGATGAGGATTACAAGAAGGATGGCCTCGAAAAGGGTCTTGATGACATTCTTGATTGAAGCGTCGAGGAAGTCCTTGGTACTCATCAGGTCGACGATCTCAAGGCCCTTAGGCAATGTCTCGCGGATCTCCTCTACGGTTTTGTCAACCTCCTTGATGATCTCGTTGGCGTTTGAGCCAGAGGTCTGCGAGATGCTTAGGGTCGTACCGGGATGGCCGTTGACCATTCCGACATAGTCATAGCTCCTTTCTCCGAGCTCGATCTCTGCTACGTCCTTGAGTCTGAGGATGGTACCGTTGCTTTCTGCGCGGATGACCATGTTCTCGTAGTCGGTTACCTCCTCGTATCGTCCGCGATATTTGAGGACATAACGGAAGGTGTTGTCGGACTCGGTTCCGAGGGTTCCGGTAGGAGCTTCGAGATTCTGCTCCGAAAGGACAGTCGTGATGTCTGACGGCATGAGGTTATACTTCGCCATCTTGCCAGGGTCGAGCCATATTCGGAGCGAATAGTCTCCGCCTCGCACATCGACCTCTCCGACTCCGGCGATACGCGAAAGTCGCGGTTCGATATTGATCTTGAGGTAGTTGACGATGAACTTTCTGTCGAAAGTTCCGTCCGGACTGTATACGGCAAGGGATTTTATTCGGCTGGTCTGGCGCTTGCGCACGGTCACACCGCTTCGGGTTACTTCGGCAGGAAGAAGGCTCTGAGCCGACGCGATACGGTTCTGTACGTTGACCATCGCCATGTCGCCGTCTGTTCCCTGACGGAAATAAATCTGGATGCTAGCAGATCCTGAGTTGGTTGCGGAGGAAACCATGTACATCATGTCCTCCACACCGTTGATGGCCTCTTCAAGAGGCACGAGCACACTTCGCTGCACAGTCTCAGCGTTAGCTCCTGCATATGCAGCTGATACGCTG
>JAEIGA010007157.1_pt1 | contig 16973 bp, 15 predicted proteins | sample 9270691 | NCBI WGS metagenome assembly JAEIGA01 (sample SAMN17057246, study PRJNA624740) | gut metagenome | biome: biome; isolation source: fecal sample | host: Bos grunniens | place: China: Xizang | collected 2019
ATTAAGTCTGATATTAGTTTTACTTAACTTCCTCGAAATCAACTATTATTCACTATCAATGCGTTAGCACTGGATGTTGCGTCCATGTTGCAAGAATCATAATAAGCATTGATAATCAACATGTTACAAAACCAACACAAAGGTATGATATTCTATCCGAACAACCAAAAGAAAAGGCATAAAAAGCACAAATCTGCCACATTTTTTTGATTTGAGTAGGCATTGTAAAATACAATATATTCCGTACGCACTGAGCTATAAGTCTAAAATAAATTGAGTTATAGCTCAAAAATATAAATCATCTTAAAGTCCATACTTTTGTATATTGAGCTTTTGAAACGTACTCATGAAGCTCTGTTTGTATTAGGGTTAAGCGATATAATGGATAAAACGCAATAAAAGGATCTTTGGGTTTAACTGGTTATAAACAAAGTATGGAAATGCTTAAATCGATATTCAATCATGTTTTAAGTCCGATTTTTACCACAGACTTACAAAAACAGCGGATAAAACGTAATTTGATGCTTTTTATGACTCTAATTGGAATGTAAATGTTGAAAGGTAATTCGTCAGTCAGAACTGACAAATTTGCAAAAATAATATTGCTTGTCTGCATTTATGTGATTACTTAATTTATTTTGGAACGATGACTGTAAAGTTTGATTTTTACTTAAACATCGAATAAATAAGCTGATAGATTGTTCTCATGTTATATCCTTACTATTTTTATTTTCTTCTTCCACATAAATGCGTGACTAACTGTAAAAAAGAACAACTTCAAAACGTTTATCAATGAGTGGAAATAATTTTTTGTATCAAATAAGAGGGTAACTCCGGTCAATGTTTTTATCGGATAATAAACTTTTTTAAATGGTCTATTCTCTTTGCTGTAAATGTCCACATCACCTTCTTTAATTTGAATTATTTTTCTCCATTCGCATTCATTATGCCATTTGTATTCTTTTACAATTAGAGGTTTCCGAAGCAAATCTATATCCATCATTATATAATCAAAAAGATTAGTGATGTTCGAATTAGAGAATCTTTCGGGATTATTTCTATTGTTGTATAACTCCTGAAATTTTGTACAAATCATTGAAGCATATTCCAAGCCATATTCTTCAATATCATTTTTATTGACGTATTCACAGTCTAAAAAATCTGCAAGACCGATTGCTTCAATATGTCGAAAATCAAAGTCTAAGCGAAATGCACCATAGTTTCTCAACATATATAGTGTTGATTCCCCTTCCATAAATGATATTGATGCACTTTGCTTGTAACCACCAGCTTTTTGAAACATTGATTTATCTGAAATTTTACGCATCTCCGCATCAACTATAGCCTGAAGCTTTAATCCGAGTTCTATTTCCTCTTCATCATTCTTGTACATGTTTGAAAAGGCCCAAAAGCAAATTTCTTGGTTTTTACCAATGCCACTTGTAAGGATAGAACATAGATTCTTAAAAGATGTATGATGTCCTAAACATGCAGGTATAGGTTTTTGCATGATATTTGTTATCATATTATGCAGATTTATAGTTATATTATTTCAAGTAATCAAAAACAAAAATGGGAAATGAATTTAGTATAGCAACTGTCTGATTAATATCTACATATTTTTGTTTCATAGCTGCAAATAATTTGTCTTGGGCAATATCTTCTTTGTTTTCAGGCATTAAATATTTATCATTACAGATATAGTTTGCTTTTGAAACATTCTGCAACTTCAGCATTTCCCAATTATGTTTGATTTCCTCTGTTGGAGTCTTATCAATGTCAATAAAACGATAGCCTCTTGCTCTCGGGTATGCAAACAATTCCGCATTATTTTTGAATTTATGCAATAGACATTCCTCGCGCGATACTACATAATTAAAGTAATTAATGTCAGGCATCTCCTTTGTGTATTTCAGAGATTCCACCATCGGATAGTTTACGTATAGTTTCCCACAACCAGTTTCATCGTTAAAGTAGTCTAGCATGTCTTTTAGTATGATGTCCAGCCGTTCGGTACCCATACGGTTTTGGAAATCATAATCGAAGAATAGAAACACCTGTGAAAACAAAGTGTCTAATCGTTCTCCTACAGGTATTTCTATTCCGTTTTCTTTAAATGGAAGAACTCTAAACAAGTCGTAGTCGTTATCCCTCAATTTTTTATATAAAGTGGGTAAGTCATTGCCGTATCTTACGATTTGAACATCTTCGTCACCTAAATATAAATATTCGAGCGATTTAAATATTGCTGGTTCGGCAACACTTCCTTCAAATACAAATAGTATCATTTCCCAAATGTACCTCCTCTGTACAATTTTTCAAGGTTATGTCCAAATCTTAGTTCTTTTTCAGTCATATTGCAGATGGCATCAATCTTATTATCCCGGATAATGAAGAAACAGTCAGGTCTCAGCAAATCATTTGTCAACAAGAAAGTATCATGTGTTGTCATAAAAGTTTGTCTTTCACCCACAAACAAGCGTCTGCATATAGCATATGAAAGTTCGTGATGGTAGAATGCGTCAAATTCGTCAATGAAAACAAACGAAGCATTTACCATTTCTTTGAGCCAAAAATATTGTAATTCAAGGTTCAAAGTTCCCGTTGATGCTACAAGCTGAAATGGTATTTTTACACCATTCATTAGACAGTAAAGAATTTTTTCACCCAACACAGGTTCTGCAAATTCAAATTTTTGTTTGCTCGTTTCCTCGAGGAATTTTTCGAAATCTTTCACATATTGATTAGAAATGATATATTCCTCAATATTGCTACTTCCTTCTCTATATCCAATAAATTCACGATTGTCCAAACTTCTGAAGAAAAGCATATTTTCAACAAAGTCTCTTAGCTTTATCAATAAGTGATCTTTTGCCAATGGAGCAGAACCCAATATGAAATTAATCAATGACACCGTATTTGCCCCTGTCATAAGGTTCTGTTTTGCATCAGCTGAAATAGAAAACTCATCTGCGATAGTCAACCCATTAGCATCCTTATTGAAAAGCACATTATTTTGTTCCTCCAACCTTTCTTTAACAATTATAATTTGTCCATCCTTTGTTGTTTTGGCATAAGAATATTTTAACCAACGATTATCAAATTTAAAGCAATATTCAAACTCTACAGGCTGAAGGTAATTGACTGCACTAACAAAATTTAGGTAATAATCAGGTTTCTTCCATTTATGAGAAAGATGATTTGCTATATCAAAAATGGCTAAACCTATATTTGTTTTTCCTGAACCATTTGGACCATAAATTATTCCATTTTTTACCACTCCATCCTTTATTGCAGTTTTATTAAAATCGTAACCACTTGGATGAGAAAGGTCCAATTCTATCTTTTTTGCGAATCCACGATAGTTTGTAACGGCAAATTTAGTCAACATAATTGTTATTGTTTTAAAGGGTTGGTTTGCACTATTGCGAGCATATGAAAAACACTGCAAAGTTACACAATTTATTTTTATCCGTAATTATTTTACGGTAAAATAATGTTTTTAATGAAGAATTTTACAATATTCATCTCTTTTTCTTCTTTTTATCGTTGTTTTTTTACGTCAGAATCCTTTGTTGACATAATACTATAAATATAATTATAGTTTTCATGGCTAATTACAGCTATCGATATTTCGATTAAAAAGTAAGATTTGTTAATAGATGTTTTGTTAATATTGAACAAATGACAATAAGGGCAGTATATAGAAATACCGCTACAGGCGTAGCAGTTATTAAATCTTACAAGGTAAGACGTGTGGGTAAATGTTCAATTATTGACAAGTTTGATTGGAATTCATCTGTGTGTAATGCTCATCAATCATAGCCTGCGCTTTGTTCATTGTGATTTTCCCTTCTATCTCTTGACGAGCTACTTGGATAAGAAAGTCAGACACATTAAGCCCGTCTACACGTTGTAGTCCGATAACGATTGCCCAATTATTGGCTCTTTCCCTTATAGACTCGTCTGGATGGTTCTTATATTTTTCGAATAATACCATGTTTTTTCTTTTAAAGGTAACAAATTTCAATGAGAAACACAAAAAAAATCAAATAATTGCATTATTATTCAATCTTTTGATAATATTTTTAAGAAAAGTCGAAGTAAATCAACAAAAACTTCTTAATTCTCATATATTCTTATTACTTTTGCTTATAGATATGCTATAAAAGCAGGACAAATATTGGTATAATATTACAATTAGATAAGATATAATGGATAATAAGACACTTGAATTTGTGACGTTTTGCATAAGCAAACTTTCCATATTATTGAAACTACCCCAAGAAGAGATTTATAGTCGCTTGGAGAAGTCGGACATTTTATATGACTATATTATACCCTCATATGATGTTCTGCATACATTCAGCGAACGCTACTTAATGTCGGATTTGATTGAATATATGAAAGAGAAAGGTGTGCTCAGTGATATATGCATCGATGATATATTTAAAGAATTAAATGTGGCTGAGTAGTTGAATATTTTTACGAAACCAATAGATAAAGATTACTATAGATATGGCACAGGATATAAATCGTCTTAAAGTGGTGCTTGCTGAAAAGAAACGTACCAATAAATGGTTGTCAGAACAAGTAGGAAAAGATCCTGCTACTGTTTCAAAATGGTGTACCAACACTATGCAACCCAATTTAGAAACATTGGTGGCCATCGCGAAGGCACTTGATGTTGATGTGAAAGATCTTTTGTGGTCGATAAAAAATGAATAACAAGTTGATAAATACATATTATGTAATGATTGACCTTAAATTATCCAGTTGGAAAAGCATACTGCAAGACATATATTGTCCTGTGATAGGTTCTATTTGGGTTGCTCCAAATGGAATTTGGAATAATCATTTCGCTCATAACAAAGACAAGGATGATTTTCATCCATCTGTTATTGGTAGAGTGTATGATGAAAACAAAAAGTGTTGGATCATTCCAGGAACATCCAAAGAGTACAACAAAGGCTCGAATGTGTTTAAGGTTAAGATTGATCCTGAAAACCCAGAGTGTCCTTATTCCCACTTCCTAATAAAGTTGAGAATGACATATAATTCTAAAGATTTGCCGAATTTGCAACGAGGATGGAACGGCATAGATACATTGTCTGATTCGCAAATAGAAGAACTTAAATTACAGATTAAATTTAGCTTAGGAATCAATGTTTAAGGAAGAATATATATTAGATTTGCTTTCTGGTCATCTGACGCAGAAAGGATATGCCAGCATTGTTAGTTCCATAGCAACTATGGTTAGGCGCTATCAATGGCAAAAGAGTATTGTTGTATCAAACAATAGTGATTTGAATTGGTCTAAAGATGACTATTTGGAATTGTCGCAGCAGTTCTTTGAGTGGATTATATCAAATGACAAGTTAAAGTACATTGATAAAGTTCCTTATGACTATCTTTCATATTATTTCACACAAATGTTAGTATCTTTTGTGTCTAATAGAATCAAGGAGGAACAGCAAAAAAATGGTATAAGTTTTCAAAAATGCAAGGATTTAGTCTTGACTATTTGCAAAGAGGATTATGTTGTAACCTCACATCTAGGCCAAGATTATATTCTAGGTAATGATGCTTCAAATGACAAATGGATAGCCAATTTAGATGATGTGATAAGATACATGGTTCATTATCCGATAACGGAACATACAAAACAATTTAAGCCTATAGTTAAATTAGCAATGGAAGATATACTTGTCTCAGCTGACGGATATGTCCTGATTGATTCTATTGCTGATGCAGTATTTAATCTTTTAGATCAAACCAGTTTTTCAAACATTGATACTGAATCTGAAATTGGATTTGTTTATCAACAAGATTTAAAATACGATAGTGAAATAAAAGAAATACTCCATGGTGTTTCTTCCGTAGAAGCACGTATCTATTTAGAGTACATTTTCCAAGATGGCGGACAAGTATCATTATCAGAACTTTCAGACAGGTATAATATTCCAAAAAGTACAATACATAATAAAATAGACGAATTTAAGAAAAAAATTTTTACTACATATATACCTGAGAATGAGAATGATGGTATCGCATTCTTGAAAAATCTTGCAAATTCTTTGGACGAATTGTCAAAATAGAAGTATTATTCATATGACAAAACATGGTAATTATGAATGTTATAAATAAGTTTCTGAGTGGTTGCGTAAATGACGCAACTTCAGAAGTCAACATATCGGTTAATGAAAACGATGCACAATATATTAATAGTATGTTTGCGTCGTTCAATAAATCGCTTCCAAACTTAAGAATTCTACCTAAATATAGAAGAAATCAGATTTGGACTGTTAAGAGCCAATATTTAGATTTCGAAGGAGAAATTCAAATAAGTAGACACAAAACTATGGTATTGCTTATTTCTGAACCTGAAGAATTAAGCGAAGATGTATCATTTGTTCGTGTTTGTCCATTGTCACCTTTTGTAGATATGGCATCTCCTTGTGATTTAGTATGTAATGATGCAGCATTGGTGGGATTCCCTTTCATCGTTGAAACATGGAATGAACAACCAATGCTTATTGAAATATTAGAAAGATTTGTCGGTGACTTTAGTTGTGAAGTTCATGAATCTCATGAAGAACTATCTGAAGACCAACAAAATTTCCGTGAGATTGAAATCTCAAATGCAAGGTATCTAAATCATTCAATCATTGCCTATACAAACGAAATGGAACGTGCTGAAAATTTCTCTTTCTCTGTGGATTTTGTGAGCGATTCAAAAGTGCGTACTATTCATATGCCGAAAATGAACGAAAAATCTCCAAAGTTAGTACCTCTTGCTAGTCATGCAGAATATGCTATAGCAGCACGTTCTGGTAATATTTTGACAGATAATGATTGTATAGAAATTGATTCTGCTGAAGTGCCATTTCATATTGAAGTACGCAAGAAAAATAAAGAGTACATTCTTACAATAATTCCAAAACTTGAAGTTAAACTATCAAGAAATGGTAAGATCTTTGATTGTCATTTTAATGACGAGCGTATTGTATATAGTGGTCTCAAACAAGGAATATACGATATAGAGACCCCTTTAACATCAAAAAAGATAACTATTAGATTAAAATAAAAGTCATGGCTTATATTCCTCTAGTAAAAAAGACAAAGTGGATTGACTTGAGCAATGAGCACAAGCGTCTACGTGAAGAAGTAGAACAGGATCTACGTGAAGGATGTTGCGATAAAGGTAATATCCAACCTATTATGTTGCAAGGTGCATTTGGCATTGGTAAAACTAATACTTTATATTATATTTTTCACTACTGTTGGGAAGTCCTCAAAACACCAGCATTATACATGCCTTTGGCAAAAATAGTTGAAGAGGTTAAGAAAGAAGCCAAAGCGAATGAATCCGGTAAGGTTGAAAATAATCGCCTAAGTATGATTTTAAAGAAGATGATTGACGAACAAATAACTCTTCTAAAATCGGACAACTATGATGAAGTATATAACGTTGACTTCCCGGAATTTCAAAGTGGTGATGAAAACGTGAAGTTGTCATTAACTGACTATCTAAAGGATTTCGAATCAGTAAAGGTCGTATTTGACAAGAAAGAGGAGAATCCTTTTAAGGACATTGTTTTCAATAAAGAAGTAATATCTACTGCAATCTCTTCTGGAAATGTTCCTGTGTTACTAGTCGATGAGTTTGAATCAAAATTTTATGAATTAAAGAAAATCGTAGCATCTTCAGGAGGTGGCATTCTTCGTGAACTTTTTGACCAAATTGTTCAGACGCATCCTTTCTTGTTGGTGATTGGCAATGGCCCTGCGTCAGGATATGAAGTTGCAAAGGATAAAGGCGGTGATTCGGATAGTGAAACAGCAGCTAATCGTCGTCTTAAAACAAAACCTATTCCTTTTCCTGCGTCAGCACTTCTAAAGAGAAGGTTTATGGAGGGATGTGCAAATGGATATGTTAATTTCATTTGGTGGATGTCGCGTTGTCGTCCTGGTCATGTTCAGAAACTTCATGATAATGTCAAGTATGACATTTTAAGTGGTTACAAATCTTCTGAGTTTGTAACCCTGAGCATTTTCAACGAACCTATTGATGAAGGTGGTGAAGAAGTTACTTACCTTAAGACTTCATTTTTTGAAACCATAGATAGTCATTTGTTTCCAATCGTAAAGGAACTGTTGCTTGATTTTGAGCCACGTGAACTTACTATGGAAAAGGATTATATTGATGCCTTTAAAGACGAACATGACGCTAAAAGTTTCTTCTGTTCAGATGAAACAATTAGTGTTGAAAAGGTTTTGTGTCCAGCTCTCAAAGATGATATTTGTTTGTTTTTGGATAAATGTAAGAATTTTGAAGCAAAGTATTTAGATATTAATTACTATACGCATCTCAACAAATATTTTTCGTACATATTAGATGCATGTGCGAATAAAGAAGGCGAAATTGCATTCAATAGTCCATATAAGTATGCAGAAGAAGCTTTAGCAGATTCATTCTTGATACCATTGTTAGAATTGACTTATGACTTTGTCAGCCAATATGAGGATAGCGAAGCACAGTCGATAAAAGAAGTTAGGGATTTCTTGCTTGATTGCATTAAGCATGTAGAACATTCAAAAGAAGAGGAACAAATTGCTGATGACTTCCCTGAATTAAGTAATTTGTTTGATGGATTTAAGGCAAATAAAAGTAAGGGAGAAGATTTCTTTATTCAGTTCTCTCTTCGTGCGTTGCGTGAGATATTTGAGCAACCAATAGGTTCTCCTATACTTAGATACCGAGGCATGTCTCTTGAAAAGAAGTTAGAAACAGTTGACTTCAAAAAGTCAGTTTTACTCACAGATTCATATGACAATCAAATGATTGTGTTTGTTCCAAATCTTGATGAAGAAAACCAAGATGACTACTTGTCATGCCTTGAAAAATTTATAAAGAGTGTAAAGAATGATCTGCATGAGAAAGCAAAAAAGACTCTTCGTATCGTATATCTTCAAGAAAACGAGAGAATAGAAGCTCTTAAAGATAGAATAACAAAGGAAGGAAACGAACTTTTGCCTATTGCCAAGTACAAGAAACTTGTATTTGAATTATTTGATGACTACAAGTTCAATTTTGGTCGTCATATACAAGATTTTATAGACTCAATAGCAAAAATAGTTATTGCAGGCTGTGATTGTGGCGACCTATATTCTGCCAATGGTATGTCATGTGAAGTGAGCAGCATCATAGATAAAATAAAAGATAATGGCTGGACTCCTCAGAAAGAAATTAGAAGAACTATTGAACATTATGAGAAATTAGTCTGTGATGGTGACAATGCCATTCTAAAAGTTATAAAGTTAAAGTCACAGAAAGATTTTGAAGACGCATTAGCTAAAGCGGTGTGTGATGCGTCTGATTATGAAGATAACATCCCTTGTGATTTTACGAAAGTTGTTGACGGAAAAGTAACCGATACACGAAGTAAGTGTATATCCATACTTTATGTCATGGAAAAGACTGCAAATCCAGGAAGAGGCAATAACTCCTTATTAGAGTTGCTTAAGAAGGTGGGGACTCAAACTGGAGGATTGTACCTTTCTCCGAACGAGGATAATGTTCTCCAAACATTGCATTATGATCAGTTAAAAACAGCTTTATCTGATTCAGATGAATTAAAAGAGATCTTTGATAAATTTAAGGTTGACGATAAGTTTATTCAAAATCTGCTTTTGTTTACAGATGCTATGTTAACAGAGGCAACTGCGATAGATTTTGAGACACTGTATTCATTCATGAATGATTCGTTTGAGAATCATTGGATTGGAACATATAGCGACAAATTGAAGTATAACTGCCCGAAAGCAGAGATACTTATGAAGCTGCTATATTTTTCTCAGTATATTTCAAAAATGGATATAGTGAAATTAAGAGAATCGTTAATCAACAGTATTACAACTAAGGGTGCAGAATTAAATGAAACTCGTGCGTCCCTTTCTAGTTCTATAAATGAAGTGTTAACTTTGCTTTATACTCAAAAACCACAACGCGATAATGATAGTCAACCATTCTTTGGATATTTACAAAAACTCCAAGAAGTTGGCAAACTCTTTGAGGATTGCCAACGTGTACTTAGAGAAGAACCAGAAAGTGTAGCAGCTCTTTGTATTGTTAAATCTATTTACAGTCGTCTTGTAGATATAGTAGATTCTGTAAAGATTCTTTCTACGCAGACAACAACAGTGAAAAATTCACTAAGTTGTTTTCAGCAGACTATAAATCGGATATACCAGTCGCCTATTAATGAAATCTATGAGGATAAACTTGCAGCAAAACTGATTAACATGAAATCTCCAGATGCCTCCAAAAATGGATTTAAGGGATACAATGAAGATTATTGCTGGACAAATACGCGAAACTCATTAAAGTATCATAAGGATGAGACAAAGAATGTTTTTACAACAAAGTTGAATCCTGTCAAAAAAGAAACACTAAAGGCTAATGACGTTTCTGTCTTTACAACTTATCTGTCTCGCGTACTTCAATCATCAACAGATATTAAAACTCGACTAGAATCGGTTTTGAATTTGTGCAAGGAATGCAAGGTGTTAGCAGATGATTATAACGAACTTAAATCTCAGATTGGTAACCTCTTAAAATTTGAAGACAATAATGGATAAGTTAAAGATAAAAAATAGATATGAGGAAGCTCTTAAGTTAAAGAGCAGAGAGCAATATGCAAAAGCATTAAAAGACGAACTTTCTAAACAAGAATGGAAAGACGAGTTGGATGACTTGTCCACCCATATGGAATCTATTGCATCAGAAAAGGAGTACGAAAAGTTCATGAACAAGCTAGTAGATCTTTTTGATAAGGTCTATGAAAAGATTGCTGCTCCAGGATTGGATAAGTTTATCGAGTGGATTAAAGAAAACTCAAAGAACGAGACTAATGCAGATAAACTCCGTGCTTTCCTCATCAAGGACTATGAGAAATATAGTTCGAAAATTGATGATATTTTGGCGGCTATTGATTCTTTGCCTAATGATAAAGGAGAGAAACGTATATTTAGTTCCATGATTACTAAATTTCAAACAGAACAGAAGTCTGTTGTGTTGAATTTCTTGAATAAGCCAGATCTGTTTGTTAATAATATTGACGCGTTTCTTGATAGTCTAAAGACTGAATTCGAAGGACTTGCAGGACTTTCGGAATTGTCTTATACGTCAGTTGAAGATTTGTATAATGATGAACAAAAGAAAGATCAGACAATATCTTTCTATATTACAATTATCAATAATGCACTGGCAGAAGGACAAAGTATAAAGGCTATTGATGATGCTGAAAAAAACCACAAACTTTGGATAAGAGCTCAAAGTAGGATAACTTCAATAAAAAAATGCATTTCTATATTGGAGAAAACTGGCATAGCAAAATCAAATGATGAAGATTTAAAGTATCTCTTTACAAGATTTGATAAAGAGATGCTTAAAACCAAAGGTGACGTTTCTCGTGTACTTTGCGAATATATAGAAAAGACTTGGGATCCTCTTCAAACAAAATATGAAGCTATTAAATCGTTTTACGAAGAAGAGGAACTTGAAATTGACGAAAATGATTGGGTTAACTATGAAAAGAAAGCTGACCTAGACATTCTTCTGTTAACCTATCGTAAGGTTAGAGCAGGCAATGTCTTGCCTACGTTGAGGTCTACTTCTCTAGATAAAGTGGGTTCGACTATTTCAAAGTGTCATTCATCAATAATAGAATTTCAAAATCTGGAAAGTAGCACAAGAGTAACAATTAAGCAGCATATTGAAGACTTTTACAAACAGTATGCAGCCAAACGCTCTATGTTAGAAAAACTTGTTGTCAAGCAAGAACAGTTAAAAAATCAGTTTGATAGTCTTTATTCAGAGAACTCACGAGATAAGCTCTTACCAAATATAAAAAGCGGATATGAGTCTTTAAATATAGACGGAACGTTGCTGCTGGCTATGTCAAAAGATAATGCAACAATATATGAAACATTGTCTGACATGAAAAAAGCCAAAGAAACTTTTATGAACATTCTTAAGCAATCTCAGATGGAAGAACAACTTGAATGGATAAATAGTTTCGGCGATAATACAACAATTGATATTTCAAATTTTGATCGTCAAAAATTAGAAGATTTGCTTTCTAAAGGATTAATAACGCTTTCATTCACCAAAACATTCTAATTGGTATGACTAATATAGATATTGTAAGATCTTTAGATAGACTAAGAAACGATAGCCTGTATGTCCATAATGATGAACTACCTGGTGCCAGTTTCTATTCGGATAGGCTCAAAGGACGTAAAGTGTATTTAGTTGAGACACTCGCTGTAATCAATGCATTGGTTGAGCGTGGAACAATGATGCTTTTTGGTGGACATGGTGGTGGTAAAACAACCCTAGCTAAATATCTTGGTCAGATATTCTGTCATTTAACAAAAGATAAAATAGAAGATTGCATTCTGAGAGGACATCCTCAACTCACTGAGGAAAAGATTCTTGGAAGTTTGGACTTTGCTCAAATCACAAATAATAAACCTCTTAATAAATATGGTAAAATTGATGTGGTATGGAATAGTTTTGTTGACTCTAAGTGGAAAATTATAGATGAGATTAATCGTTTATCTCCATATGCTCAGAACATTCTCTTATCACTTTTAGCAGAAGGAACTGTTAAGTATCAAGACGAGAGTAGAATTATACCTCCATTTACTCTTTATGCGACACTTAATCCAAAAGATAATGCAAACGAAGAATTGTCTCTTCCATTCAAAGACAGATTTGCCTTAGCTTTACCAATCACGATGCCTGATTATGATAGTTTTAGCACTATAGGAAAAAGAGATAAAAACAGTCGCGACAAGTTAGAAGAATATCTCCCTAATATAGATTTGTCGGAAGTCCAAAAAGATATTAAATCTATATCGTATACATCAGAGGCAGAATTGTTCATTAACTACATAATTGCATCATATCGTTTATGTATGCGTGCATCCAAGGAATCTAATGACACATTGTCTGTCGATAAGAATCTTTGTGAGAATTGTCGAATGAAGGGAGAAGAAAAGGTGTGTAATAAAATCAAACAACCATTAAGTGTACGAGTAAAAGAGGATTTGTACCGATATGGCAAAGCGTTAGCATGGTTTCTTGGTGCGCCCCAAGTTACAACAGAACACATAATGACGTTGGCGCCTTACATGATCTGGCATAGAACAGTACTGAGTAAAAAATTTACTCTGTCTCTAACTGAAGCATGGAAAGATGAAAGCAGTAAAAAACATTTAAATGATTTTATTACTAACATCGATCTTAATGGAACACGAACTCTTATTCAATTAATTAAAAAGGAATTTGACGGAGTTAAACATTTGTTGGAAAAGTTCGAGGAAGTAAAGACAGGTAAGCTATCACAAACAGAATTTGATGCATTCCTTTCAGAAGCAAGCAGTAGTACTTATAATTCATTGATTCTCAATGCCGAGATTTTGCCAGTCCTAAAAGAAAAGTATTTGCCAGTTTATGGAAGAATTATCGATTATAATAAAAAGATTGATTCTTGTAGTAATAAAGACGAGTTAAAATCCTTGAAGGAAGATATGGCATTCACATATGACATTCCTAATAGACAGTATCTTTCCGCAAAGATTGATATAAGGTTGAAAGGAATGAAAATGCGCAAGTCTAAGTTTACTCTTTCCAAAGAAAATGTAATTGCTAATGCAAAGATACTTTCTTCTATACGTGTTTTGGCTCCAAATTTTGAAGAATTAGGTCTCTTGAAGAACAACGATTATCAAATACTGGACATCACGAAGGATGAGTGCACTCTTAACGTTAGATTTGCTCGTGATTTATATAATTTTGTATACGAAGGAGATGAAAATGATGAAATCTTCCAATACTTAAGTACTCATGCCTGCTAACATTGAAATCTATAGAGATATAGCCATACGTGCTGTAGAGTCTGTATTTGAGAGTGAATATCATAATACTCTCGGAATACCTATGCCCCAAATTAAGATTCTTTTGCCTGATGATGCAGACTATATTACTGGACAGTATTATATAATGATTGATGACACTTGGCAGATACATCTGAATTTCGGTAAGTTACCTATAAGTTTCAAAGAATTTGAAGATGAGGTAAAAGTGCTGACAAGACACGAGATAGAGCATTATATGTGTTGTCCTTTTGATGTCATAACTCATTTACGTATGCTTAAATGTATTATAGACGTCTATAAAAAGGAATTTTCTCATTTAGACATTGATATTCAGCATGCTTGTGGATCAATATCAAATCAAGCTGCTGATATTATCGTAGATACAAAAAACTATCTTAGAAATCCTCAAGACACCCTAGTTAGTGAAATAAACTGGATAAAAAAAGGAGCTAATATCAAGTCTTGTCCTCGTCATAACAAATTAATGTTTCTCACAAAAGAAGCATTATGGAATGAAAGTTTAGAAATTAATGAAACAGACCAAGAATTGCTGACGATCGTTTATGAATTAGCTGAAAAATTTAAAGTAAATGGTATTGAGGATAGGTCATCATTCTTAAGTAAGACAGAAGAATACGCACGAACTTTTTTAAAATTATATATAAAAGATAGAGTTTCTTCTAATAATACAAAGCAGGATAATCAATCTCAACAGGATAATCAATCTCAGCAGGACGGTCAATCTCAGCAGGGTAATCAATTCCAACAGGGTAATCAGTCTCAACAAGGCGGTCAATCCCAGCAAGCTAACACACCTCAACAAAATGGCCAGAACCACAATAATGTAAAGCCTAAAGATGGCGATAAGAATGGTAGTGCTTTCATCTTTGCAGATCTAGACAATATCAAAGAAGCATTAACAGCATTAGCAGAAGAAACAAATGTAGAAGAGTTTTCTGATATACTTTCTGCATCAGGTATTAAATTTCTATCAGAATCAGAAAAACATAAACTATGGTTTTCTATCCAAAGTGCTAACATTATCCCTATTGAAGAGTATGCAAATACGGGGAATAAAGAAAAATATACATTCCCTTCAATATGGAGATTTGGGGATCCTATAGGTTCTATAGACATAATGTTGTCATTTATGACATCACCTAAGATTCTTCCTGGAATCACGACAAAAAAATGGGAGTTGGCAACACGTGACACACGAGGTATAGAAAAGAAACAGAGAGATTTATTGCTTGCAGTTGATACTTCAGGCAGCATGGGAAGTGTTCTAAAAAGTAATGACAATATGCACCAAGCAGTTTTAGCTGCTTATGGAATATTATCATATTTTGAATCAGTTAAAGGAAAAGTTGCTCTTATCGAGTTTGATAATACTATTAGGAAAAATGTTTCGTGGACTGATGACTACGATTCTATAAGAAACGCCTTGTTAATAAACGGTAGAGGTGGAACTACGTTTCCTATTCGAAGTATTCAATCTGTTTTGGATCAATCTACTAATGAACTGGTTACAGTATTGATAACAGACGGAGAACTAAATAACGTGAATGAATCTGTTGCTTACTTCAGAGAATATCTATATGATGATAACAAATTGTACATATTCGTGTTAGGTGACAGCAAATCAATAAATAGTTATAATATTCTTAAGGATATTGGAGCAAAGATATATAGTGCAAAATTGGCAAAGGATTTCTGTGACATGGTCATGGCTGATTTAGCATAGATATGTACTTTCGGACTTATTTTAATAGAGCATGTAACTTCTGAAGGACTCTATTTTGCATATAACGCTGATTTTTCATGAGTCACATCATTGATGAGCCGTAAGTAGTATAAAGACTGACTTACGGCTCATTTGTATTTGGGGAATAACTATTTTCTCCATTGCAATTCTATCAGTTGCATTCGTTCATGCAGTGCAACATTATCCCGAACAATAAATCCTGTTAAACCAATGGAAATTGCCCATAGACATATCAAGATAATGAGTATCAGTTTTTTAATATGTTTGCTATGCCAAATTCGTTTTGTCCAGTAGCTGGGTATATCAGCCAGGAGATATGTAATTAGGCCTTTAGGATTGTTGGGCATAATAGGAAATTTTTGCTGTAGGGGATGCCTATTGCTAACCTTTTCATTGATTGTCCTCAGTTCTGCTTCAATCTTTTCGATGGTAACCTTTAGACTTTTCCGTTCTTCATTCATCTGATGGTATACTTTGCATATTTTAACCCAAAGATCGTAAAGAACATCTATTTTGTGGAGTACATCATCGTATCGTTCAGATAGACAATCAATGTATTCGTCATAAGTCATTGCACCTTTTACATTCTTTACTGCTTCCTCCTTAAATTTCTGTTGGCGTTTTTCCAACAAGATTCTGACCTCATTGGCTGCAGCCTGGGCTATTTTGTTTTCTAATTCATCCCAATTAGGAACGTTCTTGGATGATTGTGAAGAATTATTCTTTTTGAGTTCCTCAATACTCTGTCGTATGCTACTGAGATTGGCAGCTATTATATCTTCCTTCATTATCTTCGTCTTTTATAGGTTCTATTCTTGTTATTGTCTTTATCTCTGTCATCATCGCGCCATCCGCGGTTATCGCTGTCGCCACCTCCTCCACCAGTTTGTACTTGATGGGGTTGAAGCATCAATTCAATCAAGGCTTCACCAACGGCAGATGTATTTGTACAGCCAGAACTTTCATTTTCTATCGTACTTGATTCCATACATTCAGTATTATCATTAGAATGTTTGGATGAGCCTCCGGTATGCATGAAAGACTGATAGTGCCCCTCCATATTGGGGCTTGAAATTTCTGTATTTTCCCTTTCCCCTAATTTAAAACATAGTTGACCGTAGGTTAGTACCTTTGGTTCTAATTTAGATCCAGATATACTTATTTGATGGTTTGCAAATGAAATCCCTCTGATTGTATTTGTTTGACTGCTTGTGAAGAAGCGGATACTGATTCCTGCTTCTTTCAGTAGTCTGCAAAATTC
>JAEIGA010007158.1_pt1 | contig 16971 bp, 11 predicted proteins | sample 9270691 | NCBI WGS metagenome assembly JAEIGA01 (sample SAMN17057246, study PRJNA624740) | gut metagenome | biome: biome; isolation source: fecal sample | host: Bos grunniens | place: China: Xizang | collected 2019
ATAATGGTTCACCATGGTGACATAGTTAACGAAACTGGAAAACAATTATTACAATCTATAGCTGAAAAAATAGAAATAGACTGCTTCGAAACTTTAAGAAATGGTGCTGCTTTAGTAGTTAAAAATGGAAAAGTAACTAAAATGCCACAAATAAACAGTGCTCAATATGCTGGCGAATTCGCTAAAGAAGTTATATTAGACGCTCAATTAACTTTCGGTGAAGATTTAGATGGACAACAAGTATTATTTGTAAATCCAGCTGACTTTAACAAATTAAGAAAAGACCCAGATTTCGTTCATGTAGAAGCTGGAGCTAGAATAGTATCAGGACACTATGGTAGAGTTTACGGAGTAGACATAATAGTATCTAACAGAGTTCAAGCTGATGAAGCATTCTTAATGAAACCAGGAGCTCTAGGAATGATGATGAAAAGACAATGTAGATGTGAACAAGACAGAAACATATTAAACTTAACTAACCAATATACAGCTCATGAATTCTATTTAACTTATATAAAACACGCTGACAGAGTAGTTAGAATAGCTAAACAAGGTTAATACGGAGTAGGTGATGGCAATGACCCTAGACAATATCAAGGTGCTATTGTCTCTAACTGAAGATGATAGCCAGGACGAAATATTAGCAATATTATTATTGAATGCTAGTAGAATGATATGTGTATATCTAGGGATAGACGAATTACCATCTACCCTAGATTTTGTTGCCGAAGACATGGCAATAGTTAAATACAGAAAACTTGGAGCAGAAGGTATTAAACAGGAAAAAATAGATGTACTAAGCACAACTTATGTGACAAATGACTTAGAACCATACAAAGCTATTCTTAACCAATATAAAGATAATAATTCCTTGGGCGGAAAAAGATTAAGGATGTTATAGATGAATTATAATGATAAGATACAAATATTCATAGAAGAAAAAGTAGCGGACGGATATGGTGGTTTCGAAACTACTGAGGTAGAGTTGACTACTCTAAGATGTAAAGTCGCTCCATATAGAGTGCAAAGTGGAGATATATACAAGGTCCCAAACCCAACTGCCTCAGCAAAATTCTTTATAGAAGAGCTACCTTTTGACGAGGACACAACATTTATATTAGTCCACAAGGGGAAACGTTATAGAAAGTTGGCCGTTGCAGATTATGGCAAAGTAGCGTTGATAATAGCGGAGCGCATATAATGAAAATAAAGATGGAAGTCAAGATAGACAAGGACTTGCTAAAGTATGACGCAGAAACCCTTAGAAATAACGTTGAAAAGGAGCTAAAGATATCTATTAGGAATGCCGAGAGGACTGCCAAGGAAGTGGTGCCTAAAAGGACGGGAGCGTTGGCAACTAGCATACATAGTGGCGGTGCACAACTGAGTTGGTGGGCAAAGACGCAGCTGGAATATTCGGACTACATAGAAGAAGGAACTAGAGCACATATAATTGAGGGGAACCCATTGTTAATAAGTGAGGCTAATAACCCTCAACCGTTGGCAAGTCCGAGACACAGGGTAAATCACCCAGGGAATCCAGCTTACAAGTATATGGAAACTGCGCTTTATATTGCGACTGAAGATTTAGAAGAAAGGATATATAGGGCTTTAACGATATGATTAATATATTAGAAGTTCAACAAGCAGTTTGGGAACAATTGAGCAATTCTAAGTACAGAGTAGTAGATTATATAGATTATGACAAAGTAGAACCTCCATATGTCCAACTAGGCGAATTATATATTGACGATGATAGTGTTAAGAATAGAAATGGGTTAAGATGTGAACAGTACATTAATCTATACAGTACTTATGACGGAAAGAAAGAATTGCTAGAAATGATAGAGGAAATAAATGGGCTAATGTTATCTTTAGATATTGGCTATGTATCTAGAGGGACTCAGTCCGTAATGTTAACATTGGATAGAAAAAACACTTACGAGAATAGAGATAGCCAAGTCAAATACTATCATGCTTTATTAAAGTATGAAATTTATATAGGTTAGGAGTGATATAATGGCAGCAGTAAGAGGATTAGATATATTAGTTTACCAAGGCGACACTGTTTTGGGATCACAACAAAACTGTACTCTATCTATGGAATCTGAAAGTATAGACTGTTCAAATAAAAACTCTTTCGGATGGGCAGACTTCATAGCTGGAGCAAAATCTTGGACAATAGAATGTGAAGGACAATTCGTATCTAGCGAACAAGAAGCATTAATGACAGCTTTCGTAGACAGTACTTTCGTAGAAATAGAAATGAAAAATGAAGATGAAAGCATATACTTCGCTGGAACAGCTATGATAGAATCTATAGAAATAGAAGCAAGTTATGATGACGTTGCAACTTACTCAGTATCTTTCGTTGGAAAAGGACCTTTAGCAGTTAAAAAAGGTGCTTAATGATGGCTAGGGGAGAGCCTATCTCCCCAAATAAATGGAGAGGACGAACAAAATGTTAATAAAAGATAAAGAATACGAAATAAAATTTACAATGAATACGTTATGTACAATGACAGAGCAAGGTATGGACCTTAGCAAGATTGGTGAAAATCCAATGGCAAACTTGACATACACTAGAGATTTATTCTACTATGGATTAAAACATGCAGATAAAAAGTTAACTAAAAACCAGGCAGGGGATTTAATGGATGACTTCATAGAAGGTGGCGGTTCATTAAATGAAATATACTTAGAGGTGATGATGGCTTTAGGTAAGTCATTAGGATTCTCTGAGGAACTAGAAAAAGCAACTGAAGAAGAAGAGGGAAAGCACTAGATAGTGATTACTTCTACTTCTTATTTGAACAAATAGTTGGCGGACTCAAGTTCTCCCCTACTGAATTTTGGAACTTAACTCTCAAAGAGGCCGAACTAATCATCAAGGGCGATAGAGAGAGACAGGAAAAAGAATTCATGATAGGAGTGTATGCCCATATGAATGCAATAGGTATGACAATGGGTGGTAAAAAGTATAAGTTTAAAAATCCTTTCGAGAGCGAGAGGGAACAAGGTAAGCCTAAAAAATCTCGTGAAGAGTTATTGGCTGAACTTGATAGAGCTAAAAAACTGTTCAATAGAGAGTGATAGGATATACCTTATGGCGTATCTTATCACTCTTTTTTATTATAAAAAGGTGGTGAAAGAATGTCTAATAAAGAGGTAAAGATTACCATAGAGGCCATTGACAAATTCTCCAGTGTTTTTGAAAAACTGGACAAGAACCTTGAAGATGTACAGGATTTAGCAGACAAGATGTCTGGGTCTTTTGACGATTTTGCTAATGGCTTTGGAGGTAATAAATTAGGAAAGATTGCGGCTGAAGTGGCTAGAATAGGTGCGGCAATGCAGACTACTGCTGGTAGGGCGGGATTAGCAGCGAGCGCCGTTGTTAAGTTGGCTCAAGGATATATGAAACTATATGACGCTAGCAAGAAAAACTTCGTAGGAAATTTAGAAACTTTAGGAACGGTATTTGAAACTATACTAAAGGGCCTAGGCGGTTTAACAAGTGGAATTACAAACTTCCTGTCCGGGATAACAGGAATGGATTTAACTCTTTCAGGAATAGGACAATCTTCAGTAAAATTTGGGGAGGAACTGACTAGAGCCTTTATGATTGCTGGAGGAGGTAGCGATAGTCTAAAGGGCAAAATGAAAGGAGCTGCCCAAGAAGTCTCAATGCAGTTTGGGCGTTCCATGAATGAAGTTGCTCAAGGTATGCAAGAGATAGCCTCAGCTGGTATGGACGCAGAGCAAGTTGTTGAATTATTGGGCGCTACGACTGCGGTATCCATGGCCGGTAACCTGGATATGGCCCGTTCTGCAGAAGTATTAACAAATACTATGAGGGCGTTCAAAGAGGAATCTTTCGACTCAGAAACAGCTTGGAAATATGCCAATACCTTAGCGAAAGTATCAGATAAGTCAGCAACTGATATTAACCAAATAGGTGAAGCGCTTAAGAACTCTGCCAACATGGCTGGACAAATGGGCTACTCTGTAGAGGATGTTGGGACAGTTATAGGTTTAATGGGGAACCAGTTCGTTAAGAGTGGTCGTGCCGGTACTGCATTAAATAACATAATGACAAGGGTTGCTAGTGGAAATAGTAACTGTATGAAGACTATACAAGACTACAACTTAGAGGGATATAAGCAGAAAATGCTTAACGGCGACCTTGTTGGTGCAATGATAGAATTGCAATCGGCAACTGAAGGGTTGACTAATGACCAAAAAGCTCAGATAGCCACAGGACTAGCTGGTACTTACGGTATGCAAGGGCTATTAGCAGTAATGGGGCAAACAACTGAAGAAACACAAAAATTCCGTAATGAGCTTAAAGGTTCTCAGCAAGCACAGATAATGCAACAGGCGATAGCTGAAACAACATCAGGGAAGATGGCACAATTATCTAGTACAATTGGAGTCGTTGGAGAGGCAATATACTCAAAATTCGAGCCACACCTTAGAACTGCATTAGACTCAGCTATTAACTTCGCTAAAGGCTTGGTTGAAGTAGGAGACGAAGGTTACTATGTAATTAAGAGTTTGGACAAACTTGAACAAGCGAGTAAAGGTTGGGGCAAAGGTTTAGAACAGGGAATACAGTCAGCCATTAATGGTATAAAGAAATTTGTCACTGGAGGGTCGCTGGACAGTATCCTTAATATAGGGACAAACATAATCCAAGGTATATGTAGAGGAATTAGTAATAATAAAGGGACATTACAGGAGACATTTAGTGCAATTATCCAAAAGGCTTGCAACTTTATAAAAACTAACTCTGCGGCAATAGGTCAAGCAGGGAAAGACATATTAACTGCACTTAGTAATGCCATTAGAGAAAATGAAGGTCTTATTAAAGAGGCCTTGGATAGTCTGTTGGGCATAGTTACGGATTGGGCAAAAGGCGGTGCTGAACTCCAATCTGCCATGGGACTATTTGCCGACTCCATGATTAATGCGTTGGTAGACCAAGCTATAGTGAAAGCCACAGGTAAAGGTGGTGAGATATGGAATGCCCTATGGAGTGGAGCAACAGTGGAAGGCGGAGCGGAACAAAAGTCGGGTCTAGGGAAAATGGAGGGCGGATTAGGTTCTGTATTCTCTGAAGATAGCCCGAATGGATTCCTTAAAATGCTAGGTTCTGCTGATACGGCTCTAAACGATTGGCTGGTTGGTGGAATTAAAAAGGTAGGACAAGGCGTTAAGAACTGGTTTACTGGCTCCGCTGACGCAGCTGAAGTATCGGCAGCTGAAGGCGGAAAACATATAGGTAATGTTACTGGCGAGAATGTTAAAATAGGTTTTGACGAACAAGGACAACCTATAGTTCAATCAGCGACTCAAACAGGTACAGACGCTGCCGCTGGAATAGAAGCCGCACTACGAGGCATGGACTTGCAATACCTACAATCTCTAGGACAAGAAATGACGAATGTGGGAACACTTACTTCCGAAATGGCAACTAGCATGTCGACATCATTTACAAACATAGCAAACAGTGCTAGAACATCGTTTACAAATATGTCTACAATAGCTAGGGCACAATTAATCAGCATGTCCAACGCAACTAGAACACAAATGCTAAGTGTATCTAATATAATTAGAAATCAAATGTTAAACTCTACAAACATAGTAAAGAACCAAGCTACTAACATGACTAATGCCGTGAGAACAGGTTTCGTCAATATGGCTAATATAGCTAGAAACCAGTTTGTTAACGTAGCGAATATCGTTAGAAACCAAATGTTAAACTGCACTAATATAGTAAAAAATCAATCTACTAACATGAACGACACATTTAGGACTGCATTTGTCAATATGGCCAATATAGCTAATAATCAAATGCCTAAAATTGCTGATACAGTTAGAACTGAAATGTTAAACTGTACTAATATAATTAAAAACCAAGCTGGCAATATGAGTACTGCACTTGCTCAAGGAATGAGTGCAATGGCTTCCTCAGCGACTGCAGCTATGGCAAAAGTTGTTGCTGCGGTTCGTAATGGGATGGCTCAAGCTAGGGCAGTTGCTTCACAACCAATTAGTATTAATATTACATCTAATATAAGCAGAAAGGTCACAACTACGCATGTAGCGGGAGGAATAAAGCAGACTATGGCAAACATATCTGCCGCTGGAATAAATGTACAAAGACCAAATACTGCTACTGCAACTAGTGGTGGGGTCATGACTAGCAGAGTTGGCGATGGTGGCAACCTGGTATTAAGCGTACCTTTAGTATTAGATGGCAAAGAAATAGCGAGAGCAACGGCTAAATATAATCAAGCTGAATTGCAGAAAATGGAAAAACGTACAAATCGTAAAAGAGGTGAGTAAATGTACTACTTTAAATATAATGGTATAGACCTTACTCAACTGGTAAAAGTTAGGGAAGTTCAACTTCCCTCTTTACCACCTATTGAACACGACTCTATCGAGATGTGGGAAATGGATGGCGACATCTTCAATAGTTTGAGTTACGGAAACAGGGAAATAGAAATAACTGCAATTATACAACCTCTAGACCCTAATGACCTAGAGGGCTACACAAATGATGTTAAAAGGGCGTTCTTCGTCAGAGAGCCACAACCACTTTTCCTAGGGGATGAAACGAAATATATCTTAGCAGCCCCAGAGGGAGATGTTACGATAACTGAATTAGGCAAAGGTACTAGCGAAATGGCAGTGACTTTAATAGCCTATACGCCTTACTGGATAGCTAAAGAAGTCATAGAAGTAGAAGGAGATGTCCCAAATAAAAAGGGCGGATTATCTGCAGTCGTTGAAAACACTGGGGATGTACCTGCTACGCCAATAATAAGCATAGGAGTAGGTGGAGATACTACATTCTTCCAAATAGAAAACACTGACACAAAAGAGCGTGTTCTAATAGGAGAACTACCTAAGACTCAGAAAACGAACAAGAAGGCACAAAGTCTTATCCTGCACGATGAATGTCAGAGCACTAGTGGATGGACAGAAAGCTCTGCTGCCCTAGATAGTGGTTGCGCTACAGGAGGAACTTTAGGTATAACTGAGAGTGGTAAGGGGATATGCATTGGGACATTTGGAAATGGTTCTGGAGACTGGAAAGGTGCTTCATATAGAAAAAATCTAAGCACGCCATTGACAGACTTTAAGGTTAAGGCTAACTTTAGCTTTAATAGTACAGGTAAAAACGGAGACCCTACTAAAACTGAGACAATAAAATATCATGACAACATAGGAACTATTTATGGAGGGACAGTATCTTATACATACACTGTTAGTGTTAAGACATCTCTTGATATAAGAAGTGGCCCAGGCACTAGATATAAACGTATAGGCTCTTATAAGAATGGCGCTAAATTAGAAGGTACTCCAACTAATGGTTGGTTAAAACATACTTACAATGGTAAGACTGCTTATGTTAGTATGCAATATATTAATACTACTGCAGTGGAAAATAGAAGTACCGAAAAAATATGTAACTTCGTAACAAACAAGGCTACAGCAGTAAGAAGTAGTGCTGATGGATGGAGTAATAGTAAGGCAACCATCCCAGCGGGAACTGTCATTAGATGTTTTGTAAGTGAAGCAACAAAGAAAAAAGGTACGGGCAAAGACGCTACCGAAGAGGGAACAGGATATAGAAAACTTTTCGTATCCTATAACGGTAAAACTGGTTATGTAAAAATGGATGACATGACAAGAGCGAGTGAAGCAGGACAAACTGTTACTTATGAACTACAGGGGGAGACTGCAGATGACAAAGAGGGAAGACTACAATTATATGGATTCAGCTCTAATGGAGTTCAACTATTCAGCCTTTCTTTAATAGATGATAGCCAATGGTACGAGGCTACATATCCTATAATTAGAAGGAATGCACAGGACTTCCTATTTGATGAAAAGTTCAATGAACCAGAGGCTAAAACTAAAGAGGTTAGAAGTAATGATACGGTCAAATATGAAAACATTCTTAGTGGGCGACTAGGCGACTGGAATGAATTCCAAGGGGAGCTATATATAGAAAGAAAGGCGGATGTATGGTACTGCTATATATCTAAGATAAACGGGAAGTTTATAGAGAGCGGTAGAATACAGGACTCCACTAACTCTAAGGAAAAGTTAGCATACTTAGTTCTTTATATTGGAACGGCAGACACTAACAAGCCTAGTGGGATGGCCATAAATGATATCAAGGTTCATACTTTGTCTGCTATAGAGCCAGCAACTCAAAATATACAACACTTTGAAATAGGGGACGTAGTAGAAATAGACTTTGGAATTCCTAGCGTTAGATTAAATAATGTAGAAAGAAATGATCTCGTAGACATAGGTAGCCAGTTCTTCGATTTAGATGTTGGGGAAACGACTATAAAGATTGCGAGCGATGATGAAGATATGAGCTTTGGTGTAATATTTAACGAGAAATTCTTATAAAAGGAGTGGCGCAATAAATGGTGAATTCAATTTTTATATTGGACAAATTATATAATACTACCCGCATATTGACAGGCTCTAAAAGGAGTCAAAGAATGTTCTGGGAAGATACATATACACAGGAATTTGACACTGGAGCCGAAACATTTGAATTCTCCTGCTACGCTGATGAAACTATAGCGGAGGGTAACTTTGTTGCCTTTCGTTATAATAATCAGTACAAACTGTTTACTATTATGGATATGGAAGTAGAGCATAGTCAAGGAAATTTAGTTGCGCACTGTTATTGTGAGACTGCTGCCCTAGCTCTGCTTAATAATCATATTAGACCGTTTAGCGGTGAGATGAACTGTGTAAAGTTCTTCCAGCACATACTGCAGGATACTAATTGGCGAATAGGTAGATATAGCACATCACTGCAGGACAAAATTGCTAATGTGGATGTAACAAAAGTTCAAAGCGTATGGTCTTTAATAGAGGACTATAAAGATATTTTTGAATGCGAGATAAATGTTTATATTACATATTCAAATGGAACTGTTACTGGGCAGTACATAGATATATTCAGTGACGGTGGTTTAGGTTCTCCTACTAAGAAACGTTTCGAATACGGACGTAATGTAACAGGGATAACTAAACAAAGGGACTTATACGATTGGTGCACGGCTATAATAGTAGACTGTGACTGTGACGTTAGCGAACTTATAGTTAAGGAATCTGATGGTTATGGGTTTACAAAGAGCGCAGGAGATGTCATACTAGATGACAATGCTAATAAGATATATAATGCTGGTCAAAAGCATGTGTTTGGCGTATACAGTGGCGAAGAAACAGAGCCTATAGACGCATGTATTGCTGCATGGAAAGAATTGCAAAAGCGTAAGGAGCCTAAGTTTGATTACGAGGTTACTACAGCTTTAACGTCCGAGGAATACGACCAGATCCACTTAGGGGACACGGTTTATGTTATAGACCATAGTTACACACCTCCTTTATTCTTAGAGGCTCGTGTAGGAAAGTTAGAGCTTTCATTTACAGATAGAACGCAAAATAAGTGTACTCTTACTAACTATAAGGAAATTAAGAGTAAGTTATTGGACGCTAGTTATATCAGACTAACAGGAACAATAACAGATATAGTAAACGCATTCTTCCCTATTGGCCCAGACGGAATAGCTGACGGAGCAATAGTTGATGGAAAGATAGATACTAAATATTACCAGGAAATAACTGCAGACATAGTTTCAGCAGGTATAGGGGCCTTCGAAGAATTATACGCCGGGAAAATGACAGTTATAAATGCAGATATAGAAAACCTATATGCAGGATACGCAGAGATAGATAATCTAAAAGCTGGTTTCGCAGATATAAACCAACTTAAAGCTGATGTTGCCGACATCGGGCTTCTTGTTAATGGACATTTAACAAGTGACAACATCCAGTCAATGGTAATCACTGCAGATAAATTTACGGTAGAAGAAGCATTCATTAAAGACGCTATGATAGATACTGTTAACGCTAGAAAGATTAATTCTGGGGTATTAAATACTAATAATATCTCGATACAATCTGAAGATGGAGGAATGTTGTTACAGGGCAACTTACAACAATTCAAGGATAAAGATGGACATGTAAGAATCCAAATAGGTAAAGACGCTACTGGAAACTTCACATTCTGCCTATTTAGCCAGGATGGTGTGGGGGTTCTATTAGACGAGGATGGGCTACATGCTGGAGCAATAGCTGACGGGCTTATAGTGGACGCTATGATAAACGAGAACGCAAATATAGACGGTGGAAAGATTGATATTACGAGCTTATTTACCGAAATGAATAAGAACGGTTCTACGCTTAAATCATCCAAGATATACCTGGATAATCAAGCACAAACGCTAGATGTTGCATTTAATCAGCTTAAAACGAAGGTTGATACTATATCTGAGATTACGGTGGACGGAGACTTGGCCTCAGTAATTGAACAGGTTATTTCAAATACAACTAGATTGACATTTGCTGAAGGGGTCATCCAACAACTTATATCTGACACTACTATCACTTCAGAGAACGGGCAAACAGTTCAATTGAAAGACGACTACAATCAGACTAAGAAGACTGTCAGCAGTAATACTCAGAAAATAGGAAGCTTAACAACAAACCTGAGCGATGTAACGAGTAAGCAAAGCACTCTAGAGCAAACGCTTGATTCGTTATCATCAACTATATCTGAGACTTATGTGACAAAGGACAACATAGGAGACGGTGTTGTTAACTGTATTCCTCATACAGATTTTGCGGTCAAGAATGTACTTGACAACTGGAAATGTTGGTCTACTGCTGCAGATACATATATCACAACGAGTACCTGGTCCACTTCTTCTATAGGTGGGAAATTGGCTTATGGGCAAAAGGTTCTGAGATTAAGATTGAATACTGAAGAAGCTAACAAAGCAGAAGAAACATATGCTGGTTGTTCCCCTAGAAATACTATGACCCTTCTAAAGGGCGAGAAATATACGTTTTCTTCATATGTCCATGTAGGCGAGGACGCTGATTATGGATGGATTAGGATTTACGCAATGAAAGAAGGAACTAACGAGGTATTGAGGGAGCTACATAGAGTTGACTTCCCTCGAAGCACTGCTTACTACAGAACTGAGTTTACCTTTGAGACGATAGAAGAAACTAGCACATACGACTTTAGATTTTATGTTGCGAAGAAGGCGGACGCAGTTGCCAACTCACTTATGGAGATATATCACCCTATGTTAGCCATAGGAGATAAGCCGGTAGTCTGGAGAAGTGCCTCTGAGGATGTGGAAACTAGTGTAACTTCATCTATGAGTACTGCAATAAAACAGGCAGTCGATGGTATAACGCTGGATGTATCCAATACTTATGCGACAAAGACATCTCTAAACAGTACAAAGAGTGACCTTTCAAGCTTAAGCGATGATGTGAAGGACTTGGACAGGGACATAAAAGACCTTGGAGATGAACTGGAAAGAAGCTATTCCACTACTACGGAAATGAACACTGCTATAGCAGCAAGCGCAAGTGGGTTAACGGCTAGAGTTGAAAAGGTTGAAACGAGGGTAACAAAGAACTATAACAACTTAATAGTAAACTCTGCCATGAAAAATAATAAAGATGGTTGGTATTTGAATGAGCCTTCTTTAGTAGGAAGGACAACAACTACTTCAGATAGGCTAGAGGATAATCACTCTATACGCTTAAATTGTAACACAACTCCTGTATATGCCAATACTAAAAGGATAAAGGTAAACCCTGGCGAGAAATACACAGTGGGTATGTGGGGAATGTGTGGACAATATAATAACTACCTTAGAGTTTATTCGTTGTTCTGTGAGACTGACGCACTTGATAATAGCTATATAGATACACCAGTGGTAATGTCATACTATTATAGTGATTCTCCGAACTGGCAATATAAAAAGGCAACATTTACTATTCCAGAGGGAGTATCCTATTTAGCCATTAAGGTTAGAGCGGAAAGTACGAAGACTACAGATACATATGACGGTAGAGCATGGTTTAGTTGCCTTATGTTAGTTAAGGGCGAAGAGATTGCTAGTTGGACAGGTAACAGTAGTGATAACTATGATGAGTTTACTAGAAGAATGAATTCTGCGGAACTTAAGATTACCAATGACGCTATTATTACTGCAGTATCCTCCACTTATGCAACTAAGAAGGAGATGGACAATCTTTCAGATAAGTATGCAACTAAGAATGAAGTTTCGTCAGTATCTTCCAGAGTTACTCAGAATGCTGATAAAATTACTTGGGTCGTTAAGAGCGGAACGAGCGCTAGCAATATGACATTAACTGACAAGGTTTATTCCTTAGTGGCTCAAAATATAAAACTTAAAGCAGCTAACATAGACCTACATGGTTACGTTACTGCCAATAAAAACTTTACGATTGATACTGCTGGGAATATGACTGCTAAGAATGCTACGTTTAGTGGAAACGTTACGAGTTCTACGTTCAAAACCGCAGAGGTCAATAAAAAATATGTTTACTTAAAAACTTCCGACCTTTCGGTGTGGAATAACTCTAAGAGGATACTATCTCTAGGGTTAAGACAGATTACTGCTAATGACGCAGCTGAAACTACAGTAGAAGCTCCTACTCTTTATATGGGTGCTGACGGTATCAACCTAAGCGGTGGAACTGGTTACACATCAAAGACTGGTAGATACTATGGAAGAATAGTTGCCTATAACCATGAAAATATCCAAGATGACGGCAGTGAGTTCAAGGACATGCCGTACATGGAATGGAACTTCAATACTAAGTATACTAGTACTAACGGTAACCCTACGGCTAGCCAAATAAGAATGCTGGCAAATGGTAATATGCATATAGCCGCAGTTGATACAGTAGAAATTCGTAGTCACTTTAAGGATAACGCATTTATGGGTGGTATAGCCGAAAGAACAGTAGCAACATTTACTGGTAATCAGTATGGAGACTATTACTCAGACTGCATGAACATAAGAGCCATCTCTAATATATGGAACGGACAAGGCCTAATATTAGTAGATAGATTCTTTGCCTCAGACGGTGAAGGATATGGAGACCGTGAACAAGAAGGATGGCAAACTGCCGTATCTATAGATAGTGCCTATAACGATGACGGAAGCCGTAATAGAGCATTTAAACCAATGTTGGATGGTACAGTCAACCTAGGCCGTAACTCTTCTCGTTGGGCTAAAATATACTGTGAGACAGGCACTATATCCACTTCAGATAGAAGAGCTAAGGAAAACATAAAATATATATCTAATGTCCAAAATACTAGAGCGGCTACTAATGGTAATTATATAGATGATGTAGTAGAATATGTCAAGAATATACCATATGCTACATTTAATATGAAGGAAAAGACAGAGGCCAATATAGGATTCATACTACAGGACCTTATAGAAATGAACCCAGACCTTACTAATGAATTGTTGCTAGATGAACCAACTATCTTAGAAGGCAAGGTTGATGAAGATATTCCTTTATTAGGATACAGAGAGGCCAACTATGTAAACATGTTAGGTGTGGCAGTACAATATCTACTTAAGAAAGTAGAGGAACTGGAGGCAAAATAATGGAATTAAATATAGATAAAGTTTTAGAATTATACAATAGAAGAGTGGCAGAATTGGAACATGAAGTTATACTTCTAAGAGCACAAATAGACCAACTACAGGAAGAACAAAAGAAAGAGGAATAGCTTTACAAAACTGCATTATTACGGGAGAAGGGGGACCTTCTCCTATTTTTAAATATAAACGAAAGGATGTGAATGCATGGCAAACTTAAATAGGGATTATCTAGTTACTCTGGATGTTAAGACGAGCAATATAACCCTTTCTACACCTATGACATTCTATGTAACGGACGACAGAACAATGAATATATTTCTAAAGTTGGTAATCAATATGTCCACTAACCCTTTATTGTCGCAATATGTTGCTTTGGAGAATGCGAGTGCCTACAGAACCGAGCTAGTCCTAGTATCCCCTACTAAGCAACCTTTCTATTTGAGGGGCGACTTGCTAAATGGAAATGAGGCACTGTTCTGCTTTAATCTAGACAAAGAACAAATTAATAAAGTTGGGACATGGGATTGTGAGGTTAGAGTATATTCAGTAGTAAACGAGCAGGAAGAAATAGTGACATCTAAAAGTTTTGTGTATAATGTCAATCAAAGTATAACAACTGACCTTGATGACGAAGTCATGGACGATACAACATATGGTATTGTGGACGAAATACTTAACAGACTGGAAAATGTTGAGGGTGGAATCCCTGGTGGAGAGTACGAACTTAGACTTGACATACTAGAGGCTGACAAGTATGACGATGTAGAGGTAAAAAGGGAAAGTGGAACAATAACTCTAACATTCTATGCTAACAACACTATAATGAAGGTGGTAGAAATACCAGCTAGTGAGGGGATAGAACAAAGGGTTGCCGAGTGTGAAGAACAAATTGCATGGCTACTTGAAAACGGTGGTGGCGGTGGCGGAGTCGTATCAGCTTACTTGTCTACTACAGATAGTGAAAACTTTGTTATACCAGAAGGTAATGACCTAGAGTTGCACCTAGACTTCTACAGTCCAAATATCGGGAAAGGTACTCTTAGGGTTACATGTAATGACCTAGATATTATCAGCACTACATTTAGCCAGGGCGAAAGCACGCTAAAGGTTCCTGGGAATCTATTAAGTAGAGGTAATAACGTTGTTAAAGTATACGCTCTAGATAGAGTAGGTATAATGACGAACGTGCTTCAATTCAATGTTAGATATGGTTCGACTACATTTGTCACTACTTTTGACCAATATCAAATCTATGACTATGGAGCAACTGTTAGATATTACTTTACTCCCGAAGCGCTAGACACTTCAGCAGAGCTAAATTTCTATATGAAAATAGATGACGTACTACAGGTACCTGTTAGATGTTCTAGTGATGAAAGAAATTACTTTACATTCCCTATATTGACAGTAGGAAGCCATTACTGCGAGGCGTGGATAGAAGATAATTACGGTAAATCAAATACTGAAAGTTTCAATATAGTAGTATTAGATGATGTTTCTATAGCGGTTAATAGTACAGTTAGAACTGCTTCAGTTGAAGAAGGGACACAACTTAGCCTAGACTACAGAGCTTATAAAAAGGGTGCTACTCAGTTCATAACTAAAACTTATGTAGATAATAACCTAGTAAATGTTGGTACATGCGGAGCTACTACTAACTACTACACTAATTCCAAATTATTAGAAGGACAACATACTATCAAGATAGAAGTATGGGATGTCAATGAAACAGTTAGTGATTATGTAATATGGAATGTAACTATAACACCTAGTACTTATGAGCTTAAAGGATGTGTTTCATCCGGGGCCTTAGCTATATTCTCCGCTAAAGATAGAACGAATGCAGATAACGATAGACATCTATTAATGGGTAGGGATCAGGATGGAAATACTGTATCAGCTGAATTAATAGACTTCAGTTATAATGAAGATAGTGGTTGGAATGATAACGAGCTAATAATCAGTGGTCGTTCATATATAGAAATACCAATGACACCACTTGCTAATAATGCTAGATACGGATTCACTTTGGATATAGAATTTACTAGTAAGCAAATAGGTGCAGAGGACGCAAAAGTTCTTACTTTATGGGACGATACTAATGATTGCGGTATTAAGATTACTACTGAAAAATTAATTATTCGTTCTATGGAAGGAAATAACTGTGAACTTTACTTCAGTGATAACGAAAACGTTTCAGCTATATTCGTAATAGATAGAGATGAAAAGACTGCCAAGATATACATAAACGGTGTAATGTGTGGAGCATTCAGCTTAAATGACTATGTAGCTAATGGACAAAACGTGCTAGAGGGATTCACTGTTAATAGCAATGTGATCCTTGGTGGGAAAGATACTGGTGGATACTGTAAAATTAGAAACCTTAGAATATATGAAATAGCTCTTAGTACTAGTGAGATAATTAACAACTGGTTATCAAATATAACTGATAAAAAAGAACAACAAGCGATGTCTGTTTTCCAAAACGGTGATGACCTACCAACGCTAACAGTGTATTGTGACTTTGCTGGATTAGGAAAAGATGACAAAAGACCTTGTGATATAATTTACTTATCACCAGACCCTCTAAAATATGGCGAGTCATTCTCCTTAAGTGGTAAGACATCTAGTATACAATACCAAGGTACTTCATCTATGCAATATCCTATTAAGAACTACAGACTTAACCTTAGAGACGCTAAGGGTGATAAATGGTACTATAATCCATATGGAGAACAAGGCGGACAACCAGAATGCAGATTCACTCTAAAAGCTGACTTCATGTCAAGTGGGCACTGGCAAAATACGGGACTTGCAAAATTCGTAAGTGACAAATTATATAACTATAAGGCAAATGATGAGTCTACTATGAACCCTGGTAAATGGCACGACCTACAGAGTGGTGGAACTCTTAAGGATACTAGAGATAGTATTAACGGATTCCCATGTAGACTGATACTAGTTAATGATGGGTCAATAGACTCATCAGAAGCGGAGATTAAAGTATTGTGTGAGAGTGATAGGCGACTAAAGCTCTATAAAAAACAAAATGGAGGAGTTAGTTCTGCAAGAAATCTCGGACTAGATAATGCGAATGGTGAATGGGTAACATTCGTAGATAGTGATGATTATGTGACCACCGACTGGTTAGATAATTTTGTGAATTTGATTACAAATGAAGTCGACTTAGTTGGCCAAGGATTTCAGACAGACCGTGCATTATATACAGATGGTGATAATAAATCATTAAAATATGGTTTGACGTTTGCTGGAAATGCTGAAGAAGGCTTAGAAGAAATGCATAGTTTGGGAATAGTCGGATTTCTTTGGTCTAAGATGTTTAGAAAATCAATTATAGAAAGGTATGGGCTTAGATTTAATACAGATTTAACTTTTAAGGAAGATGAAGAAT
>JAEIGA010007159.1_pt1 | contig 16971 bp, 26 predicted proteins | sample 9270691 | NCBI WGS metagenome assembly JAEIGA01 (sample SAMN17057246, study PRJNA624740) | gut metagenome | biome: biome; isolation source: fecal sample | host: Bos grunniens | place: China: Xizang | collected 2019
CCAGAACAGTCCAGAACATTGCTTTATCTACAATAAATCTCTCAAAGATGTACCGATGTTCTTAAAACTTGATAAGAAATGGTACATCAAATTGGCAAAGAAACGTCTTGCAGATTTTGGATATGAAGAAATGAACAAATCATCGTCTGCCTTATTTTAAGGGGGTGAATCATGGAGCAGTTGTTTTCTTTTGAAGAAAAAAAACTTCATAACGAACGTACATATTCTCCTCTTGGAGCAAGCAATCATTCGAATAAAGAACGACAGAAGGAAGACTATTATGCAACTCCTCCTTTTGCCGTTAAAAAACTTCTCGATACAGGAATTGAGTTATCGAAGAATATTTGGGAACCTGCCTGTGGTGAAGGACATATAAGTAAAGTTCTTGAACAATACGGTTATAATGTTAGGTCTACGGACATAATAAATAGAGGATACGGATCTGAAACTATCGATTTTTTATGTGAAGAGACGCCTTTTGATGGTGACATAGTTACGAATCCTCCATATAAAATGGGAATTCGATTTGTTTCACATGGAATTCATTTGATACCGGACAATCATAAAATAGTGATGCTGTTAAGATTATGTTTTCTTGAAGGTAAGGAACGAGGAATATTCTTTAAGGAAAATCCTCCTAAAGAGATATACGTGTTTAGTTCGAGAATAGCTTGCGCTAAGAATGGTAAATTTCAAGTTTCTGATGGAAGTACAGAAAGTGGAGCTGTTGCCTACGCATGGTTTGAATGGGTCAAAGGTTTCAAAGGTAAACCGCAAATAAGTTGGATTTGAAAAATTTCTGTTTTCAATAACACACTACAATTCGATGTATGGAAGTTAGAATGAAGTTTATTGAACTTTTGAAAGCACAATGTATTCTTAACAATAATTTATTGACAGTTGACGATGTCAATGTGTTGGAACGAATAGTTTCTTATATTAAAGAACACAATGTAGATTGTTTGAGTTTGAAAGATTTAGAATATCTTTCAAAGGATTATATCGAAAATTCTGAATTGGATTTTTCATCAAATGAGAATGAAGAATTGTTTGTTGATGATGCAACAACAGATGATGCAATAGAGCTTCTTCTTGAAATTTCAAATACTCATCAAAGAACATATACTCCTCTTGAGCATAAACTAATAGAAACAGGTGTTATAAGTGGACGTTGTTATATCAGTTGGCATAATAATACATACTATCCTGGTGCTACAGTAGATAATCTCAGGTTGATGGGGTTTGACAATTTCTACAATACTTATAAAAACAATTGGGAAAAGATAAAGGAATTTAGAAGGGGTTTATACTCTTCGATGAGGAGAAACTAGATTATGGCAAAAATCGAATCATTATTTAATACCGAATGTGACAGTGGAATATATTCAAAATCAAAGGCACATATACAATATGTTCCTCGTGTGACAGAACCAGTTTCTCCAGATATGCTATATGATTTGAAAAAGTATAAGGAACTTCGTAAGGAAATTGCTTCTGCAGATATTTCAGATGAAGACAGGGCTTTTCTTAATTTTGCTGCAACAAGGCATATAGTTTTTGATTATGAAAGTGTCGCAGATTATTACACACAGGCTTCGAAAAGTGTACAAGAATTGATGGAAAAATCTGGTCTTGTCATACTTGATTTTGATGATGCCATGGAAAATGGTTATGTTGAAATGACAGAAACTTTGAGGGATTTAAGGGAGGAAGACGATGCTTCCAAATGATTTTGCAATATTGATTCTTTCTCACAAAAGACCAGAAAATCCCACTTACAAGACTTTGATGAAGTGCAATTATTCTCACAAATTGTATTTTATCCTTGATGATGAGGATCCTTCAATCCCTCAATACGAAGCTAAATATGGTAAGGATAAATTACTCATCTTTAATAAGAAGGAAATGGCAAAGAATATCGACTTGATGGATAACTGGGAAATGTGGAGCATAGATACGTATGCGAGAAATGCTTCGTTCCAGCTTGCCAAATCTGTTGGTATAAATTATTTTCTTCTTCTTGATGATGATTATGACAGTTTCCGCTATAGATTTTTTAGCGAACATTCTGTAGTTGTAAAGCAGATGAACAGAGTGTGTGAAGTCTATCTTGATTACTTCAAAAAGCATACTCAAATAAAGGCACTTTGTTTTGCACAGGGAGCGGATGTTGCCGTAATAGTAAAGGGTCAGACAAAGAGAAAGGCAATGAATGCATTATTCTTATCTATTGATAGACCAGTTCATTGGATTGGACACATGAATGCAGATGTAAATGCATATACTAGATATGGTCAGTTAGGTCACATTATGATTACGTTTCCTCATGTCCAGCTTAATCAAGAACCAACTCAAACAAAAGGTGGCTCTGCAGGAATGTATAGGGAAATAGGGACATATCAGAAGTCTTTCTATTCTGTCATGCAATGCCCATCGTTTGTAAAGGTATCAACTTTTACGAAAGGATTCAGAATGAGCAAGTTCAGATTTCATCATAAAATAGATTTTAAGAAAGGTTGTGCGAGAATAATTAGTTCAAGATATAAGAAACAATGACAAGAATAATTTTCTATAATCGTTTCCAGAGGTAAATTCAAATGTCTTTTATATCTTCTGACAAATTGTTGTTTCATGCTCATTTTGATAATAAACCGATTACGGCGGATATATTCTTGACCAATTATTGCAATAATCATTGTCCTTATTGTACTTATGGACGATGGGATTTGGAAGCAAATAATAAGGCTAAGTATATGTCTTTTGATGAATTCAAGAAGTATACTACAAGACTTCTTGACTTGGGAGTTAAAGGTATAATCCTGACAGGCGGTGGAGAACCAACAATAGATAAGGATTTTGATAAGATAACTGAATGGCTTGAAGCCAATAAAATCGAATATGGTATCAATACAAATTTCAATATCTTGAAGTATTTTAAGCCAGAATATTTGAAAGTTTCACTTGATGCATACGATGATGCAAGTTACAAAGCATATCGTGGAGTTGAAGCTTATTCTAAGGTTAAAGAGAATATCGTTGCATACGATGAATGGAGAAAGAAAAACAATGTAAATAATAAGCTTGGAATACAAATGGTTGCAAGCAATGTTGAAACAGTAAATAAGTTCTATTCTGCAAATAAGGATTTGCCTGTTGATTATATTTCAATTCGTCCCATGGAAAGTACGGGCGGTTCATATTATACAAAAGATATGAGCGATGATTTTAAGCCAGCTCCCATTATTTCTGCAATAAAAACTTTGTCAATGATAGACAAACGGGTGCAGATAAATTACAAATGGGATATGTTAAGTTGGGTACCAGACGAATGCCATGCGCAATGGGCAACTATAGCTTTGAACATGTTTGGAGAAGTTATGTATTGTTGTCATAAGCCATACGAGATTGTAGGCCATATTATGGACGAAGATATTCTCGAAAAGAAAAAGGCATTTAAGACCGATATGTCAAAGTGCGATTCTCCGTGCAGGCTTTCGGCACCAAATAAGATTTTGAGTATGCTTAAAGAACCTGCTCAGCACATGAATTTCATATGAATGAAAGTTCTGTCATAGATTCAAATCTATGATTCAATCAACAATATTTAAGGAGTTATTTTATGACTGTCAACAGATTGAAGTTTCTGAATGATGTTACAAAGGCTTTACCTGGAATTGCAACAGGGACGATTTCACTTGAAGGTGCGGATTCACTTGTATTTTTGAATGAGCACATTTATTCTTATAATTCAGCAATTTCCGTTAATGTAAAGGAATCTGAACAGAGGGGGCTTAAAGGTCTTGTTAAGGCACAGGATTTTTATAATTGTCTTAATAAGCTTCCTGGTGATACAATCAATATTGAAATGACGGAAGGTACTTGGGAGATTTCGGATGGAAAGATTCACGTATCGATGAAGCTCCTTTCGTCTGAAAATATCTTCAGTCGTTTTGAAAGCCTTAAACCTTCCGATGAAGGATGGAAGGATATTGATGGTGTTGATTTCAACAATGCTTTGAAAATGTGCTTCATTAAGAATGATACTTCCAGTTTGAAGGGAATTTATTTCAAGGGAAATACAGCTTATGCAACAAATAAGTGCGTAATTAACAAATACGTCCTTAAAAACGAATATCCTGAGGTCTGGATAAGTTCAAATGCCATTCTTGAACTTCTCAAGTGGAAGAATTTCAAGAGAGTTCAGTTTGATAAACAGTGGCTTCATTTCGAAGCAGAAGATGGTGCTGTATTTTCAGTCAGGACTATGAGTACTGAAAATTATCCTCTTGAAAGTATGAAAGGTGTTCTCGAAGCTTCACTTCAGAAGAATGTTTACAAGGAAATTGAGCTCACGGATTCTTTCTATAAAGCTGTAAATAGGGCGTCATCTTTCTCCAGTTCTGTTGAAGAGTTTGATGTAATTAACATTAAGTTTGGAACTAATCTTGTAATTAAGGGAAGCCGTGTATCAGGTAACTTTGAAGAGATTGTTGATGACATGCAGGTTAATTTTGCTACTCCTATTGAGCTTGCTTTTAATGTTGAAGAATTCATTTCATCAGAGAAGTATTTCAAGACATTGAAAATACTTTCAGATTCAGACACAATTGATGAGAAATCTCCTGTAAGGATTATCATTCAGAATGATGATTGCATTAAGTTGTTCTCAACTGTTGTTATGGACGATTAAAATTTAGATATTAAAAAGCTTCAATCTCAATCTGGCTCCATCTTCACGATGGAGCCTTTTTTCTAAAATATAGAGTATGACAAGAGCTGAGAAGCAAAAAAAGAAAGTTGAAGATGAAGAAGCTTTTATAAAAGCTATAGAAGGCGTGTATCTTTCTTCTGAATTAAAAGAGAAATTTAGAAAGACTTCAAAGTGGAAAGATTTTAAGAAAAGTTTTTCAACAGGTGTTGATGCAATATCGCTCAAGAAACTTCCGAAAAGATGGCAACTTCATCACATGGATTTGGATCCTAGTCATTATACAATTCTTAAAAAGGATAATTTCATCCCTTTGAATGGGCTCTCTCATAAGATTGTTCATTACATTTTTTCTATATATAGAAACGATAAGGATGTTCTCAAGCGATTGAAAAAGATTCTTGATAAGATGGATAAGCTCAATAACGGTATGGACGTTCTCGATTTCAAAAAGTTGCTGAACAAAAAGCTGAACAAAAATAAGAAAACAGGAAAGAAAAAATGAAGTTCACGGATGTTCTCAAAAGGTATCACATTTCTCCATTAAAGTATGAAGATGATAGAATGCTTGTTGAAAAGGATTACATAGACCTTTTTAAGATTCTTACGAAATATTTTGTAATGAAATTTTCATATGAAGATATAAAGAAAATGTTTGATGAATTGAATAAAAAGAAAGAATTTGTATTAAAAAATATTCTTCTCGATTTATCAGAAGAAGAATTAATTGACATACTTATGGGACAAAATACAAGCGTCGTCATCGATAAGAATAACACAACAAATTCTAAAATAGATGAATAGGAGATTAAAACAATGAGGATTCTTGGTGATAAGATTCTTGTAAAGGTTGCTTCAGCAGAAGTTGTGAGTGAAGGTGGTATTATTCTTTCAGCTGCAAAAGCTGACCGTAAGTATGAAGGAACCGTTATTGACGTTGGTTCTCACGAGGATATTACCAAGCAGGGAATAAAGTCCGGTGACTATGTGTATTATGTCCCTGGTATGAATACTGAAATTGACGTCAACGGAGAAGTCCATGATGTTGTCAGTATCTACGATATTATAGCGAAAGTGGAGGAATAATGAGCCGTCGCTTATTTTCCAGGCTTTTTCTGAAATCCTCACTCGTTAACATAAATATGACGGAACTTGATGAGCAGATGAAATCAGATCCTGAGCTTAGGGAAATATTGACAACTCCAGCAGAAGACCTTCCTTATAGATACAGTTATCTGTTGGGAGAAGTTTTTGCCGGATGGAAAGCTCTAACTTTATACGATTTGATCAAGCAGTCCTTCGATAAGCTTGGAAATGATAAAGTTTATTTTTCAAAAGCTGGAGATAAACTTGTTGGATGGGCAGCATACGAGGTTGATTCGAGTTGTAGGTTCCGCCCGTACACGTTTGTATCAGAAATAAAAACTTTTTCATTTGATGTTAAAAGACCAAATCCTGTTTTATTTAGGGATTTGAAGGAACTGCTTGATAAACTTGTCAAAGAGTATAAAGAAGTAACTTGGGTTGCTGTTAAAGAAAATCCAGCAAATGATATTTATGAAAAAGTCATAAAAGCTTATGACGGTAGTCGAAACGATATAAATAATAAATTATTTGAGTATTCTATCATTGGCAAGGAGGAATAGATATGCCTGCTTTTGGAAAAGACGGAATAAAGAATCTTAATCAGTCCGTTGAAAAGGATGTTTGGGAAATTGTAAATCCTGAAGGAAAAGTCTTGATGGTATGTGATAACGAACCTCAGGCTATTTCACACCAGCAGTCACTTTCCCAGAAATGCGGAAAAGAACTCACTATAAGGCAGGGTAAGTTAAAATGTCTGTAGGATGTGATTGCAAGAATTGTACTTGTAAAGATACAAGGTCAGTAAATACAAACGAACAGATAATAGCCGGTGTCATTGTTGAAGTTGATCACGATATTACACTGCCTGAACGATATAAGACCATATTTCATGGAAAGACAGATATACCGAGGGGCAAATATACGTGGTGGTATCCGGTGAAGAATACTACCTATGCTCGTCTTGCCAATGAGCTCAAACTTCGGTATGGGCTTAAAGTACGCTATGGAATAGCAGGTACTATGGAGATTTAAGTTGTCCGATAAGCCTGTAAAGAAGCAGAAGTACACTGGATTCTCATCTTATCTTGTTACTCATACGATAACGAAAGAATTTGTCAAGGATTATGAGTACTGGACGAAAAAGATTTTCTATCACTGGAAGCTGTTTACAGATTATGAAAATTTTCAGAGTATATGCTGGGAAGCACTTCTTTCAAAGCTTCCAGAATTTGATCCGAATATAGCTACAATACAAACATTCTGTCTCTCAAGAATAAACAATGAAGCATGGCGATTCTACATGAAGACAAAGTCAAGAAAGGTTGAGATTGACTGTGAGAATCCTGTTCTTCAATCAGAGCTTATTTCAAAAGATGAAACAAACATTCATTTGCTTTTTGATAGTTTTGTGAGGTATGCTTCCAGTTTGAATGTTTCTGTAAACATAAACGAACTGTATAACGAATATAAGGAAAACAAGTTGTCTCCAGCCATGATTGCACTTGCTTCGTGGAAACTACGGGAAAGGAGTATGTAAAAATGATTTTTGAATGTAAAGACGAATTTCTCATTTCTCTTGCAGAAAAAAACAATCTCGATATGGATAAATTTCTTGCTGCATATCTTATAATGGGCGAGCAATTTCTTCTGCTTCTTCATGCTTTTGAAGGTCAAGATTTACATGTTCCTTCAAAAAGAAGGCTTTCTGCTCCATCGCTTCATAACATACTTTTTATTGAAGATGATGAAGAAAGATATTGTGATTATGTTAAAGGAAATGTAATTACAAAAAATGATGTCGATTACGTTGTTGTTGCAAAAGAGAGAAAAATTCTAAATCATATTTACATTCCTGTAATTAAGGAAGAAAATGTCGGAGATTTGGCATGAGTGTAAAAATAACTGGAAAAGAAAATAACGAAGAGCTTTCAAAGGTTCTTCCAAATATACGAAAGGAATTTGAAATACTTTCTTCAATGTCATTTCAAGAATATGAAGATAGGCTTGAAAAAGTAACAAATAAAGCTGTTACCGAATTGGAAAGTATTATCGATGACGGTAGTCTGGCACAAGATCCAGAACAACTTGTCAAGGCCGTAGATGTCTTGACTAAAGCTAAGGTATCTATGTTCGACAGTAAAAGAAGGCTTTTGGAAACCCTTATCAAGGGAGAAGTTATGGTTAGGGCATTGGAACCTCCAAAAAATGTTGGTAATAACAATGTTCTTGAAGATTATATTGCAAGACAAAAGAATATTGCAATGACTGCGAATGTCAATTCTGTATTTTCTGATATTGAGAAATCTATTCAAAAATAGACGGATGTTTGCTTTTAATAGTGAACTATAATTAAACTTTAGGAGTATTGAAAATGGGAAAGAAGAAGAAAACACTTTTGCTTCAGCCAATTCGTGGTAAGTTTGTTCAGTCAAATATCAACGGAAAGATTATTCGTATCTGGCTTGTTGATCCTGATACAAATCAGCAGGGAACTGAAATTGCGTATAATGATGCCATTTCAGTTCTTGCACTCCCTCATCCAGTAGTTTGTATGGCACAGATTAAGGATAAGAGTGGTAAATATTGCAACCTTCTCGATGATGAGGATAAGCTTGCTATTGAAGAGAAGAAGGATGAGTATCTTTACGGAAATGTTCACAATTACTCGCAGGATGATGAATCTTCTGACAATTCTGATCTTCGTAGGCTTGTTGAGACACAGGCAGAATTGATTAAGAGCCAGTCGAAACAACTTGATGCCATGCAATCTGAATTTGCAAAGATTCAGAAAACCATGGAGAAGATTTCAAAAAAGACTAAAGAAGAAAAGAAAACAAAAGAATGAAAATTCACTAAATTGTGAACTTGTTAAATCCTCCCTAAAAAGGAGGATTTTTTGTGTTTTGAGTTGAAAACTATATTATAAGTTATTGTGAAACGAGAAAAAATAGATAGTTTGAACGAAAGGGATTTTATAACAAGTCTTATAATGAGCGATAAATGTTGTAAGGTGCTTGTTCCCCATATCAACTTGAGTTATTTTGAAATTGAATATTCGAGAACAATTATTGGTTGGATTGTTGATTATTACAGACAATTCAAGAAGTGTCCTAAGGATGACATAAGGTCTTTATATCTTACTCATTGTGAGGAAATACAGGATGAATCACAGAAAGACCTTGTTGCTACTTTCTTACAGAATCTTTCTGACAGTGAAATAAACATAAACAATGAAGATTATCTTCTCGACAGATCAAAAGATTATTTTGATAAAATATCCTTAAAGCATTATACCGAGGAATTGGAAGCTTGTATCAATCTTAATGATATTAAGAAGGCAAGAAAAATACAGGAAAAGTTTGAGAAGATTTCAGAAGTGGAAACAAATGAAGTTTCATTGTTTTCAAAGGATTCTACCGACATTATAAAGGAAGCTTTGAATAAGACTGAGGAAGAGCTTATGACACTTCCTGAATGTCTCAATAGAGTTACCGGTAAACTTCACAGAAATGATTTCATGGCAATTCTTGCTCCTCCAAAAGGAGGTAAAAGCTGGTTCATGCAATATCTGGCAACAGAAGCTGTTAAACAGGGACTGAATGTCATTTTCGTATCTATGGAAATGACACGAGAGGAAGTTGTCCAGAGAATGTGGAAAATGATGTATGGAGCAAAATCTGGAATAATTCCTGAAGGAACCTACGAAGGTGCAAAGATAATTAAAGATGGAGAGAAATATAGAAGTGAACTCATTGATATAGCAGTTAAAGCTAATAATGGAAGAAGTGTACCGTATCTTCAAAAACAATCTCTTGCAGCAAATCAACACAAAGGAGATTTGAGGATAATAGCTTACCCTGCTTTTGGCTCTTCTGTTGCTGAAATAACAGAAAGGGTTGAAGAACTTGCCAGAGAAAACTTTGTAGCAGATGTTGTAGTAATAGATTACGCTGATATAACAAAACCAATTGGTGGCGGACCAGATGTTAGAAATCAACTTGATGCAATTTGGAAACATCTGAGAGGATTTGCCATGAAGTTTCATTGTCTGGTGATCACAGCTTCACAGACAAATAGAAGTGCGTTAGGTTCTTCTCAAGTTGGTGCACAATCAATTGCTGAGGACTTCAGAAAACTAGCGCATATAACTACATTTGTTTCAATGGAACAGACACAAAAAATGAGACAACAACATTTGATGAGGATTAGAAATATTGCTGTAAGAAATGACAATGTTGAGGAAACTTGTGTATTTCCTCAATGTTATTCTATTGGTCAATTTATGCTCGGTAACCCCGTGTTTGGAAAAGATTTCATATTTGGAGATGAGGAGGAAGAAGAATGACCATTTTTAACAGAATACTTGATGATTGGAAAAATGTAAAGAATCATTGTCGGACAACTGTAAGCAAGGAGTTTACGGAAGTTGAACCTACAGAGAAGTTCAAGAAACAGTTGCTTATATCGGAGCATTCTCCTATTCGTCTGCTTGAATTTGACTGGTCATGGAAGAACATTCCTTATTGGGTGAGCACTGAATGGAGCAGGCATAAGTTTGAGAAGTTTATTTCCAGTCAGAGGAATGATAGGCAGGACAAATATGACCGCAATGAAGCGAGGCAGGATGCTCCAGTTAATATGGATTGCTATGCTAATGAACAGAACTTAATCGATGTATTCAGGAAACGCCTCTGCTGTCAGGCGACTAAAGAAGCGAGAAGTCTTGCAGAAGATTTCAAAAAAGAACTGTCAAAGACACACAAGCTTGAAGCAGATGTTCTTGTTCCGAACTGCATATATAGGGGCGGTTGTCCTGAAATTAAGAAGTGCGGTTACTGGAAGAGGTTCCTTACATGGTGCAAAGAAAATTATAAGTATATCGAAACTATACAGGACCGTTATGATGCCTATAATGAATATTTCGAGGAAATAAATGGCTAGGGTAATCTGGGATGGAGAAAAGATTGTCATAGATTCAACAAGGCTTAATATCGATGAAGTTGAAGCTATCTCACAAAAATATGAAGGAAGAAAACTTCCGATGTCAACTTATTATGAATTTCCAAGAAGTAAAGATTCGATAAAGGCCATAGGAGCCATAAGCGGAATCATAATGGATGACAGCTTCAAAAGACTTTATGACATCATAATTCAAAAGGAAGAAGCGAAAAGAAAAGCTCTTGAAGAAAAGATAGAATCCTATAACTTTCCGGAAATACTTTATCCTTTCCAGAAACAAGCAGTAGTTGAAATGATTGATATTTCAACAGAAAGGAACATTCTTCTTGCTTCACAGCCAGGTTGTGGCAAAACATGCATGGCTTCAATTTATCTTGAAAAGAAGGAAAATTCATTCCCTTGTCTGATAGTATGTCCTGCTTCCTTAAAGGTAAACTGGAGCAAGGAACTTGAAAAGTGGATTCCAGGACATAGTGTTTGTATTATCAACGGAAGGGATTCTTATGCTGATTCTGCTGTAAGGGCTTCAGCTGAGCATTCAGATATAGTCATAATCAATTATGATATTCTCGGCTATGATGATAAAGAAGCTTCAAAAAGGGAAAAGGAAAGGATAGCCAAGGCAAAGGAAGAAGGAAGAAAATACAGGAAAGCATTTATTCCGGTTAAAGGCTGGGCTGTTGAATTTTCAAAGAATTTCAAGTTTGCTACAATCATACTTGATGAATGTCAGTACATACAGTCTCCTTCTGCAATAAGGAGTAGGGCTGTCATACAGGTATGTGCAGATAAGAGGATTAAAAAGGTATTCCTGTCCGGTACTCCATTTGAGACAAAAGTGAGGCAGTTCTATAACGCTTGTCATATCCTTGCTTCTGACCTTTTCCCATCAGAAGGAGATTTTCTTTTCAGATACTGTAATCCAAGAAAGGGATATTTCGGCTGGACTTTTGATGGAGTAAGCAACCTTGATGAATTGAGAAGAAAGCTCTCATACTTTATGATCCGACACAGAAAGGAAGATGTTTTGACACAGCTTCCACCGAAACAGAAAATTCCGATTTATTTCGATATGGATGCTTCCGTCAGAAAGAAATATGATGACATGGAAAATGAACTTGTTTCTAAAAAGGATAAAATGCATCAGTTCACGTATCTGGCGGAAATGAAGAAAGTCCTTATGGAAGTCAAGAAGGACATTTCCGTTCAGTATGTTAGGGATATGCTTGAAATAGAAGATAAGTTTGTCATATTTGTCTATCACGTTGAAATGTATGATTATCTCATGGAGAAGTTCAAGGATATTGCCGTAGGTATCAACGGAGGAGTTTCTCCATTGAAAAGGCAGTCAGCGGTAGATAAATTCCAGAAAGATGATAAGGTGAGATTGTTCGTAGGTCAGATAAGTGCTGCTGGAACAGGTTTAACTTTGACTGCTTCACATTCTTTAGGATTTGCAGAATGGGGTCAGACACCTGCACAGATGGAGCAGGCTTCCGATAGAATTCATCGTCTAAGTCAAGAGGCAGATTCTTGTCAGATATATTTCCTTATCATTAAGGATACCATCGATGAGGCTCCACTTAAATTGCTCGAAAGCCATTATTCCGACATAGACAAAGTTCTTGATGGTGGAACTGGAACTACACTTGTTGATTGCAATGAAATGATGGTTGCTTATGTCAAGAAAAAGAAGATGATAAAGAAAAAAGATGCAATTTCTATAGAATATTCGTGAAAACCACTTTACAAAACTTTTATTCAGTGTTATAATCTCATTATCTAACAAAATTGAGGTGGTGAGATTATGATTGAATCTGCTAATTTTAGTGGTTGTAAGAATATGATTTACAAGCTTGCCTTAAACAGGTGGAGCAAAATGAAGCACAATAGGCCAGATGTTGAATTCGATGACGTCTTGGCAGAAGCATATTTGATTTATGCTTGGTGTTTAAAGAATTTTCAGGACGATAAGAATACAAAATTTAGTACATACCTTTACATTCAACTTAGAGGTAGACTTGCAGACTATTACGATGTGACATATAAAGTCATGGATTTGTATGAAAACATCGTTGAAAACAATGAAGATAAAGACGATTATGAAAGTAATATCGTTTCAAAAGATTATGATTTGTCAGATGAAACAAACGAAATATATGAAAGTGGTAAAGAATGTTTGAGTTACGAAGGATATGAAGTTTTGAAGTATATTCTCAGTAGGGAATGGGAGAACGAGAAAAAGCATAATTATCCTAATGTAGGACAAATTTCTTCCAAATTAGGTTATCCTCGTGATGTTGTTTTGAGTGCCATGGGAGAGATTAAAACTTTTTGGATGAAAAGACCAACTTTACGGTCTGAGAAATTCTTCTACAATGATAAAGGCAATGAACGAAAGATTGAAAAGCAGGATAAGCGAGCTTCAAGGGTTGAGGTCTTCTTTTAGAAATATTCTTGATGAAAGGGAAACAAGAATAAAGGAAATTGAGATTGAAGTGAAGGTCATACAGGACAGTCTTGTATTTGTTCAGGAAGTGGCCAAGTCAGTTCAATCTCAATTGTCCAGTAAGATTGACAATATAGTTAACCTCGGTCTTGCTACGTGCTTCCCTGATTATGAATTCAAGATGGAGTATGTCTCTTCAAGAGGAAAGACGGAAGTTCGATTCAACGTATTCAATAATGGAGTATTGATTGATCCGATGAATCAGTGTGGAGGAGGACTGGTAGATGTCCTCTGTTTCTGTCTTAGAATGGCAGTCTATTCAATAAGTTCCGTTAATAATGTCATCATACTTGATGAGCCTTTCCGCTATATAAGCAGGTCATTGAGAGGACGTGTAGCGGAACTTCTTTCAATTCTTTCTGAGAAGCTGAATATTCAGATTCTCGAAGTGACACACATGGACGAATTCAGTAATAATGCGAATAATAAAGTATTCATAAAGAAAATAAATGGGATAAGTGAGGTTGTTGAAAATGATTAAGATTAGTGTTGTTGATGGTGGTAAGGCTCCAGAATACAAAACGGCAGGTGCAGCATGTGCAGATTGTTATGCAAGGCTTCTTACACCTTACATTATTATACCAGCAGGAAGCAGGTGTCTTGTCAATCTTGGTTTTAAGATTGAACTTCCTCTTGGATTTGAAGCACAGATACGACCTAGAAGCGGATTGACTAAAGTTGCCGTTGACAATGGGTTTGGTACTATAGATTGTGATTATCGTGGAGAAGTCAAAGCTTGTGTCATAAATAATACTGGGCACGATTATACGATTAATAATCTCGATAGAATTTGTCAGATGTACATAGGTCCAGCAAAACAGTATGAGTTTGAGATTGTTGATGAATTGTCAGAAACAGTTCGTGGCGAAGGTGGTTTTGGTTCAACTGGTGTATAAATGATAACAAAGATTGAGATAAAGAATTTCCAATCCCACAAGAATACAATTCTTGATTTTACATCTGGAGTAAATGTATTCTGTGGTGAATCTGACAATGGAAAAACGGCAATCATAAGGGCAATAAGATGGGTTGTTGAAAATCGTCCTCTTGGAACTGACAAACTTAATTCAACCTGGAATGATACTTTCAAGGATGATATGTCAGTAAAGCTATGGCTTTCTGATGATGTCTGGGTTGAGCGTATTAGAAACAAATCCATCAACGGTTACAGATATTTCCGTGATGGAAAAGAAGTTACTCTTGAAGCTACCGGAACTGATGTTCCTCAAGTCATAACGGACATTCTCTGTCTCAATGACGTGAATTTTCAGTTTCAGATGGATGCTCCGTATCTTTTATCGATGTCGGCTTCTGAAGCTTCAAAATACTTCAATAAGATAATTCATCTTTATACTATAGATGATACGCTTTCAGTAGCAGATTCAGACAAGAGGAATCTGAATTCTGAAAAGAAAGTTGTTGAATCTGACATCAAGAAATATAGACAGAAACTTGAAGAACTGGAATGGCTTGATGAAGCGGAAAATCTTGAGGTGAGAATTGAAAAGTACGATTCTCTCATTCAGTCAAAGGAAGATTCTATCTGTAATCTGGAAACTTCTATTTCTGATCATGAGAAAATATCTTCAAACATAAAGAACTTTGACAATGAGGACAAGCTTATTGATGAGATTGAAAGTATTGTTATTGAGGATTATTCTGATCTTGAGCTATCCATTTCTGATCATGAGAAACTTTCTGGAAGCATACGGAACTTTGATGATGAAGATTTAATCGTAAAGGAAATTGAGAACATAGTTATTGAGGATTATTCTGATTTTCAATATTCAGTTCTCGAATACCTTAAACTTGATGAATCTTTAAGGAAATATGAAGCTATGTTGAAGCCGTTGGAAGAGAGCCTTCCTGATATATGTCCGTTATGCGGAAATAAACTTGATAAGTACAATTTGGAGGATGCTGAAATATGAGTGAAAAAGAGTTTCTCGATCTGAAGGAAAAGATAAATCTGATGAAGCGTAAATCCATTGAAGCAAGCGGAAAGCTTGAGGCCATAACTGAAAAATGGGAGAGGGACTATGGCTTCAAGGATATTGATTCTGCCAAAAAGAAGCTTGAAGAGCTTAAAGCAGATTCTGAAGCAAAGACAAAGAAACGGGATTCCCTTATCGAAAAGCTTGAGAAGCTGGTAAATGAACACGATTCTTAAATATTGAGTGTTAATCTCGAAATCGGGATTTAACACCCTTCACTTTTCGCACCGGATTTCATTCGTGGATTCCGGTGTTTTTATATACTATTAAAGTATGTCTCTTGAGAATGGAATTAAGAATAGTACGGTTGAATCTACTCTTGCAAAGTACCTTGAATTCAGGGTGTTTGAGCTTTTCCGCAATCAGCTGATTCCTACAATATCACCTCATTGCCGTCAGAATTCAAAGGAAGATATTTACAAGCATTTGTTCCTCTGTCCTTCACAGGCTTCAAAGAAACGGAATTTTCAGTTAAGGGGTGTTCTTTCTCCTTTTGTCTGTCTGTGGAGGACAAGCCTTTTGTCATGGAATAATCCTTTTTATGGTAATTATGGTAAGACTGTCCTTCCTAGGGATTTTGCATATATCAAGAAAGACGGAAGTTCAGCTTATGAACGGGGATTTCTTTATGACGTTAAGTTTGACATGGAGCTTTTTTCAAGCTCCTATTACAAGTCATTCCGTGACAGGGTAAACGAAGACCTTCTTGATTTTGACAGATTACGCTATTTTAACATTGATGTGAAGGAACTTCTTGAGGACAGTCAGAAGCTTGATACAAAAATCGAAGTCATGTTGAAGGACATGAAGCCTACTGATAATATTGGTGAAGATAATCAGGCGAGAAGTTTTGACCTTAATGCGACATATACGATTGCCATGACAGTTCCCTATTGCAGGTCAGAAGGCTATTTGAAGGGAATTGAAGTATACCTCAACGAAAACCTTATCTTTATGCACGATGGTGACAAAGAAATCGTACCCGGTTACGATAAGTTTCCACCCCAGAATTAATAAAGCAAGTTATATAATTTTAATATAGAGATATAGGAGATAGAACAGATGAAACAGCTCGTATACATTCTTAGGAACAATTCTGGAAGTGATGGAGAATACCTCCTTAACGACGAATATGAAACTCTTCCTGCACATCAGGAACTCATTCTTAATCAGAAGCCCGTCAGTGTGACAGCAAACATAGTTGTTGTTCCGGTTCGCAAGGAAGTTAAGGAGTAAGTAATGTCTACAGTAAATGTAGGTAAACAGACTATCGTCTGGAAATATACTACGCCTCTGAAAGCCGAGTACTTGAACAAGCTTATCGCTGGTGTCACTTCACCAGGTCTTATCAGCAGGCCGAAATGTACGGTTGTTACGGCAAGCGGTGTTGGTTCCGTAACAATTGATCCTTTTTCACTCTTCATTGAGCCGCATGACAAGAAAGCTTCTTTTGAAGGTGAAGACGGAAAACACCCGATTGTATCACTTGTCAAGATATTTGTTGAAGAATCGGTGAAGCTGGTTGTGAACACTTCGACCATTGCAATAGGATTTACATACAGCTTCTCAAACACTGACGGTACGGATCAGCCGTTGTGGTACGGCGATTTTGTTACCTTGACAGTAAGTGATATAGCAGAATTTGATGGTGTCATAATTGCTACGGTTCAGCATTACATCGAAGGTGGAGTTACGTACTATAGCGTCAAGACTTC
>JAEIGA010007160.1_pt1 | contig 16971 bp, 15 predicted proteins | sample 9270691 | NCBI WGS metagenome assembly JAEIGA01 (sample SAMN17057246, study PRJNA624740) | gut metagenome | biome: biome; isolation source: fecal sample | host: Bos grunniens | place: China: Xizang | collected 2019
AGTTCTGCTCTAAGAGAACTTGAAAGCAGAGCTCGTGAAAAGGGAGCAGACGCAGTCGTAGGAATCGACATCGACTACGAAGTTCTTGGTCCTAATGGCGGCATGCTCATGGTAACTGCGTCAGGAACAGCTGTAAAATTAGCGTAATTAATATGAGCATATAGAAAGATATAGATGAAATTGTCACCAAGACAGTCATCTCAGGACTTATCTGAGGATTTATCTTTGGTGGCATTATTAGCATCAATATGATTGCAGTCTTTTTCAATTTATGGTTGTGATTGTCATGGGAAAAACAAAGACGGTTGCCTATAGGATGAACATCTGTATGACCATCCAGGTTGCAATCATATGGCAGATGTCACCCAGAATCACAAAGAGATGAAAGAGTGAGTGGATGTAAGGAATCTTCTTGAAACTGTATAAGACAGCCCCTGTGATGTACGCGATGCCTTCACCGACTACCCAAAGAACAACAGGAAGTCCACAACTGTCGTAAAAAGGCTTAAAAGCTATGAGTATGGTAAGTCCCATGAGGACATAGCAGGCAGTTTCAATATAACTCTGCTTCTTCATCTTTCTGAAGCTTAGACTTGTTCCTACAACAGCAGCAAGCCAGACAATGCCGAAGATCACCCATGCCCATATCGGTTCTCCTCCTTGTTTCATGCCGATCAATGTGAGAGGGGAGTAGCTGCCGGCTATGTGCCAGAAGATTGCAGCATGATCGAACTTACGCGCAATGCCTTTGACTTTTGCTTCAGATGACGGTACTGCATGGTATATTGTTGAAGCAGCATAGGAACTGACAACTCCGAACAGATATAGTCCGAATCCCAATCCTGCCAGAGGCGCGCCTGCACTCTCTACAAGGAAGTAGATACATACGTAAAGTCCTATTATAAGTCCAGTTGCATGAGTGACTGAATTGATGATCTCTTCTGAAAGAGAATACTGTATGAGTGGTTTATTATTTCGCATTGGTTTGAGCCCGGATGTCTCCTTTACAAATTTCATATTCTTTAACACTGTTGCAAAAATATATCAGAATCAGACATAATGCGACTCGGACAGATATGTTTGTGATAAAGCTTCTGAATATGTGGTGAAATTGATCTGGATTGTGCAATTATGAGCTTTGGATGAGAAAAATAACATATATTTGTAGGACAAATAGAGATGATTATGCAGAACTCATTGGAAAAGATTGCATCAAAACTTACTTCGAATATTTCTTCTTCACTTTCAAGATGCGGTCTGATGTTTCGTACTTTCACAAGAGTAAAATCAGAAAGTTCAATAAAACATAAGATAGAAGTCAAATATGCAGGCAAGAAGGTCAAGATTCAGGACATGATCGGAATCAGGATTGTTGCATATTTTCAGGACGATGTTGACGCCCTGGCGCTTTACTTCAGCGCTGGCGATGTAGTAAAGAAGTCCATTGATGAGTATGACTCTTCGACATTCCGCCCGCAGAGACTTAATATCACACGCCGCATCCCTGCCGAGATGAAGGACGAGTTCCTTGCGGCACTTCCCGAGGAGTACAGAGACTGTATTGAGCCTGCTTACGAGATTCAGATCAGAACCGTGTTTTCAGAAGGATGGCACGAGGTTGAACACGATCTGAGGTACAAATGCCAGGAAGATTGGGCAGGATGCGAGACCTATTCCCGTGCACTGAACGGAATTATAGCAACTCTTGAAACAGCAGAGTGGAATATGAAGGCAATGTTTGCAGCGATGGCAAGGGATAATTTCAGGTTTTCCAACTACACTGCCATGCTCAGAAACAAGTTCCATCTCAAATTCAAGTCTGATGCTCTATCTGATTGTATTACAGACTATCTCAAGGAGAACACACACATTGCAGAAGCAGTTCTCAATGCAGACAGGCTGATTGTCGTCTATACTTTGCTGACCCACAGGGCTGACTTCCACCTGACCTACGACAATCTCATGTTTCTCATAAACAGAATTGAGATGATGGATCCTGATTTCATGGCAATGGAGCCAGAAGAAACTTCGTCCATGATCACAGCCTTCCTGAATTCGTAGAGAAGGCTATCGCCATTCCACCGCTTTCAATGAGGGAATGATATACCAGTTTCCACTTGTTGCATCGACTTATACCCTCCATATAGACACCGTTCCTACCAAAATAAGGCTAATTTGGTAGGAACGGTACAATGGAAGGAACTAGTCTCACTTGCCTGTCAGCAGCGTGATATTATTCTTGCAGATCAGAATGATGCAGAACTGGTCACACTAGAGGACTGGGAAACACGACCCCGCAAAGAGAAGATTATTGAATCTTTTGCCAGAATATTTTCACAAGTTCTGTAAAATTAACTTCTCATCAAGCCTAAAACTCTAGTATCTGTTACTTATGCTGACTCTTTCGAGAGTCTGGGAAATGTTTATTATGAAGTCACCCATCTTTTCAAGTTCATTCACTATGTCCATATAATAGACACTTGTCTGGTAGTTCTTCCGAGTTGATTCAATATCTTCTATCTCAGAGTCTCTGAGATGGTTTCTCATATTGTTTATGCGGTCTTCTGCATTATATGCATTTGAGATTTCGGAAAGTTCGCCTTTGTGTGCAGCCTGAAGGTTGGTTATCATTGCTTCGTATGCTTTATCAACAAGAGATACCATTCCGTCAAGGTTCTTGAGTGTATCCATATCAAAGGTCTTCTTATGAATGTTCCTGCGGGAGAGGATTCGGCTGATGGATTCTCCCGAGTCACCTAATGACTCCATCTCTCCGATGATCTTATACATCGCCTTGATTCTGACTGATGTCTCTTCACTGATATCTCCTGCAGAAACAGCATTAAGGAATGATGCAATCTCATATTCTATACGGTCAGAGATCTCTTCATATTTTACCAGTTTGGCACGCAGTTCATCGAACCTGTCTGGATTCGTCTCTTGAATTGCCTGTCTGGCATATCCGAGGCCATTACGGGAGATTTCTGCGAAATGAAGAATTTCATCAAAGGCCTGCTCTGTTGCAAGCTCAGGAACAGCAAGTGGGCCTGCAGAAATATATTTCAACCTGAAGACTTCATGCTCCTGATTCTTAGGTGTCTTTATGATCCACATGACAGCCTTTTCGATGAATTTTGTGAACCAGATCAGAATCAATGTGTTTATGGTATTGAACAGGGTGTGAAGCATAGACAGTCCATACAATGCTGCAGTTGCATCAGGAGTATTCTGTCCGCTTACTGCAAAACCCTCTGATGACGGATTCGGCAGACCGAAAAGAACTTCAATGATCTTTCCGACTAGAGCAAGGAATGGTCTAAAGAACACTAATGCCCATATCACGCCAAACACATTGAATATCGTATGAGACATTGCCGCTCTCTTAGCCTGAGTGTTTCCTACAGAGGCAGCAATGTTGGCTGTAATGGTTGTTCCGATATTTTCGCCTAAAACCATTGCACAGGCCATATTGAAAGGTATGAATCCCATGCTGAGCATGATGAGGGTTATGGCCATAGTTGCAGATGAGGACTGCAGCACCAGTGTAAGTACTGTACCGAATACAAGAAAGATCAACACAGAACCGAAGCCATGACCAGCCCATGACCTTACAAATTCAAGTACCTGAGGAGTCTCGTTCAGATCTGGAACCGATTCCTTCATGAATGACAGTCCGAGGAAAAGGAGACAGAAACCGACAATAAGTTCTCCTATGTTCTGACGCTGATTCCTCTTTGAATTTGAAAATAGAAATCCAAGAAGCATCAAAGGTACTGCCAGAATGGATATGTCCGCTTTGAATCCGAGCCATGAAACGAGCCAGGCAGTTACTGTAGTACCAATGTTTGCTCCCATTATGACCCCGATAGCCTGAGCCAGTGTCAGAAGTCCAGCGTTAACGAAGCTGACTACCATTACGGTAGTTGCAGATGAAGATTGGATGACTGTAGTTATGCCAAGTCCTGTCAGTACTCCTTTGAAAGGGTTGGATGTCATCGCTGAAAGCAGTCCGCGAAGTCTGTCTCCAGCTGCTTTCTGCAGTCCCGAACTCATCAGGTTCATTCCGTACAGGAACATTCCTAATGCTCCAAGTAGTGTAAAAATTTGAAGGATTCCCATATTTATGCAATTTGATTAGTAATAAGATACCAGTTATAAGCGATGAATAAAACTACCATCAGGACGCCTCCAGCTCTGTTGATACTTCCTTTTAAACCGAATAACATCGGAAGGATTGCTGCGCATATCATCACGGCATAATCGACTATACCTATACCGGATGACGTCAACGGCATAACCTGAGAACTAAGTCCAAGTATCAAGGTAATGTTGAAGATATTGGAACCTATAATGTTTCCAAGAGCAAGTTGAGTGTTCTTCTTGACTGCGGCTGCAACTGACGCTGCCAACTCAGGCAATGATGTGCCACAAGCGATCAGAGTAAGAGAAATAAAGGCGTCGTTGACTCCAAATGATTTAGCAATCGCCACTGCATTATCGACGAAGAAATCACAGCTGGTGATCAATACAGCTAATCCTCCGGCAACCTTGACCACTGCAAGCCATAGGGGAGTCCTATCATCCGCAACTGTTGCATCACCTGAAGGCACGTCGTTTCTGTCACGATAGAAAGAATACCACATATACCCTGCAAATACAGCGAGAAGGATAAAACCGTCGATCCTGTTTATGACAGCTGGAGAACCATTAAAGAAATTGAATGCAAGTAAAGTCAGTAAGATAGACACTCCAATGCATAAAGGTATCTCGAACCTCATGTTCTTCCGGTCAATCGCAACCGGGAAAAATACAGCAGTGAGTCCAAGGATGCCCAAGACATTGAAGATATTCGACCCTACTACATTTCCTATCGCCACGTCAGCATTGCCGTTCAATGCTCCGATGAAACTGACGACAAGTTCAGGCATTGACGTGCCTACTCCCACGATAGCTGCTCCTATCACGAAGTCGGAAACCTTGAACCTTCTGGCCAGTGACACCGCTCCGGCAACGAGATAATCCGCGCCGAATACGATGCCAGCCAATGATACTATCAGAATAATATATTCCATTGTCATCTTATAATCTTCTCTACTTCTGAAATTTCATATTCATACATCTTTGAGCAAGGCTCATACCTGTACGGGATATATTCAAACAGTTGAAGATATGCCTTTGAACATTTCCTGCTATAGTAAATGTCAAGTTTAAGAGCATTACCCTTATCAGCTTCATTCAGGTTGATGGAGTCTGGTCTGCTATCGAGTGCACTGGAGATTGCAGTATTCATGGCATGCTGAAAATAGTATTCCTTGTAAAGGAATTTTTCTCCTGTTTCAGTGTCTTTATATGCAGTTCTTAGAACAAGTGCAAGAATGATTCCTGCGAAAATCATGAAAAATCCGGCAATGTTGATTCCTGTACCGGTTGGCAGAGCTACAAGCACTGAGCCAATAATGATGAGTGTTGAGAATATAGCGATGTCTTTGACAGAGCGTACTCTGATGAATGTCTTTTCCATATTTATATCATTTAGTATTATGTGATGTTTTGATTGGTATATAGCCCAAGAAACACGGCATCTTCCTGAAAAAGGGAAATGTCGTGATTATAACATGCACTGATTTCTAAATGATAAGTTTACCCAGACAGAGCAATTTGTGAGATGGCTCTATGAGTGATGAATGTATAAGAATTGAGGTTCTCTGTATGTAGTATCTGAGTCCGGCATTGATGATCTTGCCTGACTTTGCAAACTCTACATTAGCTCTGCTGTATCCTGTTGTTCTCCTTGCAGCATTCTGTACACGTATCGGACTGGCATATGATACCTGACGTGGAAGACAAAGCTCTGATTCTGACGATGAAATGATGTTGTCACATACTGCTTCTGAAATTGCTTGGGTAGTGGAAATCTCTTCTGGAACTGAAGATAAAAGATTATCCTTGCAATTCCAGAATGAAAATGCAACCATCAACAGAAGCAGATATTTCAGCCATCGTCTCATTTCTGAGAACAAATATAGATAAACTTAATGAAATAACAACATCCTTTCAGCTTCCGCATAACCTTCCTGATATAAGGCTCTGAGTTTGTCTGTATCCTTTTCCATCCTGCCGACCTCCACAGGATTTACTGGTCTTATGACCCTGATACGGCCTTCATCCTCAAGCTTCTCTATAAGTTCCATGGTCTTGTTATAGACAGTATTACGCTGGGAAAGAGCCTTTATAAGTTCCGGGTACCTGCGATAGAACAACCTCGCCAGAGGCATCGAATCATCTTTCTTGCGGTACCCTTTGTTACGTGTAAGCACCACTACAAGTTTCTCATAACCTTGGCCCATGGCATATTCGACTGGTATCGAATCAACGATTCCTCCGTCGAGCATCGGAACACCGTCCACGTATGAGACAGGGGATACAAAAGGAAGACTGCTGGAAGCGCGGACTATATCCATTACTCTCCCGGATGATAGTTTCTCTTCAAGATATTCAGCCTTTCCTGAAAGACAGTTGGTAGTTACCATCACAAACCTGTCCGGATTGGAAAAATATGCATCATAATCGTATGGAATGATCCTTTCCGGAAAATCTTCAAACAGCAACTTGAAGTCCATTATGCATCTTTGAGTCAGCAGGTATCTGAATCCGATATAATGATACTCATCCATCAGGTCTATATTGCTTGCCTTTGCCCTTCCGCGTTGACCTGACATGTAAGAAAGCCCGTTACAGGCCCCTGCACTCACTCCTACAGCAAAAGGAAATCGTATTCCATTGTCCATGAAACAATCCAGGACCCCGCATGTAAATACTCCGCGAAGTCCGCCACCTTCCAATACAAGTCCTGTCTTATCGTCGATTTCCATCATTCTGGTACTGATTCGTATGAATTAAGATAACTGAATGTTTCAGTCCGCAAATTTAACAAAAAGTCTGCCGTATGTCTGTAATGGCAGGTGTTATTCTGTATATACAATTCGTCAATAGTATTCTGCAATAGGTCGCCATTAACGAAAAATTATTACAGTGGGACTGATATTTGTAATCAGGTCTTCAATAATCAATAAAAAGACTATGCCTCTGCTGACATTGAACGAACTGGAAAAGGCAACACCGTTATTTCGCGGAAAGTGTGGAAACGCTTTGTGCAGGCTGCTTATGAGCATGCTGTCGATCGATAAGGTCAACGACCTATACGACCGTAACAACTCCGTCAATGGCCCTGATTTTGCCAAAGCGGTCCTTGAGGATATCGGAGTAAAATATGAAGTCATGAATCCTGAAGTATTGGACAATCTGCCTTATGGACCTTTCATCACCATCAGCAACCATCCGTACGGTCATATCGACGGAGTTATGCTGGTGGATCTTTTCGGTCACATAAGACCGGATTACAAGGTGATGGTAAACAAGTTCCTTGGCAGGATAGAGACATTAGGAGAGAATTTCATCTGTGTCACACCGACAGGTGAAAGTCGCACAGTTCCCACAAAAGAAAGCATTCAGGGCATAAAGGATGCTGTAGCTCATATCCGTTCCGGTGGGGTTCTTGGATTATTTCCATCCGGGGCTGTATCAGACCTGAGCCTGAAGGACAGGTGCATCAGGGACAGGGAATGGCAGGAACCGGTGATAAGGCTGATAAAGAAACTTAATGTGCCGATAGTCCCAGTACATTTCATCGACAGAAATTCAGACTTCTACTACTCACTTGGACTTATTGACTGGAAGGTAAGGTTATTGCGTCTTGTTGCAGAAGTCTTCAACAAGAGAGGGAAACGCACAAGAATTGCTATTGGTAATGTCATATCTCCCGAACAGCAGGCTGAGTTCACTGACATTGACAAGTTCGGCTGTTATTTGAGAAATAAGGTTTATAATCAATACTGAAATGGAGAACAACAAAGCAGATGCGGTAAGGATTCAGACATCGGTCCTGAATGCGCTTGAAAAGAAAGTCCTGGTATGGCTTGCAGAACGCCAGCCAAAATGGGTGACATCAGACATTCTGACATATATCGGCACTTTCGGTGCGGCTGTCATTGCAGCCGGTTATATTCTGTCATCCAGGAATATCAATTTCCTGTGGCTCAGTTCCTTGGGTTTTGTAATCAACTGGTACGGAGATTCGCTTGACGGAACTCTAGCCAGGGTACGAAAGACACAGAGACCGATATACGGCTATTACCTTGACCATACTATAGACGCCATCAACGAAGTGATGATATTCGTCGGTGTAGGCCTTTCCGGTCTTATGCATCTGGAAATAGCACTGCTTGCACTTATCATGTACTTCCTGATAACCATCAATGTCAGCATCAACGCACATCTGAAGAAGGAATTCAAGCTGACATACGCCAACATGGGACCGACTGAGTTCAGAATCATAATGATAATAATCAACACGCTGTTTGCACTGATCAGTCCTCTCCGTGATTTCGCCCATAGCTTCACTCTTGGAGGTCAGACATTCACTTTTGGTGCTTTGGACTACATCGGAATCCTTATCGTCATCATTCTGGCCCTGATGCACCTTGCTACCATCAGGAACGACATAAAGGACTACGCGAAGATGGATCCGATGCCGAAAATCGATTAGCTACATGCTGAAACTTCTGGTCAGATATATCAAATTTGCAGGTACAGGCGTAATCGGAACAGTTGTCGATACGCTTGTACTTTGGATATCATCTGACTATATCTTCACAAATGGATACTGGGGAGAATACATAATATCTCCTGCGGTATCTTTCCAATGTGCCGTAGCTGTCAATTATACCATATCATATTTCTACGTGTGGAAAGACAGGACTAGGAAACGTCCTGATGCATCGGTACATAGATTCTTCAAGCTTTACGCTGCATATAACCTTTCAGGTTCGGTTGTCTTTCTTCTCAGACTTGGAGTGCTTCTGCTTATCGAAAGATTCACAGGATGGGATGTGGTAATATGTAATCTCATCGCAATGGGTTTTTCCGGTATCATAAACTTTATGATCAGCAATCTACTGATATTCAAGAATAAAAGAAATCATTGACTCAAGTTTTGCAGGTTACATGTCATTGACCCATGAAATAGGATATGTTCTTTCTATAAAAGTTTATATCTTTGTAATTCATTAAACCTCAAAACATGAAAAGAACTATCATTACAGTAGTCGGTAAGGACACGGTAGGAATCATTGCAAAGGTCTGCACATACATGGCAGAGCACCAGATCAACATTCTTGACATATCACAGACCATCATTCAAGGCTTCTTCAACATGATGATGATCATTGACACTTCAAAGATGACAGTTGACTACGCCACCATGACAGATGAAATCACAAGGATAGGCGAAGCAACAGGCGTTCAGATCAAATGCCAGAAAGAGGAGATATTCGATAAGATGCACAGAATCTAATCTGCCATGATAAACATACATGAGGTCATCGAGACCAATAATATGATCGAGCACGATAATCTTGACGTGCGAACCATTACAATAGGCATAAGCCTGCTTGATTGTGCGTGCAGCACAGTCAAGGAGACATGCGACAGAATCACTGAAAAAATTCTCCGCATAGCTGGTGATCTTGTAAAGACCGGAGAAGACATCTCAAAGGAATATGGTATCCCTATTGTCAACAAGAGAATATCGATAACTCCGATTGCACTTGTAGGAGCTTCATGCTGCAAGACTCCGGCAGATTATGTCGAGATTGCAAAAACCCTTGATGCAGTAGCTGAAAAAGTAGGAGTCAACTTTCTTGGAGGCTATTCTGCTGTGGTTTCAAAGGGACTTACCGATAGCGACAGACTTCTTATCGCTTCAATTCCTGAAGCACTTGCATGCACAAACAGAATATGCAGCAGCGTGAACATCGGTTCCACCAAGACCGGCATCAATATGGATGCTGTCCGCCTGATGGGAGAGACCATCAAGGAAACTGCCCGCATGACTGCTGAGAAAGATTCATTCGGCTGTGCTAAACTCGTAGTTCTCTGCAATGCTCCTGATGACAATCCGTTCATGGCCGGAGCTTTCCATGGAGTGACAGAGGCTGATGCCATCATCAATGTAGGAGTAAGTGGTCCAGGTGTTGTCAAGTGCGCTGTCGAGAAAGTCCGTGGAGAAAGTTTCGAGGTGCTTTGCGAGACCATCAAGAAGACTGCATTCAAAATCACACGTGTAGGCCAGCTTGTGGCTCAGGAGGCATCGCGCAGGCTTGGTATCCCATTCGGAATCATTGACCTTTCTCTTGCTCCTACTCCGGCAATCGGTGACAGTGTGGCAGATATTCTTTGCGAGATAGGTCTTGAGAAGGCAGGTGCCCCTGGCACAACTGCAGCACTTGCGATGCTCAATGACCAGGTCAAGAAAGGCGGTGTGATGGCATCATCATATGTGGGTGGACTTAGTGGTGCCTTCATTCCTGTCAGTGAAGACCAAGGTATGATTGATGCTGCTGAATGTGGTGCACTGACTATAGAGAAGCTCGAAGCCATGACTTGCGTATGCTCTGTCGGACTTGATATGATTGCGATTCCCGGCAGCACACCTGCAAGCACAATTTCCGGTATCATAGCAGATGAAGCTGCAATCGGAATGATCAATCAGAAGACAACCGCAGTGCGCATCATTCCTGTTGAAGGAAAGGATGTGGGTGACACAGTCGAATTCGGAGGTCTGCTGGGACATGCACCGGTTATGCCAGTGAATCAGTACAGTTGTGAGGCATTCATCTCACGACAGGGAAGAATACCGGCTCCTATTCATAGTTTCAAGAATTAAAATACATTATAGATGAAATCAGACATTGAAATCGCTCGCAGCATCGAATTGGTAAAGATCAATACGCTTGCTGATTCATATGGAATTCCGGAAGACCATGTAAACAATTATGGTCGCCATATGGCTAAGGTGGATGTTTCCATGATCGATGAGGAAAAGGTAAATAAAAGTAATCTCATCCTTGTGACAGCCATAACCCCGACAAAGGCCGGAATCGGAAAAACCACAGTATCAGTCGGTCTGGCTCTCGGAATGAACAAAATCGGCAAAAAGGCATTCCTTGCCCTACGTGAGCCTTCGCTCGGCCCATGCTTCGGAATGAAAGGTGGAGCAGCAGGAGGTGGTTACGCACAGGTTCTGCCTATGGACAAGATCAACCTTCACTTCACCGGTGATTTCCATGCGATCACTTCTGCTAACAACATGATTTCTGCCTTGCTGGACAACTACATCTATCAGAATCGCGACAATGGATTCGGACTGAAGGAAATTCTTTGGAGACGCGTCCTTGACGTAAATGACCGCTCACTTCGCTACATTGTGACCGGACTTGGACCAAAGACAAACGGCGTCACCCAGGAATCCGGATTTGACATCACTCCTGCATCAGAAATAATGGCGATTCTTTGTCTTGCGAAAGATGAAAATGACCTTCGTCGCAGGATCGAGAACATCCTTCTCGGATACACATACGACAATAAGCCATTCACTGTCAAGGATATGGGTGTTGCCGGTGCAATTACAGTAATTCTCAGGGATGCATTATCACCAAACCTTGTACAGACGACAGAACATACGCCTGCATTCGTTCATGGAGGTCCTTTTGCAAATATCGCCCATGGATGCAACTCGATACTTGCAACCAAGCTTGCCATGACTTACGGCGATTATGCTATCACCGAAGCTGGCTTTGGTGCTGATCTTGGCGCAGAGAAATTCTATGACATCAAATGCCGCAAGGCCGGCCTTACACCAAAACTCACAGTACTTGTAGTGACCGCACGTGCATTGAAGATGCATGGTGGCGTTTCACAGGATATGGTAGAGGAGCCGAACCTTGATGCCTTGAAGATCGGTGTTGCAAATATGGACAAGCATCTTGACAATATAGAAAGCTTCGGCCAGACTGCTGTAGTGGCCTTTAACAGATATGGTGATGATGTTCAGGATGAAATTGACTTCGTTCGTCAGCACTGTACGGAAAGAGGAATCGGATTTGCCGTAAACAATGCCTTTGTGGAAGGCGGAACAGGAGCGATGGAACTTGCTGAGCTTGTAGTCAGGACTATAGAAGAGAATCCATCTAAAGAGCTGAAGTTCACTTACTCTGACGAAGATGACGTGAAGACCAAAGTAAGCAAGGTAGCTAAGAACATCTACGGAGCCAAGAACATAAAATTCAGTGCAACAGCCTTGAAGAAGATTGCAATGATAGAGGAATTGGGCTATTCGTCATTCCCTGTATGTATCGCAAAAACCCAATACTCATTCTCGACCGATCCTAAACGAATCAATGTACCTAAGGATTTCGAGTTCAATGTTCAGGATATCGTAATCAATGCAGGAGCTGAAATGCTTGTCGTGATTTCAGGTGATATAATGAGAATGCCAGGTCTGCCGAAGAGCCCTCAGGCTTTGAGGATCGACATAGTTGACGGAGAGATTGAAGGATTGTCGTAATGACAATCCTTTATCTTTTGGTGACTACGATCATGAACATTACTGCAATGACGGCAATGGATATGCCTATGATGATATTTGAGGTCAGCGCTTCTCCGAATACAAGAGTACCGACAAGAATTGCAGTTATAGGTTCGAATACTCCGAGCACTGAGGTCTTTGTTGCTCCGATGTTTCTTGTCGATACAGCCAGTGTCGCCATCGAAACTATGGTAGGAATCACAGCAAGTCCCGCAAGATTGACCCATGCCATTGTGCTGTCCAGTCCTGTCAGAAGTTCAGAGTCCGAAGTCAGGCTCATGACGCTGAACACAACTGCACCGACGAGAAGTGCATAGAAAGTAAGCAACGAATCAGAAATAGTCGATATTGACTTGCTTCTGTTGATGACTACAATGAAAAGAGCGTAGGCAAAAGCCGAGGCAGAAGCCAGAAATACACCTAAGGCGCTGACAGTCTGAGTTCCGTCACCAGCGCTCATGATCACGACTCCGGCAAATGTAGCTGCAATTGCAAGCCATACAGGAATAGATGGAACAACCTTCAGGAACACCATGATTATCGCTACAAATACAGGGAAAAGGAAGCTGAGCGTCGTTGCAAGACCAGAAGCGATGTATTTGTAGGATTCAAAAAGCAGTATACTGCTTGCAGTGAACAGCAGTCCGAGTGAGAGCAATACGAAGGCCTGCCTCATATTGATCTTAAATGTCTCCCTTTTCAGCAGAAGGAAGGCTCCGAGAAGGATCACAGCAATACTATATCTGAACAGGAGAATAGACTCTGTCGATGCTCCTTCGTTCATCAAAGGCATTGCGAACAAAGGATTAAGTCCATATGCTATTCCTGTAATGATACCTGCCGGGTATCCTATCATTGCGTTTCTGCTGAGTTTCTTCATGGGTGCTGATTTATTTTCGGCGACAAATTTATAAAATTAATGGTAGTATTTCATTATACAACCGTCTTTCTTGATAAATAAAGAATTAGTTCATAATTTTACAGATTATTCATTACTTGAAACTCTATGAAATACCATTGTTGTTTAACCATATTGCTCCTGATGTTCCTCAGTTCATCAGTGCAGGGACAGACTATTGATATCAACACCAGATTCGGAAAGGTCTCAAAAGATGAGGTTCAGCTCAATCACTACGACCGTGACACTTCTGCCAAAGCATTGATGCTATTTGAAAATACCCAGATATACCTCGGCATAAATGCTGGTGGTCAGTTCTTTGTCAGCAGGAAGAAGCATCTGAGAATCAAAGTGCTTAAGGAGGACGGAGTGAAATGGGGAGACTTCAAGATGATTCATTATCACGCTCCGGAAGAGAAGGAAATTATTTCCGGTATAGAGGTCGTCACCTTCAACATGGAGGGAGACAAGGTCGTCGAATCCAAGATGCCTAGAAAATACATATTCACAGAAGACTATTCGGAATATTACAAGCAGACTTCGTTTTCTGCTCAGGATGTCAAGGTCGGGTCTGTCATTGAGGTGAAATATGAAATCATGAGCGACAGATTCTGGGAAGTTGATGATGTTTATTTCCAGAGGAGAATTCCTGTCAATCTTGCGGAGTGCACGATAATGATTCCTCAATTCTTTACTTTCAACAAGAAGGTAAACGGTTCATTGCATGTTGATTATTCCGTGATTGAAGATTCAAGTTCAATTCCTATTCCTGGAACCAGCTATTCCTATTCGCTTTATACAGACAAATTCAAGATTGCAGATGTTCCTGCATTCAAGGTTGAACCATATGTGTACAATACTTCGCAATATCTCTCGGCAGTACATTATGACATCCGGAGCATGAATATCCCCGGAATCGTGACAGAAGATTTCAGTGTAGCATGGCCATCTGTAGATGAAAACTATCTGAATTCAGAAATGATGAGGATATTCAGAGGCGGATGCCATTTCAAGGATGAAATACAGACAATCCCTGTCGATGTCAGCGATGAAGAAAAGATTGCAGCAACTGTATGTCTGGTGAAGAATAAAGTGCAATGGGACAGAACATATAAATTGTTTCCGGAATCATTGGGACAGGCAATCAAGTCCCGCTCCGGATCGAATGCTGAGATCAACTGTCTCGTTGCAGGCTGTCTGCGTGAACTGGGATTTATTGTCGATCCTGTTCTTGTCAAATTCAGAAGTTCCGGCCATCTCCTCCTCTTTCAGCCAGAACTGCACCCTTATGACACATTTATTCTCTCTGTTACATCAGCTGATGGAACAGTAAGATATCTTGACTGCGGATTATCGGAAGGATACATCAATATTCTCGATCCTGAAATGTTGGTAGAAAATGCCAGACTGCTTCGTCCCGAAGGCAGAAGCAAGTGGTTAAATCTCAGTAATATAGCCAAGAGCGGCCAGATCATGAACGTTACTGCAGCCTTAGAGTCTGACCTCACCATCACAGGAAAAATGACGGCAAACTTCTTTGGAGAAGATTCCTATAGTTTCAAGGAAGATTATAATTCATATGAGAAGGAAGAAGACTTCATTTCAGACATGGAGAATGAACATTCAATTGAAATTCAGGAAATAGAAGTCAAAAAGTCAAAGATGTACTCAAAAGACGCATCTGTTTCCATCACATATACCGAGGCTCCAGACAATTCTGCAGATATGATATACATCAATCCGTTCTTCAGCAGATTCCATTCAAAAGATGCATTCCAGTCATTGACAAGGGACTATCCTGTTGATTTCCCATATCCATATTCCATCAGATACACATATACGCTGACCATTCCTGAAGGATATGCCATTGAACAGATTCCTGGCAACATTCTCCTGAAAATGGAACCGTTGGATGCATCTGTGAAACTCCTTGCAAAGCAGATGGGAAATAAGCTTATCCTATCATATCTATACACCCAGAACAAAAATCTTGGAATGCCTCAGGACTACAATGACATCAGGACATTCTGGCAGCATCTGGCGAATATATATGATACGATGATTGTACTTAAAAAGCTATGATCATGAGACTTATAATCATTCTAATGGCTTTGCTTGCCCATGTCGCACTGTATGCAGAAGATAATCACAATGCAATAATCCATAAGCATAGTGCGGTCTTTACCATGAATTCGCAGACATCCGGGAAGTTGAAGGTTTCCACAAAGATGACTATAGTCAACAAACATGGTCTTGCAACTGCAGAATTCATGGTATATAATGATGAGTTCAGGTCACTGTCATCATTTTCAGGTACGATTTCGGTTGGAGACAAGGTCATAAAGAAACTTAAGAAGTCTGACATATCTACGTACTCGATGACTGATGGCCTGGCTTCTGATGCATCTGTTGCTATATTCACGCCCAATGCTCCTTACCCTTTTGTCGTAGAATACAAGTATGAGGTGGATTATTCCAGAGGAATGGTAGACTTTCCTCCATTCTTTCCGGTTCTGGAACCAGATGTCAGACTCGATGAGTCCGAATACATCATACGACTTCCGGAAGGTACACAGATGCATTATCATTCCAGCGAACCTCCAACTGTCAGCAAAGAGTCCCGAAACGATGTTTATACATGGTCCTTCAGAGATTTTAAAGGTTATGTGTCCGAACATTTGATGCCAAGCATATTGTCATATGTTCCTTATGTCTATGCTTGTCCGGTTGAATTCAGCTACGGTGGCAAAAAGGGCAGTCAGATGAGCTGGAAGGAATCAGGAGAGTGGCTTTATAACCTTCATAAAGATACTGACCACGTTCCGGATGAACTGAAGTCGAGAATACTTGATGTTGTTTCCGGGCTCGATGATGATAAGGCGAAGATAAAGGCAATCTATACTTTTCTGAGAGAAAATACAAGATATGTCAGCATACAGCTTGGTATCGGAGGATTCAGACCTTTCCCTGTTGAAACAGTATTCAAGACCGGATTCGGCGACTGCAAGGCTTTATCATCTTATATGCAGGCTCTGCTGGGGATCGTAGGAATCGATTCGGAGTATCTGATTGTCAATACATCAGCATCCGATCTGATAGAAGGATACAGTTCGGTAGGGCAGATGAACCATGCGATGCTGTGCGTTCCTGTACAAAACGACACATTATGGATAGAATGTACTAACCCACGATATCCATTAGGTTACAGACACAGTTCAATAGCAGGGCACCAGGTTGTCCTGATCAAAGAAAATGGCGGTGAGGTAGTAAGAGTGCCGGATTACCCGGATTCATTGAGATTGCATTCCGAAAGCATAAGAGTAAGACTGAACCATGATGGTACTGCGACATGTACAGGTACAAGACATCTCATGCTTGACAAAGTAGAGCCATACATCTCGTTTGAGTCACTTGACCCGAAGAGTCAGTTTGCATCGATAATGACAGGGAACAATCTCAATCCAGATGAATTCAAGATAACTTCGATAAAAGATAACTTTGACTGGTGGCTCGATAATGAAGGGGAGTACATACCGGAAAAGCTGATCTCATACACATACCACGTAGCTGACTATGGCCGGGTCAGCGG
>JAEIGA010007161.1_pt1 | contig 16971 bp, 12 predicted proteins | sample 9270691 | NCBI WGS metagenome assembly JAEIGA01 (sample SAMN17057246, study PRJNA624740) | gut metagenome | biome: biome; isolation source: fecal sample | host: Bos grunniens | place: China: Xizang | collected 2019
AACAGATCCGACCCCCCAAAGTCCCGGCACATTGGTACGGCCGGTTTTATCCGTCCGCAGGCACATGGTGATTGCTTTTAAGTCAAGAGAGATCTCCGGTTTTGGATTAAAACCGCCACCCGCTTTTCCTTCAATCCATTTTGTCTGGGCGATCCGTTTCGGCATAAGATGTCCCATATTCCATCCTTCTCCTTCAGTCGCGTCTTCCGGAATCTTTGTGAAATCGATGAAAAACGGCGCTTTGCCTTCCCTGAGATCCTTCTGCATTCCTATCAGAAGCTCCGGCGTCATATCTTCAAATGCTTCCGGCTGGTACTTCATCGCTACATTTTCACCAGCAGCATTGAAGATAAGGCTCTGAAGACCATATACATAATTCTTTGTATTTCGGTAACACAGATCGATATATGTTGATTGTTCAATATTACGGAATTCAGCTCCTGCTTCCCAGCACCGCATCAGTGATGTGGCATGTGACATAAACATCCCGCCGGCACAGAAGTTAATACCATTTCCGGCTTCTACTACTGCTTTTGCCTGGAAAATATAGAAATCGAGATTGTCCAGATCAAATCCTACCGCTCCAACTGCTCGTTTATCGTCAAGCAGAATATTGGTAACATAGACCCGTTCTAATATTCTTACGCCCAGGGCCAGCGCATTTGTAGTAAGAGGGGTAATGTAATCCAGATCGATATTAACTGAAGACGACGGACTATGCGGCATCTCATGATGATGCTGAATGGAACCATCATCCTCATGATGATATACTGCACCAAGTTCCTGTAATTCTTCAATATACGTTGTGGCTCTTTCTTCATGGGCAAATAATACATCCTGATCATTCAGCCATAAACCGTTTGGATTATTCTCAATCTGGAACTTGCAGTATGCATCAATGTCATCTTCAGGTGCCATCATATGCATTCCATGACCTGCCCGTGTACTCTGTCCTGTATATCCATAATAATGCTTTTCGACGATAAGAACATCCAGATCCGGGCGTTCTTTTTTCAGTTTTGCACCTGTGGCAATACCTCCGAGTCCACCGCCGATAATCAGTACATCAGCAGTCAGTTTCTTCCCGAATTCTTCAATCTTACTCATATCACGTCCCCCCTCTTATTCGACATTAATTGCGTCATAAATAGGATCAAAAAATGCTAATTCCGGCGGAATGACTGTAATAGCTCCTGCCGGGCAATTCAGTTCACACTGCAGACATGCGACACATTCTTCTTCGTACGGAGCTTCAGAAATATTTTTTTCAGAATTCCATTTATAGACTTCGTAAACGCATGTTTTTACACAATTCATACAACCCATACATGCATTCTCATCCACCTTCACATGTGGCATTCTTCTCTCGTCTTTTTCAAATTCAAATAATTGTTCCAGACTTTTCATTCACATCCCCTCCTGTAATAGTTGAAGATACATTTTTATCATTACATTATAAATTGTATTATTATTTTGTATTTGACTGCTAGGTGACATTAACACAATAAAAACAGAATTTATGCTCTGTTTTTAGAATAATCACACTTTAAAACAAGAATCAGAATGATGTTTAAAAAAAGAAAGATTAAAAAGAATAAATAGGCTGATCTCATTCCCTGTCCGGAAAATGAACGAACAACGGCAATCAACAAGAAGGCCAGTTGGCCAATGAAACTTGACAACGGATATGCAATAGCATATACAGCACGAAATTCCTTTTGCCCAAAGATTGTAAGAATAAAAGATGTAAGGAAGATTTGCACCCCGGTCAGAGCCATACCTAAAAGTATAATGGAAAGAAAAACCAGACTGCGAACATTAGTAATATTACAGACCAGCGCAATCATATAAATGATATGCACAATCAGAAATGCATGGAAACAACCAAAACGATATTCCAGTTTCCCATTCAATACACCTGCTGCCAGACCAATCATAGCACATATGCTTAACATCACTAATACTACTGGTTCAGATATTCCTATTTCTTTGTGGCGGATTACGAACTGACTCATAACCCCCATAGTAACCAGCGTATAGGACCCAAAGAGTACTCCTGTGCACCATAACTGCGGCTTACTGATAACTTCACGTATCGGAACATTGGCAGATGCAATACTCTTTTTTATGACGGCATCCTCATCAGGAAAAGGGATATTATCCGGATATTCTCCATACTCCTGTGGTGTATTTCGTACTACTGTCAGACATATCAAAGCAAATACTACAAACAACAGACTGATCACAGATATTGTTTGTTCCATTCCGAAGTGATTGAAAAAGAATGTAAACAACGCAACAGATGTGGCTGAAGCAAATGGGATACCAATCCCTGTAAAACCGGAAGCAACCCCCTTTTTTTTAGGAAACCAATTCGCGATCAGTGCACTGCCTCCAATATAAGCAAATGTGCTTGAACAGGTAACTGTACCGCAAAGTCCGATTACATACAAAGGAATAACCTTTGCATGCCCATAAAGAAACAAAAAAAAAGCAGACAGCAACATTGACAGTACGATAGTAAAACGAGCTCCCATTTTACTACATACTTTTCCAAAGACTAATTGTCCCGGGACACTAATACATCCTGCCAGCGTTGCCAGAGAGAGAACTGATTCATAATTCCATCCCCTTGTATCTGCCAGCCTTGGCAAAATAATATTCATTCCATCAGAAGTAACGGCATTATAGGAAAAAAACATTAAGAATCCAATAATTATTATCTGCCAATGCCGTTTGCTAAAACTATAATCTCTCATTTTTATTCAAGAATAATATCTTTAATTAATATTTTTTGAGCCAGTTCATAAAGGTCCGGATCAATCGGTATATACAGTTCTACACTGACATTCGGAAATCCGTTTTGATCAAGTGCACTCTCTACAAGCTCTTTGACCTCAACGTGCACGTTTGGGCAGGATCTACACCTGCCCAGAACGTGCAGTGTTAATACGCCATCCTCAAATCCTAAGATCCGTACGTCTCCTCCGTCCTTTCTCAGGATTGGCAAAACACTCATTTTCAGAATCTGATCAATCTTGCTTAGCATCTCCATTAGTCTTTTATACCTGCTATATGCTTTACATTTTCAATCTTGGAGTTCAAATCATAATTACCCAGAATCGCAATATCTTCCATGACTGGAGAACCTCCTCCGTGTACTCCGGCCACCTGGAATGTAACACTGCTGTATTCGCCGGTCAGAAGATCCTGGGCCAACGCATATGCCCGCCAGATATTCTCTTCCGGCACTCCTTCCTTTCTGCGGATATATTTTTTGACAAACTCTCCGACTTCCGGACTGTTGAACTGTTTGCCGTCGGGAAGTGTTGCACATAGACCTCCAGCAATATCAGTCAAAGTATCCCACTCATGGAAAATATTATGCCCTGCATGACGTCTTGCCACATTACAGTAAATAGTATTTGGCACCTGTGTTCCGGAGGATACTTTCTGAGAAGTATAGGCAGCTGCAATTCCGGTTCCATATACCAGCTCTGCCACGCTGATCAGCTCTGCCAGCTTTTCTTTTACATGTGTAGTTTTTCTGATGTTCTGATAATCTGCCAGCAGTGCTGTCAGTCCCATGATGATATCACTGATTCCCGGTTTACAGCCAGTGTAGGAATGACGATGATACAACGCAAAACCAAGCGCATACCTGTCTGAGAACTCAGTTTCTCCATTCAAAAAGATTCTTTCATTCGGAACAAATACATCGTCAAATACTGTCATGCTTTCCAGGTCACCGTATCCATTGATCGGCGCATCCAGATTATCTTCCCGTTCAAGATAGAAACACTCCTTGCATATCATATAGACACCTTCCGTGTCTGCAGGGATAGCAAATGAAATCGCATAATCTGTTTCATCCGGTTTCAAAGTACGTACCGGGACAACGATGATCTCATCCGCATATGGTGCAATGGTATTGTGTACTTTACAGCCACGTACTACTACACCGTCAGGTCTGCGTTCTACTACATGCAGATACTGATCCGGATCCCATTGCTGCGCCGGTCTTGCAATACGATCTCCTTTCGGATCTGTCTGTGAACCGGCGCCGATCAGGTCGTTCTCCTGAAAATATTTGAGATAATTAATGAAATTCTCGTAATAATTCGTTCCATGTGCCGCATCCACATCTTTTGCTGCCGCTGATATACCATTGATCATATCTGCGCCCATACAACGCTGGATGCAGCCACCGGTCAGATTACACAGTTTACGTATGCACTCCTGTTTTTTCAGCAGATCTTCAATGCTCTGATTTACATGATTAAACCGATTGACTTTTTCTCCTGTGATATGAGATGTTGCTGTCAGCAAATCTTCAAATTCCGGGTCCTGTGCAAGATCAAATGTTTTTCCTATAACATTTGCGGCCTTGATAACACGCGGATCATCTCTGCCGATCGCCACGCCATCCAGATACACATTTTTCCTCATTTTCTTTAAATCTTCAAAATACTGGTCTCTTGTTCTCATCTTTTCTCCTTCCTGTCATCTGATATAAATGATATTTTTTCTATTCAGCTGTCATTCCGCCGTCTACACATATAGCCTGGCCAGTCATATAATTCGAACCTTCTGTTGCCAGGAAGACACATATCCCTGCCAGTTCCGCCGGTAGACCAAACCGGCGCATCGGGATTCGGCTGGTTATGTTTTTTACGATTGCATCATTATCAATGATTTCATCATTCATTGGAGTACGTACATATCCCGGACATACCGCATTGATCTGAATATTATATTTTGCCCATTCTAATGACAATGCTTTTGTCAGCTGGATCACACCACCTTTTGCCGCACAATACGGCGCAAGACCTTTCTGGCCGACCAGACCGGCGATCGATGCGATATTAATGATCTTGCCGCCACCCTGCTCTTTCATTAATGCAGCAGCTTTCTGACAGAGGAAAAACACTGCTTTTAAATCCACGTCGATCACATAATTCCAGTCTGATTCTGTTGTCCCTAATGCCGGACCAGTAATAGCAGCTCCTGCATTGTTTACAATGATATCTATCTTGCCAAAAGTATCTAATGTCTTATCAATGATCCGGTCAATATCTTTCATCTGCGAAATATCCGCTGCTAACGGCAAAACCTGGCAAGAAGGATTCGCATCTTTTAATTCCTTTGCCACCCGTTCACAGTCAGATTGCCTTCTGCTGATTATTGTAAGATTTGTGTTTTCCACGGCAAATGCTTCTGCGATTGCCCGACCAATCCCTTTAGTGGCACCGGTTACAACCACTGTCTTTCCTGACAGTTTATAATCCATGATCCATTCCTCCTTTTTTAGTTATTTCAAACGTGGAAACCCCATTTCACGAATATACTATCATCCGCAGAAGATAACGAATATGTCATCAACTCCGAAAACCTTATCGTTTTCTGTCGTGTTTTGTGACTTATCTACAAAACGGTTTTTAATCCGCATTACGTATTTGCAGTTCACTACATTTACCCTAAAACATTACATTGTTATGATTAATACATAGAAAAGGTGACTATCTGACTCTTAACGTACCCATATTTGATTTACAGGAGGAAAAAACATGGCAAACAAGAAAACGATTATCACAGCTGCACTTACAGGTGCTGTAACACCTGCAGGATACAAAATACCGGAAACACCGGAACAGATTGCTGAATCTGCCTATAACTGTTGGAAGCTTGGTGCATCTGTAGTCCATCTTCACATGCGTGACGAAGAAGGGCTTGGGACAATGGACGCAAAACGATTCGAAAAAACAATTGAACTGATTCGTTCCTATGAAGATTGTGATGTCATCATTAACTGTACATCTTCCGGAGACGGACGTGTTTCTCATGGAGATCCGGAAGGAAATGCCATCCGCATGCTCCATCACCGTACAGTTGACGGAATTGAAATGGGCACATATGATGCAGGATCCTTTAACTGGATGCCTTCCCAGGTCTTTATGAACACACCGGAATTCCTTGTGGATCTTGCAAAAGTATATAAAGAACGCGGGATCAAACCGGAATTTGAAATCTTTGATGCAGGAATGCTCGGAATTGTAGAATACTATTTGAAGAAAGGTATTTTGGATACGCCATGTCATTATCAGTTCTGTCTTGGCGTTCTTGGCGGCATGCCGGCTACAGTTGAAAACCTTCTTTATATGAAAGAGCATATTCCAGAAGGGTCTACATGGTCAGCATTCGGTGTCGGATCCGGCCATCTTCCCATCATGTACGCCACACTTGCCCTCGGCGGTCATATCCGTGTTGGTCTGGAAGACAATGTTGTATACGGATTTGACAAAAACGGGAAAAAGATTCTTGCAACAAACGAGATGCTTGTAGAAAGAGCTGTTCGCGCTGTTGAAACATTTGGAAATTCTGTCGCCACTTCAGCTGAAGCAAGAGAGATTCTTGGATTAAAGCCTCTAAACAGATAATTCGACAGGAAGGAGATAATAATCAGTTTCACGATCTGATTATTTAATTGAATCGTATGAAAAAAGCAAATCAAATCAAAAAAGTGACCTGTATCGGCGGCGGACTCATTGGTTCGAGCTGGGCAATCCAGTTTGCCATGGGCGGGTGTGACGTAACCATTCTAATCCGTAGAAATCATGATAAGATCAGAGACCAGATTCAGGCCAGTCTTGATTCTCTAGTGGCACTTGAAGCTATCTCAAAAGAGGATTCCGACCGGATCTTTTCATCTATCCATCTAACCACTGACATATCAGAATCTATGTCCGATGCGGATTTTGTTCAGGAGAATGGTCCGGAACGGTTGGATGTCAAGCAGGATCTTCTTGCAAAGGCAGAAGAAATCCTGCCCGAAGATGCTATTTATGCCAGCAGTACTTCAGGACTTTTGATTTCTGATATCACCAGGAATGCTGTCCACCCGGAACGATGTATAGGTGCACATCCTTATAATCCCCCACATTTAATTCCGCTTGTGGAACTGACAAAAAGCCCTTCCTGCACAGATGAAACTTTGGCTCTTGCCAAAGAATTTTATCTGCTGATCGGGAAGGAACCTGTCATATTAAACAAAGAATGCAAAGGGTTTATCTCTAACCGTCTGCAGATGGCTATATACAGAGAGATGACAGATCTTGTGGCACGAGGAGTATGTTCTCTGGAGGATATTGACCGGGCCTTGTTATACGGGCCGGGAATTCGCTGGGCTGCGTTCGGGCATAATATGATTCTGCAGCTTGGAAGCGCTAACGGAATTGCCGGAATGTTTGACCTTTTGGGTGATACGATCAACGACTGGATGGCTGATATGGCTAATTGGACCACCATGGATCCGGACTGGGGTGCATTTGCCCAGCAGGAAGTTAATAAAGAAATGACAAATTTACCTTCATTTATGGGTAATACTACCGAGGAATGCCGCGCATTCCGGGACAAAGTCCTGATAGAAATACTTAAGCTTCATCATAAATTATGAGGAAGAAAGGAGACTTTCCGAACTATGGGTTATATCTTAGACGAAACCGGAAAAGAACTGGTTGCTTTAACGAAAGAATTTATGGAAGGTGCTGTTGCACCACACGTTGCAGAGTTAGATAAAAAGCACGAATTTCCAATGGACCTCTATCAACAGGCATTTGAACTGGGTTTTCATGCTATCGAAATACCTGAGGAATATGGCGGAAGCGGATTGGACTATATTACTGTCGCCGCCATGCTAGAAGAAATGGCAAAAGTTGACGCCGGCTTTGCAGTCACTATGATGAGTTATTCTCTGGCTCTAAAACCACTTCTCCTGTTCGGTACTGAGGAACAGAAAAAAAGTATTACTGATAAAATTGTTCCAGACGGCGGTTTTTGTGCATTTGCCCTGACCGAACCGGATGCAGGATCAGATGCAGGTGCTGTAAAAACAAAAGCCGAAAAAGATGGTGATGAATATGTGATCAACGGCTCTAAATGCTTTATCACAAGTGCAGCGTATGCCGATATAATTACAGTATTTGCATCAACAGATACCTCAAAAGGAGTCAAAGGGCTTTCTGCCTTTATTGTTGAACGCGACACTCCTGGTATTTCATTTGGAAAACCAGAAGACAAAATGGGGATCCGCCTGTCTAGTACCTGTTCTATCGCTTTTGATGATGTAAGGATTCCTGCTGCAAACTTACTTGGTGAAGAGGGACAGGGATTTAAAATCGCTATGGAGACATTGAATCTTGCCCGCCCACTGACTGCTGCATGTGCTGTCGGCATAGCACAGCGTGCTATTGAAGAGGCAATCACTTATGCAAACGAACGAATCGCTTTTGGAAAACCTATCCTGAAGAATCAGGGCATTTCATTTAAATTGGCTGAAATGGAAATTCAGATTGAAACAGCCCGGCAGATTACTGCGCATGCGTTTGATCTGTATCAGAAAGGGTTGCCATTTATTAAAGAGGCGGCTATCGCAAAGTGTTATGCCGGTGATATTGCAGTTTCTTGTGCATTAGAGGCGATTCAGATACTCGGCGGGTATGGATATACTACAGAATATCCGGTCGAAAAACTCTTAAGGGATTCAAAAATCTTTCAGATTTTTGAAGGAACTTCAGAAATTCAAAAAATCACTATTGCTGACCAGATCAGTAAAAAGTATCTGTAAACATTTCTATTATTATATAATACAATAGGGAATTCCTCATGGAGGAATTCCCCAAAATGAAGACCTGCCTTGTTGCAGGTCTTTTTATATATGGTTTTACCTTAATGTCATGCCGCCATCAACCGTTAGTACCTGCCCTGTGATGGAACAGGCATATGAGGAAGCAAGATATAGTGCTGCGTATGCAATATCCATTTCTGTTTGCGGATACCCTAAGGGAATCATCTCTTTAATACTGTTCTGCCACAGGGCTTCTCTTTCTTCTGTTCTTTCTCTATTAGCACCTTCTTTTCCCCTAAAGTCTGACTCCATACCATCAAGTATATCTTCCCACATTGATGTACGTACAATTCCCGGTGCAATGCTGTTGATCCTTATCCCATATGGTGCCGCCCGTTTGGCAGCACTCTTTGTCAGACTCAGCATTGCGGCTTTTGTGGCTCCATAATGTTGTAAAATATCAGAATTGATCAATGCTGCGATTGACGATATCGTAATAATCGAACCACAGTGTTTCGGAATCATTGCTTTCATACCGTGACAAAGAATGTGGCTGCACCCGAAAACGTTTACTTCAAACAACTGTCGTATGTCTTCTTCAGAAATATATAACATATCATCAGTGGCAATTATGCCCGCAGCATGTATGATTACATCAATACTTCCGCCACCGAAAGAAACCGCATCCTTTATCAATTTTTCAACCTGCGATCCATTCGACACATCACATCGGCTAAAGCCAGCCTCAACACCTTTCTCTATCAATGAAGAAACCACATTCAGCCCTTGTGTTTCATTACGGCATCCGATATACACATTTGCTCCAGCATCTGCAAATGCTTCGGCAATCGATTTTCCAATACCTCTGCCTCCTCCAGTTACACAAATATTTTTCCCGGTATAATCAAACATCATACTCCTTTTCTCCAACGATAAATATACTACAGATTCAATGCTAACTGCCATCCTTCAGCCGTAGCATCTTTGATCTTTCCGACCTGACGGCAATCTCCTATAATATAAAATTCATCCGTACAGGAACTTAATTCTATTACTTCATCCCATTTTGGTTTCATTCCCGCTGCAAGAATGACTGTATCTGCCGGGAAAAAACATTCGTTGTCGTCTTTATCTGTTCCATAAAGGCCCTTTGTCTCTATACGTGTCCCCATAACACCTGTTGCCTGATCAATTTTCAGATCCCTGAACTGAAAATGGATCGCCGGCTGATGCATAGCATTCGCGTCCTCTGCGATAATATCCTTTGCTTCCACGACAGTTACCTGTTTTCCTTTTTTTGCCAGATATATTGCGGTTTCCGCCCCAACAAGGCCACCTCCCAGAATGACAACTCTTTCTCCAAGTTCTGACAGATCCTCTGTCAGTTTTGTCGCAAGAATCACATTAGGCAGACCAGCACCCGGGATCGGTGGTATTATATCTTCTGATCCAATTGCTGCGACTAACACATCAGGCTTAAAAGATTCTACATACGATGGTGTCACTTCTGTTCCTGTCAGAACAGTCACTCCATACTTATCTGCCAAAAATCTCTGTGTTCTGGAGAATTCATATGCATTTTTCTTAAACGGTACTTTTTGTTCACATCGCAGCAAACCGCCGGTATCCGGTTCTTTTTCACAAACTGTTACATTATGTCCTCGTCTGGCTGCTGTAACAGCAAACTCCATTCCTGCCGGGCCGCCTCCGGCCACTAAAATCTTTTTGGGGTCATTTGTCGATTCTTTTTCTCTCCGGTCGAATTCCTTTCCGATACGTGGATTAATGGCACATGTCAATTCGTGATGTGGTTCACATTCTTCTCCTACACATGCATCGCAGCGCATGCACCGAAGAAGTTCTTTTTCCTGATGCATCATGATTTTTCGCGGGAAAAACGGATCTGCGACAGATCCTCTTCCCATTTCAATCAGATCAGCCTTGCCGGTCGCGATGACTTCTTCCATTAATTCCGGATCTGAAAAACCCCCAACCGTTGAAACCGGTACAGAGACCTCTTTTTTCACTGCTGCCGCCATCTCCAGAAGATGCGCTTCCGGTTTAAACATATCAGACAAAAAGGTCAGCATTGCCTCCATATATTCATGATTACCTGCAGAAATATTAATCAGATCTACTTTATCTTCTAAGTGTTTTGCAATACGGATTCCTTCCTCAATGTCGTATCCTCCCGGCAAATGCTCTTTCCCGCAAATCCGGATTTCTAACGGATACTTTTTCCCAACTTCCTTTCTTACCGCGGCAATCACCTCATCAACAAACCGCATTCTGTTTTCAAAACTTCCACCCCACTGATCATCACGTTTATTGGTTGCCTCTGACATAAACTGGGTGATCAGCCAGCCATGGGCTCCGTGCAGATTGATCATCTGGAATCCGGCCTGCTTTGCTCTTCTCGCCGCTCTTGCATATGATGAAATGGTATCCCGGATCCTGGCTTCATCCATCTGTTGACAGATCAGACCGCCCGGCAGCTCTTCATACATCGGGCCATAGATAGGCAGTCCGGTTGCTTCCATACTGAAGGTATTACTGTTCGCGAACTTTCCTGCATGGTTTATTTCTATTGCAGCAACTGCGCCATGTCGCCGGATGGCAGCTGCGATTTCATGGATTGGCGGGATGCATTCATCAGTATCCAGACATACCCGTTTAGGGTGAGCCTTTCCTGACAGCGAGTCAACGATACAATCCCCCAGTGAAACGATGCTGAAACCTCCCTCAGCTTTGCATTCAAAGAAACTTCTTTCATTTTCCCGCGGCAGGTCTTTCAGATCCATTTTCTGTAATGACTGGGGTGCTGCGACGATCCTGTTTCTTAAAATCACATTTCCTAACACCAAAGGGCTTAATAAATGTGGATATTTTTTACTCATCATATATCTCCTAACACTTTATTCTATCCTAAATGTTGTTGGTTTTATGTTTATAATTCTATCGAAAATATCTGATTGATTAAATGTTTGCTGCTGACAAACCCTGTCGTTCAGATTCATGGAAATTGGAGCTTTTTTACAATATATTTCCATTAGAACCAAACAATATTATCTAAAGCTGACCTGTTCGATTCATCCATGTTTCTTCTATACTTTTTATATATTGAGATAAGTTTAAACTCATTTATTAATGCATAGGAGGATTATGATGTCATTGCAATATCCAACCCTTTTTTCCCCGATTCGGATCGGTACACAGGTTTTTAAAAACAGGCTTGTCTGCCCGCCCAGCAGTATTCTCTGTTCGGCCCGGGACATGGAACAATCTCCGTCTTCTGAGGCCATCGCCCATTATGCTGAAAAGGCGAAAGGCGGTGCCGCACTTGTTACACTGACACATGCAAGTTATGCCCCTACTGAACCGACCAGAAATGAATCTGTCTGGGATCTTTATACGTTTAATGCTCTGAATGGTATGGCAGAGATCGCAGATGCAATTCATTTTTACGGTTCTAAAGTGTCAATGGAACTTTTCTGGCCAGGTTCCCGCGGTTGGCAGGGTTATACAGTAAGTGATGGTATCCTGCTGCCTACTGGAGAGATTGGAAAAGAAATGCCGGAAAGTGAGATGAGATTTTTAGCTGACAGCTATGCTACAGCTGCCGCCCGCCTTCAGGAAGCAGGGTTTGATGGCGTCTGTATTCATATGGCACATGGTTGGCAGTTGGCACAATTCTTATCTCCTTTAACTAATAAACGTACTGACGATTATGGCGGCTGCCTGGAAAACCGTGTCCGTTTCCCACGCATGATCCTTGAAGAGATCCGCAAAAAGACAGGTCGCGATATGTTTATCGAAATACGTATATCCGGCGACGAATTAGAAGAAGGAAGCATGAGACTTGAAGACAGTATTAATACAGTTGCTTTAATGCAGGATACGATCGATATGGTTAATGTATCTGTCGGTCTTCATAATACCAAATGGTTTACAACAACACATGCATGCGGATTCCTTCCGGAAACACCGCTTATTCGTTATGCGGAAGCATATAAAAAATCCGGTAAGATCCATATCCCTGTGGTGGGCATTGGCGCAATACAGGATCCTGAAGATGCCGAACGATTTTTGTATAACGGATCCGCAGATCTGATCGCAATTGCCCGTGGTTTTATTGCAGATCACGAGCTGGGAATCAAAGCAAGAGAAGGAAGACGTGAAGACATTCGTCCCTGTATTAAATGCATGCGCTGCCATGACAGTTCTGCCTTTGAACACCGCTTCCGCTGCTCTGTCAATCCTGTGATCGGTATGGAAAATAAGCTTGCTGATTTGACCCCGCAAACTACACCTAAAAGGGTGGCTGTTATAGGAGGCGGTCCGGCAGGGATGGTTGCTGCTCTGACAGCTGCCAGACGCGGACATGATGTTACTCTGTACGAAAAGAAGGATCATTTGGGCGGTGCTATCATATTTGCTGATTATGTATCGTTTAAATACCCGTTAAACAAATACCGTAAATGGCTGGTATCCCAGATTGAAAAAAGCCCGGTAACTGTTGTAACTGGTACTGAGATGACCCCTGAATTATTGAAAGAAAAAGAGTTTGACGCAGCTATCATTGCTCTTGGAGCAGAACCTGTTATACCGCCGATCCCCGGTCTTGACTCGAACGAGATTTTGCCTGCCACGAAAGTATACGGCAATGAAGACCGGCTAAGCGACGACCTGATCGTAATAGGCGGCGGACAGGTTGGATGTGAAACAGCTCTTCATCTTGCCAAATGTGGAAAACATGTAACCATTCTTGAGATGCGGGACCGCCTGGCTCCTGACGCATCCGTAACACATCGAAACGAACTGATCAACGAGTTATGTTCTGAAAGCAATCTGGACTTTCTTACCGGCGTTCAGTGTGTAGAAATCAAAGGATCAGAAGTATCACTTAAACCTCTTGGAACAGTCATTACGAAAGCTGATGTGGTTGCCGAGCTGTCCAAGATGACCGGCACGGCACAGGCTCCCGGTTCTCTTTCAAATGAAGCAAATGCTGCTGGCAGCTATTCTTTTCAGAATTCACTAATGATGAAAACAGCTGATCAATTGATCCTGGCAGCCGGAATGAGGGCTCTTAATGATCTGGCATTTGAATTCTATGGGGCTGCGGATCAAATCGTAACAGTTGGTGACTGTAATCGCGCAAGAACTGTAGAAGCAGCAACAAGAGAGGCGTACTTTGCTGCATTATGTATTTAATATCTGATCTTCAACATACATTAAAAAGAAGAGATAGCATCAATCGATGCTATCTCTTCTTTCATATCTTCGTTAGTACCGCATTACTGAACCGTTTCTGTTTCACCATCTTCTAATGCAAATTGTGCTTCTTTGTCGCGCGCAAAGTTTTCATTCCGAATACAAAGTAATAATATAATCGCTATTACCATAACTATTGCAAGGCCAATATAGGAACCTAAGTATCCTAACGGAGTAAGCTGTGCGATCGTCGTCATAAATACTGCGCATACAGCAGATCCGATCATGATGAACAGCTGAACGTATTCCAATACTGCCTGAAATTGCTGTCTGCCCCAAAACCGGACCGTGAGAGATACCGGGAAGTTAGATGCGCCTCCAACTACTGCACCGATCAAGAACAACGCAATATATGTAACAGCCATAATACCGTTGGCAAAAACCAAACATAACGGTCCCACGACGCCCAGGGCACATGTTACGATCGCAGCTTTCTTTGTGCCGATCGCAGCGTCAAGCGCACCTAATGCAAAACTGCCAATAGCTGCCACAACACCTGTTATGAGCATCATTCCGGAAGCAACTTCTAAAGTAAAGCCGATATCTGTCAGGGCATTTAACAATGTCATCATCGCCCCGCCGCCGAATATACAGTACAGGAGTGTTGTAATCGCAAGGCACCAGTATTCTTTACACTTAAATAATCTGTTAATTTTCCATGGCGAATTAGCAACAATTTTTCTAACCATTTCAGCATCGGCTTTTGCCTGTTCCATTGTCATATTAGGATCATTATCCGGTTTCAGCCCTCTCTGCTCAGGATAGTCACGTACATAGAAAATTGTTAACAACAATACCACCAGGCCGATTATAATATATGGAATCCACATACGCTGTAAACCAAACACTTTATAAGCCCACTGTAACATGAAGATTGTAATACCACTGCCTAACGGGATACTAAGCGTCGCAAAACCCATTACAAAGCCTTTTTTCTTGGGGAACCATGTACCAATGATCAATGGGTTTGTACAATGTCCTAAAATGTTACCCGCAATCGTCACAACAACGATCATAGCCAATGTAAAACCATAGGATGATGTAAAGCACAAAACAACAAGAGCTAATACATAGACAACCCCCATTGTAATGCCCATGTTTCTCGGCGATACTTTTTTTACTAATCTGGCAACAATAAGCGAGCCAATAATATTACCAATACCTCCAATTGCAGTCATATTTAATATTACTACAGGATCCCATCCATATGCGGCATTCCAAAAACCGCCTGCAAGCTGCCATACAGAACCTAAAATTCCTGCCAGGGCATAAGCCAGGAAGCAATAAATAGCATAAATCCACCCTTTTGTTCCCAAATTTGCAGCAGAATCTTTCGCCTTCATAGCAAAATCTCCTTTCTCTTTCCTAAAAATCTTTATCTATACACATAATGACCTGCTTTGTACTTGGGTTTGATTATAGGAAGCTGTAAATAAGAATCATAATTCCCTCCGGCATGGACTATATGTTTGCCCTTATTGCGTAAATCCCAGGTAAATGGTTCGAACCATCTTTCATCTCTGATATAATGCCCTGCTAACTGAACCTGCAGTTTTTCTCCTTTATGCCAGATTCTTGACATACCGAAAATCTCTACTTCAGCAGGAACCACTTCTTTCGGTTGTAATAACTCTTCTTTCAGGTGAGAATGTACAGGGACAATATCTGTTGATTCAGCTTCATCTAACGCTCTGTGAGAAACACGAAGTTTTCCCCATGCTCCAGGATGCGGTTGATCAATGATCCATGTAGGGATTTCTTCTCCGTCTTCAGACAACTTCTTAACATGTACGAATAAATCAATGTCATCACTGCCTTCCGCTTCAAGCCATACTTTTAATTTTGTATGTCCGATAATCTCTGTGTCTTCATTAAACTGAATTGTAAATGTAGTGAATCCTTTTTCTGCATCATAAGAAGTTTTACATTCTGTCGTCGGTTTGTCTTCTGACAAAGAAAGATAAGATGCATTAAGGTAATACTTCTTATATTCTGTTCTTGCTAATGGGAATTCTCGTTCCGGACGTTCTACAGAATAGTCCAAATCATATGCATCCATAACATCAAGGCGTACACGCGGCACCAGATCCCAACCATTATGCATGCCAATCAAGTACCGGTCAAAGAATAGTTTTGCATCTTCTAAATGCGCATTACAGTACTGATCTCTCCATTCCTGTTCTCTATGAATCCGGATCCATTTATCTTTAGAAGGGATTTTCTCCCATGCATTTAGAGTGCCTCTGTAATGCATATGCTGTAAACCAATACATATATATACCGGAATCGTAATATTTTCGAATTTTGGAATTTTATCTTCCCAATATGCATTCATAAGCGGATATTTCCGCAGATTTCCACCAAAATATTCTGTGTACCCTGTATCATTTCCTAAAGCACTTAAGGCAAACTCCGGGAAAGAAACAGATGGAACACCATCTTCAGTAATCAGTTCCCTGTATGCATCTGAACATCCTTCCCACGGGCAGATTGCCTTTAAATGTGGCGGCTGCTCCGCTGCAATAAACCACTGTATTATTGCCAGGTAGGAATTACCAAGCATACCGACACTGCCATTACACCATTCAAGTTCTGCTATCCATTCGATAAAATCATATCCATCAAGAGCTTCTGCCCTGCCTAAAAAAGTTAAATCACCCTCTGAATTTCCTACACCTCTTGGATCCGGATTAGCGATGGCATATCCCTGATAACACCACCATAACGGATCCGGTCCTTCGCACTTGGTATACTCAGAAATGGCCTCAATTGGAACTCCCGGCATCTGATATGGGCCTTGAAAACCATATGGTTTTTTGCCGTAATCACTCCATGCAACGATTACCGGGATTTTCTTTTCAGTCACTGGTCTGTAGATGTCCGTATAAATCTTTGTGCCATCTCTAAGGAACATTTCAACGTCCTGTTCGCAAATGATTCCCGGAGCGATTTCATATGTACACGGGTTCAATTCTCCATAGTAACCAGCGCCTAAGAATGGTCCGCCCGGCTGTAATGGGATGCGGCGGCGCATACAAACATCCAGCTTTTCTCCATTAAAATCTTTTGTTTTA
>JAEIGA010007162.1_pt1 | contig 16971 bp, 14 predicted proteins | sample 9270691 | NCBI WGS metagenome assembly JAEIGA01 (sample SAMN17057246, study PRJNA624740) | gut metagenome | biome: biome; isolation source: fecal sample | host: Bos grunniens | place: China: Xizang | collected 2019
ATCCTTGAGATCCGTGGCGGATCAGGTGGAGACGAGGCGGCTATCTTTGCCGGCGACCTCTTCCGTATGTACTCGAAGTACATCGAGAACCGTGGCTGGAGAATGGAGGTTACAAGCCAGGCTGAAGGTGCAGCGGGCGGATTCAAGGAAATTGTCTGCAAGGTTACAGGTGATGGCGTGTATGGCGTGCTGAAGTACGAGTCAGGAGTACACCGCGTGCAGCGTGTCCCTCAGACAGAGACTCAGGGCCGTGTCCACACATCTGCAGCATCGGTTGCAGTCCTTCCTGAGGCTGACGAGTTCGACGTTGAACTTAACATGAACGACATCCGTAAGGACACATTCTGTTCTTCAGGTCCTGGCGGACAGTCTGTGAACACAACATACTCGGCTATCCGTCTTACCCACATCCCAACAGGTATCGTGGTACAGTGTCAGGACGAGAAGTCGCAGCTGAAGAACTTCGACAAGGCTCTCGCCGAACTCCGTACACGTCTCTACAACATGGAGTACGAGAAGTACCTTGCAGAGATTTCAGCAAAGCGTAAGACCATGGTCGCAGGTGGTGACCGTTCGGCAAAGATCCGTACATACAACTACCCTCAGTCCCGTGTGACCGACCACCGTATCAACTACACGATGTACAACCTTCCGGTATTCATGGACGGAGCGATCCAGGATGTGATCGACCAGCTCCAGATCGCCGAGAACGCAGAGCGCCTTAAGGCAGCAGAATAAAAAAAGGACCTTTCAAAAAGGTCCTTTTTTTATTCTGCTGCCAAAGTCTTATCTGACATAAGCCTTGGCCATGTCTCTGAGGCCCTTAGGCATGTGGTCGAAACTTCCCTTGACATACTTTCCTTCCTTGAATTTTGTTTCAGTCTCCTTGCTGATGACGTTGCCGAATGACTTGTACCATTCCCATTCGATCCTGACTTCAGCAGAGTCTTCGGTAATCAGCGGACTGATTGGGAAACTGATGTAGCCTCCCGCCATGGCATATTCCTCAGAGTTTCCCTTGTCGAGATTCTCTCCGTATGAGTTGTGGGTAAGTCTGAAGAGGTAGCCCTTTTCAGTCTCCTGCTGCACGAGGTTGATCATGTGAAGAGTCTCGCTGTTGTTCTTCTTTGGGAATACCACATAAAGGTTGATGTATCCGCCTGAGAACCAGGCATATTCAACATGCACAGGATCTTCGACAAGTTTTTCCTCCTCAATCTCTGTTCCAAGTGTGAGGATGTCCTTGACCTTCACTTCCGCCATACCTGTGAGGCGTATGTCATATTCGTTATCAAGACCACCTGCAGTCTTGTTGAGCACATCGCACATGATGTATGCCCTGTCCATATCGAGAAGATTCTTCACTACGCCAGGTGACTTCTCCACAACATTGAAGATGTTGCCCTGGTCTGATACGAAATGTCCTTCAGTGACATTTCCCATTGTCATGTTTCCATACTGGATTGTTGTGTCCTTCTTGCATGACACGGCTGCGATGCATGCGATGGCAGCTACGATGTAAGTAAGTTTTCTTTTTATCATTTTCATATGGTTTTTCTGGATGATGTCGTAAACGACATCGTAGATGCACTATTGCCGAAAATCGTTGCACTTGATTATGAAACTTGGTAAATTTGTGATGAAATTCTACCATATATGATAACATTCGTACTGTCAGTCCTGCTTCTTTTCGCGGCATACTTCGTTTATGGCAAGATCGTGGAACGCTATCTTGACGTTGACCCATCCAGAAAGACTCCGGCCTATGAGAAGGCTGACGGAGTAGACTTCCATCCGATGCCTACATGGAAGGTCTTCATAATCCAGTTTCTGAACATTGCCGGCCTCGGCCCAATCTTCGGAGCGGTAACAGGTGCGGCGTACGGACCGGCAGCCTATATCTGGATAGTCGTAGGTTGTATCTTTATGGGGGCAGTCCATGATTTCTTTGCCGGAATGATGTCCATACATGGAGGCGGCGCCAATATGCCGGACATTGCCGCAAGATATCTTGGCAGGAGAACGAAGGTCTTCGTCAACATCGTGGTCGCATTTCTCCTCCTCGCTGTGGGTGTGTCCTTCGTGATCGGACCATCGGGATTGATGCAGAACCTCACGAACATTGATAAGGAGATATGGCTCTATGTCATATTCGGCTATTATATCCTGGCTACGCTTCTGCCTGTGGATAAGATAATAGGAAGCATATATCCATATATGGGAGTGATCCTTCTCTTCATGGCCCTGGGTGTGGGTGTGATGCTTATAGCCGGTGACCTGAACGGAACCCATGAAATGATAGAGCTGACTCCTTCAGTGCTCAAGAACTGGCATGCGGATCCGCAGACGAACATCCTTGTGCCTATGATGTTCATCGTCATATCATGTGGCGCGATATCCGGCTTCCACGCGACGCAGTCGCCGATGATGGCCCGTTGCCTGAAGAATGAGAAGCATGCGCGTCCTGTCTTCTACGGTGCCATGGTAGCGGAGGGAATCGTTGCCATGATATGGGCAACCGCGGCTATGGCTTACTTTGGAGGCCCGGAGGGCTTGAATGCAGCCATGACTGATGCCGGAACGATGGTGGACGGTGTTCTTGTGAAGAATGCCCAGCCTGCGGACATCGTTGACATGATATGCAGAAGCTGGCTTGGAAAGGTGGGAGCGGTGATCGCCATACTCGGTGTCGTCATCTGTCCGATCACATCAGGAGACACTGCCTTCAGAAGCCTTAGGCTGTCGCTTGCCGATCTGCTGAAGTGCGATCAGAAACCTATCACGAAGCGACTGCTCGTAAGCCTTCCGATCTTCTTTGTCGCCTTCCTTTTCTGCAAGGTGGATTTCTCGACAGCGTGGAACTATCTTGGTATCGCAAACCAGATCCTTGCGGCTACAGTGCTTTGGACCGGTGCCGCATACCTTATAAATAAAGGAAGAGCACACTGGATGTGTTCTCTTCCTGCATCTTTCCTGACGTTCGTGTGTGTCAGCTATCTGATTGTGGCTCCTCTCGGACTCAGACTTGCTCCGGTCATCGGTTATGTGGCAGGAGCCGCTGCCGGCCTCGGTATCCTTATCCTTTTCATTATCAAAGGAGTAAAGGCTTCCAGGTCTAGCCTACAGAGTACTTCTTTCTAGTAGGCCTTCCGATAAGCTGGATGTCAAATCCTTCTATCCTGTATCCCTTAACCTTCTTGCGGCTGAGGTGTGATTCTATGAGCATGACGAGTTCGTCGTCGATCACATCCCTGAATGCATGGTTTGCCTGGTCGTAGAAATGGATGTGCTTGAATGTGTTTACATCGAAGTACATCTTGTTGTTCGAACTTAGCCTGTGGTGGTATATGCCAAGCTCAGCCATCTGGGTCAGGATGTTGTATACCGATGCTACGGTAACCTTTGCAGTGCTCTTCTCCTTGATGGCCTCGGTTACCATGTCCGCTGACGCATGTCCCAGGGAGATCATCGCCTCATGTACTGCCAGTCTCTGTGGGGTGGCCTTAAGGTCGTTCTTCTTCAGTATTGCCTTGAATTCTTCAAGGTTAGGGCATTTGTGTGTATTCATAATTTGTCATTAACTGCGCAAAGATATTTCTTTTGGACCAAAATCCCAAATAATTTAGAAAGTTTCTAATCTAATGGCGGCGGGAATCCTCTCCATTTTGTGATTTAATCCGAAAAATTGCTATTTTTGCGGCCGTTTTTAACATGATGAAAATGAAAGAGTTCAAAGGATTCAAGACCTATGCTCTCGTTACGGGAGCAGCTTCCGGAATGGGAAGAATCTATTCCATGGAGCTTGCCAGGAAGGGCTACAACATCATAATGGTTGATATAAATGCGGCTGGTCTTCAGGAGACTGAACGTATGGTGAAGGCTGAGGTGGAAACATCTGCGCAGATCGCTGCGGAATGCAGGGACGCATTCCGTACAATGGCGATTGTGCAGGACCTTTCCGTGACTGATGCCGCTGACAGGATATTCAAGGCGACCGAGGCAGCCGGCTGCAAGGTCGAGGTGCTTGTAAATAATGCCGGAGTGATGTATTGCCAGGGTATTGCCGAGACATCGGAAAGAATGCTGAACATCATCATGATGGTGCATATGTACACCCCACTCATGCTCTGCAGAAAGTATGTCATCGGCATGAAGGAGAGGAAGTGTGGCTACATCCTCAATATTTCTTCACTCGCAGCATGGATGATATGGCCGGGAATCGGCATGTATGGCCACACCAAGAGATTCGTAAGGGACTATTCGCGCGAGTTGAGGATTGAGTGCCAGAAGACGGGAGTCAGTGTTACCAATGCGTATTTCGGTGCAGTGGATACACCTCTGGTGCCGCTGAAGGACAGCCTTCGCAAGCTTGCACGCGCGCTCACAGTGATGATCAGACCGGAAAAGGCGGTCAGCAGGGCGCTCAGAGCCACATTCCACCGCCGTAGGGGAACCATGCCAGGCCTACTCAACAAACTCTTCCTTCCGCTGATCATCATCATGCCTGATTGCCTCCTTGGCTGGATTTACAGAAAGGCAAAGCCATATCTGATGAAAGTCTGATAAAAATCACTATATTTGCAAATTACGCAAACTTTGTATTATGGAAACAGTAAAATGTCTTATTATCGGAGGTGGTCCTGCAGGTTACACTGCGGCTATCTATGCGTCAAGGGCTGACCTTGCGCCAGTGGTTTACGAGGGTATCCAGCCAGGTGGCCAGCTTACCACAACAACAGATATCGAAAACTATCCGGGTTTTGAGAACGGTATCTCAGGACATGCTCTCATGGATACCATGAAGGCTCAGGCAGTTCGTCTCGGCGCAGATATCCGCACAGGTGCCGTGACAGAGGCAAACCTTTCAGAAAGGCCGTTCAGGATCGTCATCGACGGTGAGAAGGAGGTATATGCAGAGACTCTCATTATCGCGACAGGTGCAACAGCCAAGTATCTCGGACTTCCATCAGAAATCAAGTACAGAGGTCTCGGAGTATCGGCATGTGCTACATGTGACGGCTTCTTCTACAGAAAGAAGACAGTAGCAGTAGTCGGTGGCGGTGACACAGCATGTGAGGAGGCTACATATCTTGCAGGTCTTTGCAAGAAGGTCTATATGATCGTCAGAAGAGATGTCCTCAGAGCTTCAGAGGCAATGCAGGAGCGTGTGAGAAACACAGAGAACATCGAGGTCCTCTGGAACTGCAATACACAGGAAGTCCTCGGTGATGAGTATGGTGTTACAGGCGCAAGGCTTCTCAGAAAGGATGGCGAGGTTTTTGATATTGCTGTCGACGGATTCTTCCTTGCAATCGGTCACCATCCTAACTCAGAACTCTTCAACCAGTGGGTTGCAGTGGACAAGGAGGGATATATCGTGACAGACGGAAAGACATCAAAGACCAATGTCGAGGGTGTATTTGCGGCAGGTGATGTCCAGGATCCACTTTACAGACAGGCGATTACAGCCGCAGCGTCAGGATGCCGTGCAGCTCTTGATGCAGAGAAATTCCTTAAAATGCAGTAAAGATGAGATTGAGAAACCTGATTGCAGTGCTCGTGTCGTTCGTGGCGCTGATGTCGTGCAAGTCGGAGTATGAGATGCTCCTGAACAGCAACGATGCAGATGCCAAGTACGAGGCGGCGTTCCAGTATTTCAACGAGGGTAAGTTTTCTAAGGCGGCATCTCTCTTCGAGTCGCTTTCGGTGCTTACAGACGGCACAGAACGTGGCGATACCGTAAAGTATTACTGGGGCCTGAGCAACTACAAGTTCAAGGATTATTATACGGCTGAGACCAATTTCGATCAGTTCATCAGCAGTTATCCACGCAGTCCGTTCGCCTCGGAGGCAAGATACCTTCGTCTCGACTGTCTGTTCCGTCAGACTCTCAGGTATGAACTGGACCAGAATCCTACATACAAGGCTATGAACGAGATATCGGCATACATGCTCGACTATCCGTCAACAGTACACATGCAGGAGTGCAAGGATATGCTTCTTGACCTGAGCGAGCGTCTTGACAGAAAGGCATATGAAGGTGCAAAGCTTTATTACAGGATGGAGGATTATCTTGCGTCGCGTGTAGCGTTCAAGAATGTCCTGAAGGATGATGCTGAAAACATATATCGTGAGGACATCCTCTATTATATTGCTCTGTCTTCATACAAATATGCCCACGAGAGTATCCCTGCGAAGCAGAAGGAGAGATATCTCGCCTTTATAGATGATTATCTCAACTTCATCGGCGAACTGCCTGATTCGCGCTATAGAAAGGAACTCGATGCAGTGTATAGAAGGGCGCAGAAGGCGCTTGGCCGACGCGGTGCAGACGTTGAGGGTGAAGACGACATGAGCGAAAAGGATTTCGCAAGAGAGAGAAGAAAATTGCTGAAAGAAGCAAAAAAAGCAGAAAAAGCTGAAAAATAATTGAAACCCTCGTCAAATAGCAGGGTATAATAAAATGGAGGGAGTTCATTTTACCTCCATAACAATTAAGAAGAATAACGAAATGGCAAACAAGAAGACACCTACAAACACAATCACAAGAAACCTCAGCGAACTCGCTGCTCCTACAGGAAACATCTATGAGACAGTGGTTATCCTTGCGAAGAGAGCTAACCAGATCGCAATCGCAGAGAAGAAGGAGCTTACAAGAAAGCTCGAGGACTTCAAGAACGACCGCGACACAATGGAGGAGGTATTCGAGAACCGTGAGCAGATCGAGATCTCTAAATATTATGAAAGGCAGCCTAAGCCAAGCCTCGTAGCCATCGAGGAGTTTAAGGAAGGCGATGTGGCATATAGAATGGCTAAGCAGGACGAGGAGTAATCATGCTCGCCAGGCTTCACGTCAGGAACTACGTATTGATAGACTCTCTGGAAATTGATTTTCCGGAGGGTCTGATCATTATTACGGGTCAGACAGGAGCCGGTAAGTCCATTCTTCTTGGTGCATTGTCGCTTGTGACAGGTGCCAAGGCAGATGCGGCGATGGTTTCGGAGGGGGCGGACAACTGCGTTGTGGAAGCCGAATTCGATACTGATGACGCATCAATCAAGGATATCCTGGAAGAGAATGAAGTGGAATGGGATGAGGGACACCTTATAATAAGGAGAGTAGTAAACCGTTCCGGCCGTTCGAGAGCGTTCGTCAACGATTCTCCGGTACCTGTTACGGTTCTTCAGGATATCTCTTCACGTCTTATCGACATTCATTCGCAGCATCAGACACTGCTTCTTTCTGACAGACAGTTCCAGCTTGATATTCTGGATCACTATGCGGGCAATATGAATCTCCGCCAGGAGTGTGCTTCGGCATGGAAGGCTCTTACATCCATGAAGTCCGAGTTGGCAGCCCTTGAGGCAAGGATTGCCCGTATAGCCAGTGATAAGGAATATAATGAAGCCCAGTTCCGTCAGCTGGAGAACGCCTCACTTCGTGAAGGAGAACTCGCCGAACTGGAAGAGGAGCAGAAGCAGCTTGCAAATGCAGAGGACATAAAGACAGGACTCTGTGGAGTGGAAGAACTCCTCTCGATTGACTCGTCTCTCAAGGAGTCTGTCAAGATGCTTACCAAGGTGGGCAGGTATATATCTTCAGTGTCAGAACTGGCTGAAAGGCTTGACTCATGCAGAGTGGAGCTTGACGATATCTTTGCAGAAGTCACAGACATCAACTCGCGTGTCGAAATGTCCGAGGAACGCCTTGAGCAGGTCGAGTCGAGAATGTCCATGATTTATGGACTGATGAAGAAGCATGCCTGCGCGGATGAGGCGGAGCTCATCGCTTTGCGAGACAGGCTCTCCGAGGAGCTCTTTGATTCCACAAGGCTGGAGGAGCAGGCTGAGGATATGCGTATCGAGATATCCAAGGCAGGGGCTTCTTTTGGAAATATAGCGAAAGCGCTTCATGCCGCACGTGCAAAGGCTGCGCTGACATTCGCCGAAGAGATCGCGTCTTCAATCAGAGGACTTGAGATGCCTTATGCTGTATTTGAAGTGGATCTTTCCGAGTGTGCTGTGTCGGCCTATGGTGCTGATGCGGTATCATTCAGATTCTCGGCTTCAGGCAGGAATGCGGTGGATGTCGCAAAGTGCGCGTCAGGCGGTGAGATGTCCCGCATCATGCTTGCCCTGAAGGCTATGATGGCGCGTTTCACATCAATGCCTACCATGATCTTTGATGAGATCGATACGGGAGTGTCTGGCAGTGTGGCTGACAAGATGGGATCGATGATATGTCAGATGGGGGAGAACATGCAGGTATTTGCGATAACCCATCTCCCTCAGGTTGCAGCAAAGGGAAACGCCCATTATGTTGTCACCAAGACCATAGACCCGACGACATCGAAGGCCGTATCCGGAATATCGCGTCTGACAGATCAGGAAAGGGTGATGGAGGTCGCCCGCATGTTGAGCGGATCGGTGCTTACAGATGCAGCTATAGCAAATGCAAAAGAGTTATTAAAGTGCTAGACTTTAATAACTCTTTTAATTTATCTGACATTCGTTACTGTATATTCGTTTCCGTAGACTATTCTTCTGATACCTGTGTTGATGTATCCGCCATTGCCGGCTGGCTTCAGATCGAATGAACTTTGAAGCATAGAAGCGTTTTCAGCATTCAACATCCAGTCTTCGCCATACTTGGCACATAGTCCCATGAAATACCTTGCCACATCATAGCCTTGGAAGGCGAACTGAGTCGGTTCAGTCTTGAACATTGCCCTGTACTTCTTGATGAAGGTCTTTACGGCGCTGTCTTCGTAGTTGATGTAATATGTAAGGCAGGCGTGCAGGTTCGTATTGTGGAAATTCTCTATTTCAATAGTCTCGAAGGTACGAATCTTTGCAGGAGCGTACAGCACGACATTGAACTTGTTATGGATTGTGAGGTTGAGGTTTCTGATCACATCATTGACGAATGCTTCGCTGTCTGAAGCGATCACAACCCTGTTTACTCCCTCCTGCGTCATCTTTGCCTCAAGTGGCTCCTGGATCTTTCTTCCTTCAAGAATGCTGTATGAGAATGGGGTGTAGGCAATGTGCGCGGAGTCTATCGCCGCACGGATAATCTTTCCTTCATCACCCTTTCTGGCCTCCTTCTCGGATATTACGACCACCCTGTCGCCAGGCATGATGTCTTCCTTGATCCACTGTCCCAAATCCTGATACTGGACAAAGCGAGGTGCCGGTGCGTGAATCATTGTGCTGTATCTGGCAGTAAGTTCCTCTGCTTTAGGGTCCAGCGGTGATATGAGGGCCTTGATGCCAGGTGCGATGCTGTATAATCTGCTTATGTCTGCTGCGGCAACCGGTCCGATCACGATGTCGCTGGACTCAAGTTCCTGCTTGGTGGCGCCGAAAGTACCGTTTGCAACATCGTATACATTGATATTGATGTCGATTCCGCTTTCACCGAGCTCTCGGATGGCGATGAGGGCACCGCTGTAGAAGTCCATGTTGCTCTTGCTGGCTGTGCTTCCTGTCGCCTTGAGGGGAAGAAGCATAGTCGCGTTTATCTTCCTCTTTGTGATTACTGTGGAAACGGTGTCCTCTGCATCTTCTTCTGTGTCGAAGGCTGTCTCAAGATCCATGTTTTCCTCTTTCTCAGCATTCTGCTCTTCTGCCGGATGCAATGGGGTAATAGTCATCGCATACTCCTTGGTAGGGATGATCAGTTTCTGTCTGTTCTTGATCTTGCTGTCGGTGAGGTTGTTTATCGCTATGATGGCCTCCTCGGACACCTGATGCTTCATTGCGATGTCCTTGAGGGTCTCATACCACCTGACAGTATGTATCTTATGGACGGATGCATCGACCCTCTGCTTTTCCACCGGTTCCGCCGATTTCACGGATTCCACCGACTCCTGCAGAGAGACTGTCTCCTTGACTTCTGACTTTACAGGAATCATGATGATGGAATTCTTCTTGAGACCGTTTTCCCTCAGACCCGGATTGGCGTCATAGATTTCATCCTGGTTCACATTATATGCCTTGCTGATGGAGAAAAGCGTCTGCCTTTCAAGCACGACGTGGCTGTAGTAGACCTTTCCGTCCTTCTTGACCTTCTGGTCTGAAACCTCCACTGTCGGAGCAATATATTCCTGTGCTGCAGCGCTTGTGGCGTATGCCATCAGAAGCACGGCAACTGTGATTATCCTTGATATAGAAACTCTGTCCATATTACATTATATATATTAGAGCCCTTCTGTGAATTCGATCAGTTTTCGGGCAAAGGTTTTCCATGACAGCCTCTCTTTCTCCTTACGGATGTTCTCAATGCATCGGTTTGCTGTCTCATTGCTGCTGAAATACCTCAGTATCTCGTCGCGGATGGCTTCCGGTGTGCCTTCTGGGGACACGATGCCGGTGCCTCTGTCTCCGATGGTCTCCTTGAGACCTCCGACATCGGTCACGATCATCGGAACCTCAAAGTGATAGGAAACTGAACTGATGCCGCTCTGGGTGGCGCTCCTGTATGGGAGCACGGCCAGGTCGGCTGCGGAGAAGTACTTGCTTACCTCGGAGTCCTTGATATACTTGAGGCTTGCGTGTATCTTGTCCTTGTTGGGGAGCCTGTCCATTATCTGCTGATATTTCTCGAATGAACCGTATGGTTCTCCTGCTATGATCAGCTGATATCCTTCCGGAAGCATTCCGAATGCCTCAAGCAGGATGTCCAGACCCTTGTATGTTCGTATAAGACCGAAGAACAGGATGTTCTTCATGCCGCTTTCAAGTCCCAGCAGGTCCTCAGCCTTGCTGCGCTCCATCTTCGCGCCGAAGTGCGAGTAGAGAGGGTGCTGTATCACGGTGTATTCAGCATCCGGCTTGAGTGCGAGCAGGTCTTTTGACACCGCCTCGCATAAGGTGACGCATCCTGTGCTTCCCTTGAGGAAGTATTTTGTCATAGGCGCGTCGAAGAAGTGCGGCTCGTGTGGGATGACATTGTCAAGGATGGAGATCACCTTGCAGTGCTTCTTCATCCTTCTTGTTATGTAGCCAAGCGATGGTGCAAAATAGGACATCCAGTATCGTACGATCAGCACATCAGGTTTCCAGTCACGGATCTGACGGTATGTGCTGATGTATGAGAAAGGATTGGCCGTATCCAGCAGGGATTCGCTCTCCACCGGTACGGCCTCATCGTCTGCTGTCACAAATTGAGTCTTTCCCGGAAAAAGAAATTCAGGATATTGTCTCTTGAAGTTGAATGCCTTGACAATATGCTCTTTGCTCAGTTCTTCGAACAGGCATGCGTTAAACTGAGAGATTCCTCCTCTGTAGGGATAGAAACAGGACAGTATGGCTATTTTCAATGTTGTTTTCCTTTATTTCTTAGATGCGATATACTCCTCGTTAAGACCAGCGAGCACCTCGTCAGTGATGTCGAGTGCAGGGTCTGCAGTGAGTACAGGTGCAGCGAGTGTCACAACGCCGTCACCCTCTACGTCGCCCTGTGAAAGAAGGATCATGCCGTACTGCTTCTCAGCATTGAACTTCTGAACGAAGGTAACGATAGCGTCGTTGATCTGGTTGTTCATGACGAGAAGTTCCTCGTTGATCTCGTTGTTCTTCTGGTTTGCGTAGTTGTTGAATTCGATCTCCTGCTTCTGGAGCTTCTCAGCCTCAACCTCGGCAACGCTTCTTGTCATGAGACCCTTCTGAGCCTTGTCCTGATACTTTGCCACAGCGTTTGCAAGGTTGGTCTCTCTTCTTGTGATCTCTGCCTGGATCTCGCTTACCTTTGTCTCTACTACCGCTCTGAGGTCGTTAGCCATGTCGTACTCAGCCATTACTCTTGTAATGTCAATGTACACGATAGCTCCCTTAGGGGCGCATGCCTCTGTTGTCTCAGCTGCAGGTGCCTCTGTGTTTTCAGCTGTCTTTGTCTGGTTGCATGAAACTGCTCCGAATGCTACAACAGCGCCCATAGCGATAGCGCTGAGGATGTGAGATGTCTTTTTCATTTCAGTTATTGTTGTTTATTGTTTCTTGATCTGATTGGATCGCGTGTGTCACGCGCGCGATATCTTGCAAAGATAGTTAAAAAATCTTAACTTTTGATAAGTAGGCCTTTATTGTTTGCTCGAGTCCCATATACAGTGCATCGCTGATCAGGGCGTGTCCTATGGAAACCTCGTCTGTCCATGGAATGTTCCTTACGAAGAATCCGAGGTTATCGAGGTTGAGGTCGTGTCCGGCGTTAAGTCCAAGTCCGCAGTCTCGGACGGCTTCTGCCGTCTTTATGAAATCTGCTATGGCAGCCTCAGGGTCGCGTGGGAACATCTCGGCATATGGCTCTGTGTACAGTTCCACCCTGTCAGCTCCGCAGACAGCTGCACCTTCCGCCATCCTCGGGTCGGCTCCGATGAAGATGGAAGACCTTATTCCATTGGTTCTGAGCTCGGTACAGATCTCTGTGAGGAAGTCTTTGTGTCTGATCGTGTCCCAGCCGGCGTTGGATGTGATGGCGTCTTCCGCGTCAGGGACAAGCGTTACCTGGTCGGGGCGCACTTCGAGCACGAGTTTCATGAACGACTCGATCGGATTGCCCTCGATGTTGAACTCGGTGGTGATCAGAGGTCTGATCTCCCTTACATCGGAATACCTGATGTGTCTTTCATCGGGACGAGGGTGCACCGTGATGCCTTCAGCTCCGAATCTCTCGCAGTTTACTGCTGCTGCTGTGACGTCAGGCATGCTGCCTCCTCTGGCGTTTCGGATGGTCGCGATCTTGTTTATGTTGACGCTTAGACGTGTCATGGCTGTATGCTTTATGGTTATGTTTCAATTCATTGTTTCAGTATACAAAAATATATAATAAACTTCAATTTTAAAGAATATTGTGCTATTTTTGGCAGTTCATTGCAAATATATTTTAATGAAAGCGTACGTATATATCGGAGTGAAGGATGAGGCGGTACTTGCCGACGGCAGGATTGACGCTGTGCTGTCCGAACTTCGCGAAGGCGGGGCGGATGTCCACATCATGCAGCCGCACGAAACTTCTGTAGCTGAAGCTGATGTGCTTCTGAGTGTCGGCGGTGACGGCACTTATCTCGCCGCGTCGACGCTGGCGGCTAAGGACGGTGTGCCGGTTGTAGGAGTGAATCTCGGACGTCTGGGCTTCTTGTCGGAGAACAGGCCTCAGTCGGTTGCGCAAGCTCTGCTGGCAGGTGATTATGTCGTGGAGGATACACCGGTGCTGCAGGTGTCGGGATTGCAGGGAGTCCTTTCTCAGGATGCCATATGGCCATATGCGTTCAACGAATTCACTGTTCATCGCAACGGAGGATCCATGCTTGAGGTGGAGGTCACGGTTGACGGAACGAGACTGCCTTCGTATTGGGCTGACGGTCTGATACTCTCAACCGCAGCCGGTTCCACGGCATATTCGCTCAGCGTAGGCGGACCGGTTGTAATGCCGGGGGCTAAAGTGTTTATAATTACCCCTATAGCTTCGCATAATCTAAACATACGTCCGCTTGTTGTTCCGGACACCTCAGTGGTGACTTTCAGGGTTCGCACACGTGAAGGAAAGGCAATGTTCACTGCGGATAACAGAGCAGTGGAAATCCCTGACGGAGCGGAGGTCACCATGAGTGTGGCACAGTTTTCGCTTAAGCGTGTCCGGCTTAACAGTTCTAATTTTATTAATGCCCTGACTGAGAAACTTCTATGGGGCGAAGATATCAGAAATAACAGATAACGGAATGTCGGCGGAAAGCAAAACAAATATTCCTGTCCATGTGTCATTGATCATGGACGGCAACGGACGCTGGGCCAAGGAAAGAGGCCAGGAAAGGGTGTTCGGACATCTTGAAGGCGTTGAAAGCGTGCGCGCATGTGTCGAGGCAGCGGTCCGGACAGGTGTGCGTTATCTTTCGCTGTATGCCTTCTCGGAAGAGAACTGGAACAGGCCCCAGGCTGAGGTTACGGCTCTTATGGAGCTGATGGTCAAGGCGATGGCCAATGAGATGGAGAAACTGAACAGGAATGGTGTGAGATTTGTCGTTATCGGCAACAGGTCAAGACTTTCAGATGAGATAAACGCCTCGATCGACGAGTGTATGGCCATGACGGCGGATAATGAAACCCTGACCCTGATCGTGTTCCTGAGTTATAGTGGAAAGTGGGATATCCTCCAGGCAGCCAAGAAGATGGCGGCAGAGATGATGGAATTCCCGGACAGGGCTGAAGCTATCCTTGAGATGGCTGTGGAAGGATTCGACAGGTACCTTGCTACGGCGGGCATACCGGATCCGGACCTGATCGTGAGGACCTCTGGAGAATGCAGGCTCAGCAACTACCTGCTCTGGCAGGGCGCGTATTCGGAACTGCTGTTTGTTGACACGCTTTGGCCGGATTTCAGGCAGAAAGATTTCGTTGAGGCTGTTGAATACTATTCAAAACGCGACAGGCGTTATGGAAAAGTAAAATAATTGCTTATCTTTGCAGTTTTGAACATCAGGTATAAAATGAGATATAGTCGAATCATCACACTGCTTTTCGCGATGGTCATGGCGCTCCCTGTCTGGGCGCAGCAGACTGGGGCGGACGTTGTTGTGGATTATAATAATCCGAAGAAATATATTGTCGGAGGAACAAAGGTAGAGGGTAACACATATTTCTCTCAGGAGCAGATCCTCCAGATTACCGGCCTTCAGAAAGGCATGGAGGTGACTGTGCCGAGCGAAGAGCTTTCGTCTATCGTGGACAGGCTCTGGAAGCAGAGGTATTTTGAGGACGTGGCTGTGGTTATCGACTCGCTTGCTCCTTCAAGAGACACAGCGTTCTTCAAGATCAGCATCATCGAGAGGCCGAGGGTTTCGCGCTGGACTTTCAGTGGAGTGAAATCCGGCGAGCAGAAGGAACTCATGGAGAGGCTCAATCTTCGTCGCGCCGGTGAATTCTCAGAGTATGTCTCAAAGACAGCGACCGACATCATCAAGAGATATTATAAGGAGAAGGGTTTCCTGAATGTCAAGGTTGATGTGAACACTAAGAGGGATACGGTCATCAAGTCGGCCATCCGTGTGCAGTTTGCCGTTGACAGGGGAGAGAAGGTCAAGATCAAGACCATCACATTCTCAGGAAATGACCATGTCAAGGAAAATAAGCTTGCAAGGTCGATGAAGAAGACCAAGGATAATCGATTCATAAGTTTCTTCAATTCAAAGAAGTTCAACGAGGCAGAGTATGAAAACGACAAGCGCGCGATGATCAGCGCCTTCAACGAGGCCGGATACAGGGATGCGAGAATTGTCAAGGATACGATGTATTATGTTGAGCCCGGCCGTCTGCAGATCGACTTTGAGATCGATGAGGGAAAGCAGTATTTCTTCAGGGACATCACATGGACGGGTAACTCGGTATATTCAACTGAGGCCCTCAATGAAATCCTCAAGATCGGCAAGGGAGATGTGTACGATGTCGTTACAATGGAGAAACGTCTTTTCGGAGGCGGAAAGCAGAGCGAGTATGACATCTCGAAGCTCTATCGCGACAACGGATACCTCTTCTTCAACCTCCAGCCTGTGGAGCTGAACATCGACGGTGATTCTGTGGATGTGGAGATGAGGGTTGTCGAGGGCAAGCCTGCGACACTCAACAACATCGTGATCAACGGTAACGATCTCACAAACGAAAGAGTCATCCGCCGTCAGGTATTCACCCGTCCGGGTTATCTTTTCAGCCAGTCTGACTTCGAGCGTTCGATCCGTGAGATCGCCTCTATGGGACAGTTTGACCCGGAAGCCATCACAGATCCTGCGACAGGATACTCGATCATTCCTAATCAGCTGAACAATACCGTTGACATCGTCTATAATGTGACAGAGAAGCCTTCAAGCCAGCTTGAACTTTCCGGAGGATGGGGTGGAAACACATTTGTGGCGACAGTCGGAGTAAGTTTCAACAACTTCTCTACACGCAGATTCTTCGACAAGTCGGCATGGCGTCCGGTTCCTCTTGGAGATGCCCAGAACCTGGCGATCCGTTTCCAGACAAACGGAACATATTATACCAGCCTTTCGGCAAGTTTCTCTGAGCCATGGCTCTTCGGAAAGAAGCCTACATCGCTGAACATGTCGCTTTACTATACTCGTCAGACAAACTCATACCTCGCGCTGAACATCCTCAACAATGACCAGTTTATGGAGGTATATGGTTTTGCGGCAGGTATCGGTAAGCGCCTCAAGTGGCCGGACAACTATTTCGTGCTTTACAATCAGTTGAGCTGGCAGACATATAATCTTCAGAAGTGGATATATCAGTTCATGTTCGACACCGGTATCTCCCACAACCTGAGCTATACCTTGAGTCTGGCAAGAAACTCTACCGACCAGCAGATCTATCCTCGTATGGGTTCAGACTTCAGCTTCTCGCTCCAGCTGACACCTCCATACTCTCTCCTTAGAAAGAAGGACTATGGTCTTCTTGATGAGGATGGAAATCCAGCCAAGGTCAACAGCTGGAAGGATATCGACTATAGGTATCAGACATCCCAGGATCACTACAGATGGATCGAGTATCACAAGTGGTCGTTCAAGGGTGCCCTTTATACTAAGATTGTCGGTGACCTCGTAGTCATGGCACGCGCTCAGTTCGGATACCTCGGATACTATAACAGGAAGTGGGGATATTCTCCATTCGAAGGCTTCCGCGTCGGTGGTGACGGTATGTCAGGATATGACACCTACGGATCGGAAATCATTTCACTCCGAGGCTACACCAACTACTCGTTGACACCACAGGCAACAGATGACAGCACCACAGGAAACTATTATGCAGGTAACGTGTATGACAAGTTCACAGTTGAGTTGAGATATCCTGTCATTCTTCAGCCTCAGTCTACCATCTATGCGTTGCTCTTCCTTGAGGGAGGTAACTGCTGGTCAGACATCAGGGCATTCAATCCGTTCCAGATCAAGAGGTCTGCCGGTGGGGGTGTGAGGGTGTTCC
>JAEIGA010007163.1_pt1 | contig 16970 bp, 20 predicted proteins | sample 9270691 | NCBI WGS metagenome assembly JAEIGA01 (sample SAMN17057246, study PRJNA624740) | gut metagenome | biome: biome; isolation source: fecal sample | host: Bos grunniens | place: China: Xizang | collected 2019
GCAGGAGAAGCAGCAAGAACATACGCAATAGCACCCCATACTGTTACAAATAGTTGCCAACGGCTATCAACAAGAGGAGTGCATAATTTTAGATATGTGGAGGACTGACAATTGATATGAAGAAAAAGCTGGTGGAGTTGCTGATGGATATGCCATTTGGCAGAGGCACATATGAAGCAGAAGAAAGACATTCGGAAAATGTGGCAGACTATCTTCTTGAAAACGGCGTAACGGTGCAGGGTGATAAGGACATAAATGTCCATACCAAGTGGATTTCGGTCAAGGATAGGTTGCCGAGTGAGGAAGAATATACCGCAAAAGCAAAAGACGGAGAAGAATATTATGTACGGCTTTTGATTGCGTATAAAACAGACATTATAGAATACGAAATCGGTTATTACGATGGCTATAAATGGATGACCGAAATGCCCATTAGAATAATCAAAGATGTTGTGGCTTGGATGCCGTTTCCAAATATGCCCCAACCGCCGAAAGGAGAATGATTATGGCTCATAAATGTGATGGATGCCGATACAAGGGAGAACATCAAGAAATGATGTTTAGACCTTTTGGAGTTTGCACAAGGGAATTAAACCTTGTTGAAGCTGAAAAGGCTTATAATGCCGAGAAATGCCCCTACAAAAAGACCAACGCAGACCGCATCCGGGCGATGACGGACGAGGAACTGGAAGCCTTTCTGGTAGATGTGGATCTGGACAAGGTGGGTTCGCCATTCATCACAGAATGGGGCAAATGGCTCAAAAAGCCTGCGGAGGTAGACGATGCCTGAATGTAAAAACTGCATACATATTGAAGTTTGCAAATCGGCTGATTCCTGTGATGGGCGTGTGCCGGGGTGCAGACACTTTGAAACAAAGACGAAGAATGGAAGGTGGCTGTATTATTCCACAACGATGCAAGAATGCTCCAATTGCCAAAGACACACTGCAAGACATAAATTCAAGTATTGTCCGCATTGCGGAGTAGTTATGGAGGATAAATACAATGACGGATAAAGAAAAACTGATACAACTTTTTCGGGAACTGACAGTTTTTGCTACACCGGCAAAATCAGCCGAGCATTTTCTGAAAAACAAAGTGACGATTCAGAAATCAGGACATTGGAAACAGACGGGGTGGCACTTTCTTCCGTATGAGTGTTCGGCTTGTGAGTCAAAGGAGGAAGGGCGAACAAACTACTGCCCTAATTGCGGTGCAAGAATGAAAGAAGGGAACGAAGATGGTTGACTGTGAAAAATGTATTCATTTTAGGGTGTGTTTATCTTGTGGTGAATTGGTTGGAAGGTTAACAAGTTGTCACCTTTACCAAGAGCAAGCTGTTCATGGTCATTGGATTGAAAAGCAGTATTTGTTGGGAACTACAAGATACTGTTCCGTTTGCGGTCAGAACTACGGTATGCCACACGGTGTGTTCAACTACTGCCCCAACTGCGGTGCAATTATGGATTTACCTAGAATCACAGATCAGACCATGAAGGCACTTGAAACTATGGACAGGAAAGCACGTGGGGGTGAATGATATGTGGTACATCATCGCATTTATCATTGGGGCATGGTTTGGTATTGGGATCATGGCTGTTGTGGGAATTGCAAAGGGGGATTGATGGTGAAACGGACTTTGGAACGAGCCATTGCTCATTACGGAGAGCATATGCAGATGGTTGTGGCTATGGAAGAGATGTCTGAGCTACAGAAGGAACTGGCAAAGGCTATCCGTGGTAAACCTAACAGAAAAGCAATTGCAGAGGAAATAGCCGATGTGGAGATCATGCTTGAGCAGATAAAAATTATGTTCAAGAGCGATCGTGCCGTGAAGCTGTGGAAGATTCAAAAGATTGAACGCCTGAATAACAGAATGGAGGCTGATAGTAATGGGGAAAAATGATTTCCTTGCAAAGCAGAGAGCAATGCAACAAGCCTGCCTTGAGGTCGGTTTAAAGACCGGCAGACAGCAGATTATCGATTGCGTGGTTCTGGCTCTCCACGATCCGCAGATTGTTGGCAAGGATACATTCGGCGCGAACCGCATCCTAAAGGTGGTAAAGGGAATCGGTGACTATCTGGACACATATATGGAGGCATTCCAGACTACCAGCGAGTCCGACTACTACCAGAGCAAACTGGATGCTGCCCTTGCAGAAGTCCTTGGTGACGGAATGAAGGACTCTTTCGTGGATAGATACGAATATGTGAAGCAGATGGATTACTTCACAGGAAGGTTCAAAAAGTAAGGGGGGTTGTCGCATGGGTAAAAGGTACATTGCCAAAAATGTCGAATGCCCATTCTACCACTCTGAGGATGCTCAAAAGATTTACTGCGAAGGGGTGCAACCAGGGTCGGCTCTGCACCTGGCATTTGGCAGTAAGACGGACAAGAGCAACTACCGAAAAGAAAAGTGCATCATCAACCACAAGCAATGCATCGTGGCTGTGATGCTATACAGAAAGTGGGGACAGGATGAGTAAATACGGAAACAGGAAGACAGCCGTAGGGGACCGTGTCTATGACTCTGTCAAAGAGGCACAACGAGCGCAACAGCTTCAGCTTATGCAGATAGCCGGACTAATTTCGGATCTTAAGGAGCAAGTCAAGTATGAGGTGATTCCTGCACAGAGAGCGGAAAGCACTGAGGTATACAAGTCTGGCCCCCATAAGGGTCTGCCAAAGCCGGGGGCGCTTATGGAAAAGGCTTGCTACTACATTGCGGACTTTGTGTACTTAGATCACAAGACAGGCAAGGTTGTGGTAGAGGACACAAAAGGATACAGAACCAAGGAGTACATCATCAAACGCAAACTGATGCTCCAAGTATATGGACTCCGCATAAAGGAAATTTAGAGGATGCTACGGCATCCTCTTTTCCCATTTAGGGGTGGATTTTTTAATAGGGGTGCATATGGGATAATTCCCATATAAACGCAAGGAGGGAGTGCTGTGGACTTATGGCAGAAGCTAAAAAAAGAGTACATAAAGGGCGGCATAAGCTACAGACAGCTCGCCGCAAAGTATGGTGTGCCGTTTAACACTCTGAAGACCCATGCTGTCGAGGATGGGTGGTTCAAACTTAGGCAACAGGCTGACAACAAAGCTACCACGAAGATGGTAGAGTCAGTCAGCACCCAGAATGCCAAGGTGGGTGCGGATATATATGCCGCTGCGGATCTCCTCTTAAAACGGCTCACAGAGTCTGTCAATGCCATTGAGGTAATGGACAGCCAGAGTCTTAGACAGTACACCGCTGCCCTTAAAGACCTAAAGGACATTAAGAACATCCGCAGTGACAGGGATATGCGTGAGCAAGAGGCACGGATCGCAAAGCTGATTAAGGATACAGAGAAGGAAGAGGATAACGGCCCCGGTGAGGTGGTTGTGAACATAGCCGGAGGTGATGCCTCATGGCAAAGCTGATAACGATAGATATTCCAGAGCCGAATGAGAAGCAGAAGATATTTCTAGCTGATAACCACCGCCATGTCGCATACGGTGGTGCAAGAGGCGGTGGCAAATCGTGGGCGGTTCGTGTAAAGGCTCTGCTACTTTGCCTCAGGTGGGCAGGCATAAAGATCCTTATCGTCCGTAAGACATACAAAGAGCTTACCAACAACCACATCATACCGCTTCAGCAGATGATACCAGTAGATGTGGCGCGGTACAACAAGACCGACAAAGTGTTCCACTTCTGCAATGGCTCTACCATCTGGTTTGGATACTGTGCCAGCGATGCAGACCTAGACCAGTATTAGGGTGCTGAGTACGATGTCATCTTCTTTGACGAGGCTACACAGCTCCAAGAGGCTTGGATAAAGAAGATCAACCTTGCTGTCCGTCAGCCGAATGGACTCCCCAAGAGAACCTACTACACCTGCAACCCAGGCGGTGTCAGCCACAACTACATCAAGCGGTTATTCATTGACCGCAAGTATGAAGAGGCTGAGATACCTGAAAACTATAGTTTCACACAGGCTCTGGTGACCGATAACAAGGTGCTGATGGAGATGTCCCCGGAATACAAGGCAGAACTGGAAGCGCTGCCACCCAAACTGAGAGAGGCGTGGCTATACGGCTCTTGGAACATCTTTGAAGGACAGTTCTTTGAGGATTTCGTGGATGACCCAGAGCATTATATGGACAGGCAATGGACCCATGTCATTGAGCCTTTTGAGATACCAGACAACTGGAAGATATACAGAGGACTGGACTGGGGTTACAACAAGCCTTTTGCCTGTGGATGGTTCGCTGTGAGCGAGGATAATGTCATCTATCACATACTTGAACTGTACGGATGCACCCAGACTCCCAATGAAGGTGTGAAGTGGACACCACCGAAACTGTTCGATGAGATCCACCGCATCGAGAGCGAGCATAGATGGCTCAAGGGCAAAAAGATAATCGGCATCGCAGACCCAGCTATATGGGATGCCCAGACAGGCGAGTCCATAGCAGACACCGCAGCCAAGCATCAGGTGTACTTCTCTCCGGGTGACCACAAGCGAATCCCCGGGTGGATGCAGATGCACTACCGCCTAGCATTCGATGAGAACGGATTCCCACTATTCTATGTGTTCAAGAACTGCAAGAACTTCATTCGTACCATACCGATGCTTCAGTTTGACGAGCATAAGGTTGAGGATCTCGACACCGATGGTGAAGACCACATTGCCGATATGGTTCGGTATGTGCTGATGTCAAGACCCATCAAGCCTAGAGTGGCTGCCAAGCCAGACCCATACAACGAGAGTCCTCTTAAACTGTTCCTGGATATCCCAAAGGAGGATATCAAAGCCAGGGCAAAGATGCCGAGAATTGAGATTATCAAAGGAGATGACTAAATGGCTTTTTTTGACCGCTTCAGACAGGCACAACTGCCTGTGGACAACAATACTGAGCAGACTCCCAATCAGCCTGCGATCCTGCCACAGTTAAATCCGGGTGGCAATGCACCGAGTCCGGCTATCCTGTCCGGCTTCGGTGCTGTTATTCAGCCTATCGGAAGAGAGCAGATCCTAAAGGCTCACCAGACGATGCTCGACTATAAACAGGGCAAGTCCAACCTTGAGAAGAGAATCATCGACAATGACCAGTGGTACAAGCTCCGGCATTGGGAGTGCATGAGAGGTGACAAGCAGGATGTGGAGCCCACATCTGCGTGGCTGTTCAACTGCATTGCAAACAAACACGCAGATGCTATGGACAATTTCCCATCCCCCAATATCCTGCCAAGAGAGGAAGGGGATAAGGCTGAAGCTGAGATGCTGACATCCATCATTCCTGTTGTGCTTGACCAGAACGGCTTTGAGCAGACCTACGCAGATGAGTGGGACCACAAACTTAAGGGCGGTACTGGTGTATACGGCATCTTCTGGGACAATAGCGCCAGCAACGGCATCGGTGATATCAGCATCAAAGCCGTGGATGTCCTCAATCTGTTCTGGGAGCCGGGTGTGACCGACATCCAGAGATCCAGAAATCTCTTCCATGTGGAACTGATGGACAATGACCTTCTGGAAGAGGAATACCCTGACCTCATCGGCAAACTGGGCAGTAATAGTGCTGAGGTAGCCAAGTACATCTACGATGACACCGTGGATACCTCTAAGAAATCTGCTGTTGTGGATTGGTACTACAAGAAGAACCAAAACGGCAAGGCAGTTCTCCATCTGTGCAAGTTCGTCAATGACCAAGTTCTGTTCGCATCCGAGAACGATGCTGACTATCTGGAAGGATGGTACAACCACGGAAAGTATCCGTTTGTGTTTGACCCCCTGTTCCGTCTGCAAGGAACTCCCTGCGGTTTCGGATACATCGATGTTGGCAAGTCCTCTCAGGAGTACATCGACAGAGGCAACCAAGCTATTATGCAGAATATGCTCGCCAATGCTAAGCCTCGTTTCTTTATCCGTGATGACGGTGAGGTCAAAGAGGAAGAGTATGCCGATATGACCAAGGATTTTGTCCATACCGGTGGCAACCTTGGACAAGACAGCATCATGCCTATTCAGGGCAAGCCTTTGAACAATGTCTATGTAGAGGTCATCAACAACAAGATCGATGAGCTGAAGGAGACCACCGGCAACAGAGATATCGCAACAGGCGGTTCTGCTTCTGGTGTCACCGCCGCATCTGCCATCGCAGCTATGCAAGAGGCAGGTAGCAAGCTGAGCCGTGACCACATCAAGGCATCCTATCGTGCCTTTAGAGAAGTCTGCGAGTTCATGGTGGAACTGATTCGCCAGTTCTACAACATCCCCAGATGCTTCCGCATTATGGGTGAGAACGGCGCACAGAGGTTCGTGCAGTACCAAAATAGTGGCATCCAGCCTCAGAACCAAGGTGTGGCTTTCGGCATCGACCAAGGCTACCGCATCCCAATGTTTGACATTGAGATTACGGCACAGAAGCAGAGTCCTTACTCCAAGATGAGCCAGAATGAACTGGCACTACAGTTCTATTCTGCCGGATTCTTTAATCCGCAGATGGCTGACCAGGCTCTGGCTTGCCTTGAAATGATGGATTTTGACCGCAAGCAGTTCATTATGCAGAGGATCTCGCAGAATGGCGGTATGTATCAGCAGATGATGATGATGCAACAGCAGATGCTCCGAATGGCACAGATGATTGACCCGGCTATGGCACAGCAGATGGCTTCAGGAATGGCTGGTGGCGCTCCTGTGGGTCCAATGCCTATGGGAAATCCTGCACCCAATGTGGAGCAGACCGAGGCTCTGGGTGGCAAGTCCGGCGCGGAAGAGGCACAAAACACCAAGAAGGCTCGACAGAGAGTGGCAGAGTCCACCTCTCCCACCTAAGGCGGTGACAGGGCATGATCCGTGTGCGATTTGAAACAACCGAGGATAAGAAGAGCATCATTCTCAGCCTAAGGGGCCACGCAGGACAGGCTGAAAAGGGGCAGGACATCGTGTGTGCCTCTGCCTCGATTCTAGCCTACACAGTGGCTCAGGTGGTTACAGACCTGCGTGAGAGAGGTAAGTTGAAGAAAAAGCCTACCATCAACCTCGCTGACGGAGATATTTCCATCGTCTGCAAGCCTACCAAGGATGCCTATGCACAGGCTATGCATACTTATGCAATTGCCCAAGTAGGCTATGCTCTGCTGGCAAACACCTACCCGGACTATGTCAGCCTAACTCCATTTGGACAGGGGTAATCCCCTTAATATAATCCAACGATTCGTCCACGATACGGACAGAAAGGAGTAATCCAATGAAATTCGCAACCATTTTCCCCTACATTGACCTCCAGTTATGTGCCGAAGGTGCAGGCGGTGAGGGTGTCTCCGATGCCGGGGGAGCAAAGGGCGTAACAGGGGCAGACGCCATGTCCCAACAGGGTGTAAAAAGCAATCCTCTGGAGGATGTGCAGTACGGAATCCAGATGGATGGTGTGCAGACCACCGATGCACAGAACGATTCTGCCGAGGGTACACCCAAGGATTTGAATGCGGAATTTGAAAAGCTCATCAAGGGCGAATTCAAAGAGCAGTACAACCAAAGGGTGCAGGATACAGTGCAGAAACGGCTCAAGGGTACGCAGGAGATGCAGGCAAGAATGGAAGCAGTCAACCCCATTCTGGAGACCTTAGCTTCCAAGTATGGCGTGAAAGCGGACGATATTGCCGCTCTTTCCAAAGCCATCGAGGAGGACAATTCCTTCTACGAAGAGGAAGCTATGGAAAAGGGTATCAGTGTGGAACAGCTTAAACAGATCCGCAAGATGGAGCGCGAGAACGCAGACCTCAAACGGCAGATGCAGGAGCAGTCCAACAGAGAAAATGCCAACAAACTGTATGCTACCTGGATGGAGCAGGCGGACAAAGTGAAGTCCATATATCCTGCCTTCAATCTTGAGACCGAGATGCAGAACCCACAGTTCGTAAACCTACTCAGAAGCAATGTTGATGTGAGAACCGCATTTGAGGTTCTCCACAAGGACGAGATTATTCCGGCTGCGATGCAGTACACGGCTAAGACTGTGGAGCAGAACCTAGCCAATAAATTCCGTGCCAACGCCAGCAGACCTTCTGAGAACGGAACTAGGTCCCAAAGCAGTGTAACAACGAAGAGTGATGTGACACAGCTCTCAAACGATGACATTTCGGAGGTTATCCGAAGAATCAACCGAGGAGATAGAATCAGTTTCGGCTAAGTTCCTACTGAGCAATCTCCTCCCACACAAATTTGAAAAGGAGAATTGCTATGAAAAATTTCTACATTGTTAACCTGCAGCTTCTGGCTGCCACCACCCAGACCACTCTTCTGGGTACTGCCAATGCCGATACCTCCCAGTGGGGCGGTACTGGTCTGTCCGCAGAAAACAAGACCTTCTATGACAAGGTTCTGATCCGTGAAGCTTCTGCTAATCTGGTTCATGACCAGTTTGCCCAGAAGCGCCCCATTCCCAAGAATGGCGGTAAGACCATCGAGTTCCGTAAGTTCGCTCCTCTCGCAAAGGCTCTGACCCCCTTGACCGAAGGTGTGACCCCGGACGGCAAGAGCCTGACTGTTCAGAACATCACCGCAACTGTGTCCCAGTATGGTGACTATGTACAGTTGTCCGATGTTCTGGAACTGACCGCCATCGACCCTGTTGTTGTTGAGACCACTCAGCTCATCGGCAAGCAGGCTGGCTTGACCCTTGACACCGTGACCAGAAATGCTATGCATTCCGGCACTAATGTCACCTACTGCCCCAAAGTGGCTGAAGGTGGTGCAGAGACCGCTGTATCCAGCCGTAATGGTCTGGATGCCACCTGCCAGTTGACTGTCAAGGTTCTGCAGCAGGTTGTTGCCAAACTGAGAGCGCAGAATGCTCCCACCATCAACGGCAAGTATGTGGGTATCATCCACCCCTATGTTGCCTACTCCCTGATGCGTGACCCTGAATGGATCGATGCCCACAAGTATTCTCGTCCTGAGAATCTGTTCACCAACGAAATCGGTGAGGTTGCCGGTATTCGTTTCGTGGAGTCTTCCGAGGCTAAGGTCTATGCCAACAGTGTCTTCGGCACTCTGGTATTCGGCTCCGGCGCGTATGCCACTACCGAAATCGAAGGTGGCGGTCTGGAGACCATCATCAAGCAGAAGGGTTCTGCCGGTACTGCTGACCCCCTGAACCAGCGCTCCACCGTTGGTTGGAAGGCTATCAAGACCGCAGAACTGCTGATCCCCAACTATCTGGTGCGTATCGAGTCCAAGGTTGCTGATTTCGCATCCGTAGCAGAAAACTAACCAACCACGAAGGGGGATGGGTCATCCCATCCCCTTTCTCCCATTTAAGGAGGAATAATAACTATGTCCGAAGCAAATAAAAATACCGCCCCCAAGGAAAAGATGGTTACCATCAAGATCCCCAGAGTCTCCAAAGACCAGGAGGATGTGCCTGTCTGGGTGAATGACCGAAGCTGGCTCATCAAGAGAGGTGTCGAGGTGCAGGTGCCTGAGTGCGTAGCAGAAGTCCTTCAGCACCAGGAAGAGATGCTGGAGAAAATTATGGAGTTTGAGGATGCGAATGCATCTCGATAATGAGGGGAGCGAAAGCTCCCTTCTTTTGGATAGGAGGGAAGCATATGACCATTTTTGAGGCCATTAACCAAATCGACAAGATTAAGCCAAACGCATACTCCGATGACCAAAAAGTCAAGTGGCTTGGAATCCTTGACGGACTCGTTAAGAAACTGATTATTGACACCCATGAAGGTGGCGAAGGCATCGAGTTCAACGGCTACAACGATGAGACCGACCTGGAAACGGAACTGCTTGTGCCTGCTCCTTATGATGAGATTTACATCAGGTGGCTTGAGTCCAAAATCGACTACACCAACGGAGAGTACGCAAGGTACAACAATACCGCACAGGCATACCAAGCCGAGTGGGATCGATATAGAAACCACTACAACAAAGAGCATATGCCTTTTGGCAGAAAGATTAAATACTTCTAAGGGGGTGTGGCAATGAGATACCCTGAAATGACGGAGATCCCAACCTACAGAGATATGATCGATGCCTTTGGCGGTTACAACCACAACCTTAGAATCGGTGACGGAGAGTTCTATGATATGAAGAACCTCTCCTCCACAAGCTACCCCATTATGGCACCGAGGTGTAAGCGAGGTGTATACGAATCTCCGACAGCAGCAAGAGCCCTTATCGCAAAGGACAGCCTGTGCTATGTAGATGGGGAATACTTTGTAATGAATCAGTACCGGGTGAACATGGGTCTACATGACTTCTACGATGATGACGGAAAGCTCATCCCAAAGCAGCTTGTGCCGATGGGTTCGTATGTCATCATTCTCCCGGATAAGAAATACATCAACACCGCCAATGTGGATGACTATGGCGGTATCGATGCGGAGTATGTGTCTGCATCGGATGTGACTTTTTCCCTGTGTACTTTGGAAGGTGCTGAGTACGAGAATATCGTGAGAGGAAACACCGCTCCTGATGACACCACTAAGCTATGGCTTGATGAGTCCACAACTCCTCATTGCTTGAAGCAGTATGCATCCGCAAGTTCTATGTGGATCACAATCCCAACCACCTACATCAAGATCTCCGCGCCCGGTATCGGTGCGGACTTCAAACAGTTTGATGGCGTTGTCATCTCCGGCATTGTTGCAAGTGGCTGTGAGGCTCTCAACAGCGCCATGGTCATTCAAAAGCAAGATAGCGACTACATTGTTGTGATTGGCATTTTGGACGAGACAGTCACGCAGACGGCTTCACAGGGTGCTATCACAGTAAGCAGAGCAATGCCCAGGATGGACTTTGTCATCGAATCTGAGAACAGACTATGGGGTTGCCGATACGGTCCCAACAACAAAGGCGAAGTAGTCAACGAGATTTACTGCTCCAAACTGGGTGACTTCAAGAACTGGAACTGCTTCATGGGCATCTCCACAGACAGTTATGCTGCATCTGTGGGTAGTGATGGTCAGTTCACAGGGGCGATTACCCATCTTGGACACCCCCTGTTCTTCAAGGAGAACTGTTTGCACAAGGTGTATGGTAATTATCCTGCCAACTTCCAAATCCAAACCACGGCTTGCAGAGGTGTCCAGAAAGACAGCCCCAAGAGCCTTGCGATTGTGAATGAGACCCTGTTCTACAAGGGCAGGCTTGGTGTATGTGCATACGATGGATCTCTGCCTACAGAGATGTCCACCGCACTGGGTGAGGTCGCTTACTTCAATGCCGTTGCCGGTTCTCACGGAAACAAGTATTACATCTCGATGGCAGACGGAGATGGCAATTACCACCTGTTCGTATACGATACCGCCAAGGGTATGTGGCACAAGGAAGACAATACACAGGCAGATGCGTTCTGCTCCTGCCGCAACGAGATGTACTACATCGACCACGCAGACGGCAAGATCAAGACCGTGTTCGGTAGCGGTACGGCTGAAGCCGACCCAGTATCTTGGGTGGCTGAGTCAGGGATCATCGGTGTTGACTCCCCGGATAAGAAGTACATCTCCAAACTGAATGTGAGAATGGCTATGGACATCGGCTCTAATGTGGAGTTCTTCATCGAGTATGACTCTATGGGCGATTGGGAGTATGTCTGCACGATCCACGGACACAATCTCCGCAGCTTCACGATTCCCATTAGGCCCAGGCGGTGTGACCATCTGCGGCTGAAAATCGTTGGTGTTGGCAACGCAAAGGTATTCTCAATCTGCAAGACAATTGAGCAAGGGAGTGATGTCTGATGACGAATCTGCAACTGCCTAACATCACAGCCAATACTCCCCAAGGACAGATTCAGCAGATGCGATCCTATCTGTATCAGCTCATCGGTGACTTGCAGTTCGCTTTGGATTCTGCGGAGAAGAATGTGGCAGCCGTTGTCAATAACAGTAGCTATGCGGTCTCCAAATCCGATGGAAACGAGGAGAAACAGGCGCAGGATGCATTCAATGAGATCAAGTCCCTTATTATCAAGTCCGCTGACATTGTCAATTCCTACTACACGCAGATGTTGCTAAAGCTGAATGGTGAATATTTTGCGGAATCCGACTTTGGCACATTTGTTGAGAGTACGGAGGCAACCATCTTCGCCAGCGACTCTCTCCTGAAAACTACTGTGAGCAAGGTTGAAGAGATTTCAGGTGAACTTGATGCTGTTAGGGAGTCACAGACCACCATTGAGCAGAACACAAACTACGTGAAGATTCAAGTCGATAGGCTGACTGAGTCTGGTGCCACAAAAGTCACTACCTCAAAGAATTTTACCTTTGATGACGATGGCTTAAAGGTCAGCGATTCAGGAAACCTATTGACCACGCAGGTGTCTGAGAATGGTATGACTGTCAGTTATAGCGATAGTGAGATGCTGACTGCGAACAGCGATGGCGTAAAGGCAAAAAACCTACACGCATCTACTTACTTAACCGTTGGTGACAGAAGCAGATTTGAAAACTACGGAACTGACCGCACAGGCTGTTTCTGGATCGGATAAGGAGGATAGAACATGGCATCAACATTTTACCTTGAAAGCAAGAAAAAGTATAACGGCAGATATCTGTACTTATCTTGCACACAGGAGAAGAACATAGCCGGTAACAAGTCCGTCATAAGATGGACTCTTGTGTCGGAGGGCGGTTCTTCCAACTATTATGACATAGGCCCCACCACTGTCACGATAAACGGAAATCAGGTGTACCGCAAAGAACGAGTGTCTTGGGATACAAAAGTCTTTCCGGCTTCAAAGGGTAGTGTGGACGGTACTTTAGAGGTTGAACACGATGCACTTGGAAACAAGACCATCAATGTTAGCCTCTCAACCGCCATCTATTATGGATCTTGGGATGTTGCGAACAATACCGCAACCGCCTCCTGGACTCTCGACAACATAACACGGCAGGCGCGGATCACAGGTGCCGTGTTCAATGTGGATAGTAATCCGTCCATATCGTTTTCTCCGGCTGGCACAGGCCTTGTTAGTGTGTGGCTAGAGCCTAATCCAATCAGTGGTCATCTGTGCGTTAGGACAGGAATTCCAAACACAGGCAGTTATACCTGGGCATTGACCGAATCCGAGTGGAGTCAGCTCTATGCATCGTTCACAAGTACAAACAGTGTGTGCAGAGTTGGCATTAATACCAACATCGATGGTGTCGATTATTCCGAGTACCTAGACCTGAGTGTTGCGAGTTCAAAAGTATCCTGCGCTTTAGATGTGGTCAGGGCTAGTTTGGACAGCAATGACAACACGAAGTGCAACATTTCCGTTACTGCTCTTGGTAGATACAAGGACGGAGTGTACTTTGGTAAAAGCAACTCACTTGCGGTTTACTGTCGATACAGACAGCAGGGCGGTTCTGATTGGACAGATGTGGGGGCAATGACCATTACCTCTATCGCTAATGGCAAGTACACCGCATCGAAATCTATCTCCGGCTTGACATATGACAAAGCATATGAGATCCAAGCCTACGCAGCAGATGCGTTTGAAACAAACTACTCCACAACACGAATCACAAAAGCACTGCCTGTGTTCGATTGGAGTGAAAATGACTTTAACTTCAATGTACCTATGCACATAAACGGCACTCAATCCGTGGCTTTGACAGACCTGTCCGTGTATAAGCAATTGGATACACTTGAAGCTGATGCGAAGGTGCTTCGACTCCTGAACAGACCAGTAATTTTGGACATGACACTGACCTTTCATGAGCAGGTGCCAAAAAACACTGCACTATTTTCTGGAAGTGGCATTTTAGGCAACCTTATTGCACAAAAAACCGTGAAGGATCTCAGTGCAACCTATGAAATCCAATTGAGTGACACATTGGTGCAGACCCTGTCCGTTATCCCTGCTGGTACACACAGATTTTGTTGTCTTCTGTTGCAGTAAACCATAAAAACAAAAGGAGGAATGACTATGGCAAAGGTTAAATTACCGGTAGAAAGAATGGGTGGAACGGAGAATACCACCCAAAGCAAAAACGATACGAATAAAAACACGGAAAATGCAGGCAGTTCTGCGTTGAAGAACTGGACATATGAGGAGTTTAAATACGATCCGTTTAAGGCATCCAGTGCTTTGAACTCTGCATATGCAGACAGAGATGTTGCAAAGAATGCATGGATGAATTTCGGTGGGTTTACTCCATCTGATGCCTTAAATATGGCTTTAAACAACAAAGCCAATGCCGAGAATGCTGTGAAAAACTATGGCGAATTCCAGTATGTAGACCAGGCTTTGCTTGACAAGTACAGAGACCAGTACCTGAACAGGGGGGCGTTCAATTATGACCTCAATGGCGATGCTCTGTATCAGCAGTACAAGAACCAGTATATGAACCTTGGTAACCAAGCTATGATGGATACTATGGGACAGGCTGCTGCGATGACCGGCGGTTACGGCAACTCCTATGCACAAACCGCAGGACAACAGACATATCAGGGTTATCTTCAGCAACTGAATGATAAAGTACCTGAACTGTATCAGTTGGCATTGAGTAAGTACAACCAAGAAGGGCAAGACCTCTACAATAAGTATGGTCTGCTCAACGATGATCGCAATACCCAGTACGGAATGTGGAACGATGCCTACAATAAACTGGTGGCAGAGCGAGATTACGCAGGCACCGACTACTACAACCGCCACGGACTTGAGTATGACCAGTACATGGACAAGTACGGCATGGCTGTGGATAAGTACAACGCACTTGAGGCCGCCGCTAACAACCTTTACAACAGGGAGTATGGTCAGTATTCGGATAGCAGAGACCTCGCATACAAAACTGCACAGGATGCTGTCGCACAGGGTAATTGGCAGAAGGAGTTTGATGCCTCTCAAAAGAACGGAAATCTCAATGATCCTTATGGTAACGAGCCTGAGTACAAGACCCCTACATCCGCAATGTATGAAAAAGCACTACAGGCATACGGAGATGGCGGTCAGGCAGGTCTGGATAAATATCTGGAGACACTCCCGGACTATGATGTGGTTGCCATTGATTCTTATGTCAATAAGCACGGACAGCTTCCTATCAGCCAGAGAACCTTCACCAAGACTAAGGACACCATCAACGGGCTGTGGGGCATAGACCACAATGACATTGTAACAGACCAGTATGGCAACCAGTACCGCATCGATGCACTTCCAAAGGAGATGCAGAATGCTTTGACGAAGCTTAAAAAGGGAGAAAAATACACTGGTAAGTAAGGAGGAATCCATATGGCAAAAACTGTAGCAGAGCGACTTGAGGAAGCTAGAAAGAAGCGACAGCAGGGTGAAAGCAACGAAAAACAGAAGGACAAGTCCTCCGGCAATTCCGTTGCTGACAGATTGAAGAAATCCAGAGCGGAGAGAACCATTGGCTTTGACACACTTTCCGATGATGTCAACGCGCTGGGTAATACCATTAATGCTATGTATTCCGGGTGGCAGGATGCACAGACAATGGAGTCCAACAGGGACTCCTTGTCTACGATGCTGAACAGGCTGTCCACATACACCGATTATATGAACTCCTACGGAAGGGACATGGATGACTTTGATAGCCGTTTAAAGGAGATCCAAGGAGTCTACGATTCGTTCAATTCAGCATACACCGGCTTTGACGATTTGGTGAAAATTTACGCAGATTTCGACTCTGCCGAAAACTACAACGCCCACATGGCTGAGCAGAAAAAGGAGCAGGAACGAAGGGAGAAAGAACGCAAGGAACTGCTTGCTCTGGATACCAATGCTTATGCTTCTGAACTTGATAACAGCAAAACCGCCGTGGCAGAGTTGCAGAAGCAGAGGAAAAACCTTATCGATGCATATGGCATGGGAGGAGATGACAGCACCATCCTTGCCAAAGTCAAGGATATTGACAATCAGATAGCGGAGCTTGATGTAGACGGCAAGGAAGCCTATCTGTGGAAAGCACAGAACCTCCAGAAGTACAATGGTTTGAGCGGTAATGCGGATTGGAATGCACAGTCCGTTAACAAGAACCACCAGTTCGGTTTCTGGGATGCAGACAGCACCTACAACTACATCAACGATATTGACAACGCAAGAGCAAAAACCAGTGGTCGAGCCCTTATGAGCGGTGTGTCTAGCGGTAATGAAATTTATAGCTATATGACCGATGATGAGGTAGCATCCTACAACTATCTGTACAACACAGAAGGAAAGGATTCCGCAAACGAGTACCTCAAGTACCTTGAATACGAACTGAGTGAGAGAAGAATGGGTGCGGCATCTAGCAATGCAAAACACCTTGCCAACGAAGCGCCTTTCCTTGCGGATCTTACCAGTGTTACAGGCACTCTTATGAGCGGTGTTGGCTATCTGGATGCTATTGGGCAGAAAATAGGAAATAGCTTTACAGAATCTGTTACAGGCAAGTATGCAGGCCCAGTAAACTACAACAGCGGTGCTATGCTTCCGTCCGTTGTGACCGCTTCAATTCGTGGGCAGAGAGCAAAGAACATCACGAATGATTGGGGAGTAATCAAGATCGATGAAAAGTCCAATCCTATCCTGCATAAGATGTTCGATGGCAAGGGTCTTGGAGATTTGTATCAGCTTGGCATGAGCATGGTAGACTCTGCTGCGGTTGCCGGACTTACCGCTATGGGTCTTCCCGGCGCGGTAGGTCTGCTTGGCGGTAGCGCAGCCACACAGGGTATGCTCGATGCTGCACAGAGAGGTGCAACTGACGAACAGGCTCTGATTATGGGCGCCTTGAGCGGTGCCGCTGAGATGCTGTTTGAGAAGTACGAAATCGATGGCTTTCTCGACAAGATCTCCAAAGGCAAGATGGGCGGTATTCTTACCCAAATGCTCACAGAAGGTACTGGCGAGGCTTCGACATCTGTAGCAAATATGATTGCGGACTCCATCATTATGGGTGCAAACTCTAACTGGCAGGCAAGCATCAACAGCTATATGGAGCAGAACCCCAATATGACCGAGGAAGAGGCTA
>JAEIGA010007164.1_pt1 | contig 16969 bp, 12 predicted proteins | sample 9270691 | NCBI WGS metagenome assembly JAEIGA01 (sample SAMN17057246, study PRJNA624740) | gut metagenome | biome: biome; isolation source: fecal sample | host: Bos grunniens | place: China: Xizang | collected 2019
ATGCGCTGACTTGGGTGATACAAAATACCAAACGCTACCTGTACCTGCAGACGCCCTATTTCATGCCTTCGGAAGTGGTGATGCAGGCGTTGCGTACTGCTGCACTATCGGGAGTAGACATCCGCATCATGATCCCCGAGAAACCCGATTCGAAAATACTGCGCTGGGGCAACGACAGCTATATCGAAGATGCGCTCAGAGCAGGCATTCGAATCTATATGTATGAATATGGATTCCTGCATAGCAAGTGTGCCGTAGCAGACGACGATTGGTGCACCGTGGGTAGTTCGAATATGGATCAACGTAGTTTCGACAACAATTTTGAAGTAAATGCGTTCATCTACGACGACGTGGTGGCGAAAGAAGTCAAGACACAATTCTTTGTAGATGCTGAACATTGCCGAGAACTAAACATAGAAGAATGGCGCGAACGTCCCCTTTACAAAAAATGTCTGGAATCCGCCACACGAATCATTTCGCCAATTTTATAATATCTATTATCAATCCAATCTCCCCCTACTATATATAATATATATGTATCTGTTTTCACACTTATCAAGGGCCAGACGCTACGCCACCACGTTGGCGTTGATTTTCGTCTCGCTTCATCTGCTCGCCATGCCGATAGATTCTATCACGGCCAGACATCGGGCACAGACGCAGTGGGAAAAGATGCAGCAGGTGGGAGGACACATGCAGCGCAGTAATAGTCGTGACGAGGGACTCAGACTGGCAGCACACGATGGTTCATCCTATCTCTTCAAGCATACTGATGGCGCCTTCATTCTAACGGCGGCAAACGACGCACTGCCCGAGATACTGGGCTATGGTTATTACCGTAACGAGGAAATACCGGCTGCGCTAAAAATATTCAGACAGACACTGAAATATATTAAGCACCAAAGCAACAAGTCTATATCTGCATCCTACACTCCAACGGGGCCTTTGCTCACAACAGTACGCCATCAAAAGGCGCCTTATAATAATTATTGTCCACACTATACTTATGACGATGGCACAACGAGCAGTGAGCGCTGCGTGGTTGGTTGTGTCGCCACGGCGTTGGAGGAGGTGCTTACTTATTATCGCCGCGAATACGTACTGACGGATACTTTGCACGGCTGGAGCACTGCACACTATACCGTTCCATCTATACTGCCTGGCGAGAGGGTGAACAGTCGACTCATCCTTGACAATTATGACACAGGGGAGGCTACGGCAGAAGAAATCGACGCCGTGGCAAAATTATCCCTGATGTGCGGCATAGCAGCCAGGATGAACTGGGGATTAAACGAAAGCGGCGCTCGCGTGAGCCGTTTGATTGAACCGCTCAGACGTGCTTTTGCCCTGCCCTATGTGCACTATGCGGACAGTTACAAGTATTCTCCTGAAGATTGGAAGGCGATGATTTGCACCGAGATCTATGCTGGACGCCCCGTGCTTTATGCTGGTTATACGGGCAGCATGTCTGGTCACGCCTTTGTCCTGGATGGTATCGACGAGGCGGGACTTTTTCACGTCAACTGGGGATATGGTGGCAACTATGACGGCTATTTCCGACTGGATTTGCTCAACTTTGCCGAACCCCAATACGACCTCGGTCAATCTGGAATAGACGAAGGTTTCTTTTGCAATCAGGAAGCGTTATTTATCTGCCCCGATGTGGTGGACAATGCCTTGCCTGACACATTGGCAAGAACGGGGCGCGAAATCCAGGTCTTGGAAGTCACCCCCCTACTCCCACCCGAGACAAAAAAGATGACACCTATCCAGTGCATCATCAAAAATACGAGCAACTATCCTTTGACTACGCCCTTCGAATACTTCACCCACGCCACCACAGATACGGTGCGATTTGAAGGGGCCGACTTTGTGGCGCTCAGTGGTGCGACATTGTTACCACAAGCCGTGGATACGTGCATCATCCATGCTACTTTCAGCGAGGCGGGCGAACGGCTATTTTGCATTTCGCCTGATGACGTAGAAATACTATGGGAACAACCACTCATGATCCGAGACGGCGTTGCGACACAGATAGAGTTTGATCGTCCGCAGATAGACTTCCCTGCAACGGGAACTACCCGCGTAGACATTACCTATCGCAACCTGTCCACAGAAGCACGTGCCGGACAGCGTTTGATAGCCGAAGTCGTCGAAGGTATCTATGATGGCACACAGGAGGGTACGCGCCACACGCAAAAGATATACACCCAGTCTGGTGCCGAGGAGACGGCGACGTTTCTGTTCAACGGTTTGAAGACAGGACAAACCTACACTTTGCTCCTGCGTAGTCCCTGGAAGATACAACATTCTATCAAGTTCATACAAGGTGTGGATGCAGCCATCTCTTCCCCGACCCTTGTGCCCAATGATTCAAACATATTGTGGTATTCCCCCGATGGCAAACGATTACCCCAGCGCCCCAAGCGAGGCATAGCAGTGAGCAAGGGAAAGAAAAGGCTATTTCGCTGAAGTGGGCCCAAGTGTGAAAATACAAACTCAAAACATTATATAATATGGATATCAAAAATTACATTCAAGAGAACGAGACGCGCTTCCTCGACGAACTCTTCTCGCTCATTCGCATACCCAGCATCAGCGCACATCCCGACAAAAAGGACGAGATGCTACGCTGCGCTGAACGTTGGGCCGAACTGCTCCGCCAGGCAGGCGTAGATCGTGCCGAAGTCATGCCATCAGCAGGCAATCCCCTGGTGTATGCAGAAAAGCACGTAGCCGACGATGCCAAGACCGTACTGATCTATTCACACTACGACGTGATGCCAGCCGAACCACTGGAATTGTGGCACAGCAACCCCTTCGAACCCGAAGTGCGCGACGGCCGTATCTGGGCACGCGGCGCCGACGACGACAAGGGTCAGGCCATGATTCAGGCCAAGGCTTTCGAATACCTCGTGAAGCACGATCTGTTGAAACATAATGTGAAGTTTATCTTCGAGGGCGAGGAGGAAATCGGCAGCCCATCACTTGGTGGTTTCTTGGCAGAACATGCCGAACTTTTGAAAGCAGACATTATCCTGGTCAGCGATACCAGCATGCTCAGCGCCGAACTGCCCAGTCTCACTACAGGACTGCGCGGCCTGGCTTACTGGGAGATCGAAGTCACAGGGCCTAACCGCGACCTCCACTCGGGACACTTCGGTGGCGCCGTAGCCAACCCTATCAACGTGCTTTGCCAGATGTTGGCAAAAGTAGTCGACGACAAGGGCCGCATCACTATACCCCATTTTTATGATGATGTAGAGGAACTCTCTGCCGAAGAACGTGCCATGATCGCCGAGATACCATTCGACCTCGACAAGTACAAACGTGCTATCGACATCGACGAAGTCAGTGGCGAGGAGGGGTATTCTACGATCGAGCGCAACAGTTGCCGTCCATCCTTTGACGTTTGCGGCATTTGGGGCGGTTACACAGCGCAGGGTTCCAAGACCGTATTGCCCTCCAAGGCTTATGCCAAAGTCTCTACACGCCTTGTCCCCCACCAACAGCATGAGAAAATTTCTCAACTCTTTATCGATTATATCAAAGCCATTGCTCCAAAGAGCGTACGTGTAGAAGTGCGCCCCATGCATGGCGGCGAGGGTTATGTATGTCCTATCGACTTGCCCGCCTACAAGGCAGCCGAAGCTGGATTTGCCGAAGCCTTTGGCAAGCGTCCATTGGCAGTGCGCCGCGGAGGTTCGATCCCCATCATCAGCGACTTCGAACGTGTGCTCGGCATCAAGACCGTCCTGATGGGTTTCGGTCTGGAGAGCAACGCCATCCACTCGCCCAACGAAAACTTCCCTCTCGACATGTTCCGACGTGGCATCGAGGCTGTCGTAGGTTTCCACTTGCACTACGACGAAATGGTGAAATAAATGAGGCATAAAAAATGCGAAAAATTTTGACAAACCACTTTGTCGAAATAGAACGCAGCATAAGTACAAAATCAGACATCCTGAAAAAAAGGTAAGGCCTTGTTGAAAAAATGTCTAGGATAATTTTAACTAGGCGTCGCGAAATTTTCACAAAGCCTTACTTTTTTTCTATTTTCAAACTTGCGGTTACGGCTATCCCTACCTTATTTTTTGAGCCCAAAGTACAATTTCCCTTAGGCTTTTTCAAAAAACACGTCAAAAAAGCCGATATTTAACCTCGCGTAGAGGCCGTATTTCCGACCCAAAGTGCGCACGATTGATTTTAAGCGAAATTTGGCCTCGAAAAATGCGAAAAATTTTGGCTATAGTTTAGTGTATCTAATAATACTTATTTTCAAAAAAACTTTTTTTGTTTTTTTTTGTTCTTTTTATTAAAATCTTTAACTTTGCTCGCAACATAGTCTCCCTTGGGTGCTTGGGAGAAGGAATCTATACATCGATGGATAATATTCGGTTCACTGCTATATATAAATAGTTGTAAAGCTCTTTATATACAAAGAAGAACTCAGAATATTGAAAGGACGTTTTCAGAACGTAATCTTCTACTACATCAAACTTCGCAACTTTGACAATGCACAAGAAGATTCCGCAACGAAGCGTCCATGCTGGGTGTATTATACCCGTATGCCGACAATGGGAACCGCAAGGTTCACCATTGTTGCATGCTATCATTATAATACCCAACGGCGTGGACTGGCTGAGTTGCTTATCTCTGTGCATAGGCAATGCGAAGGCCTGATATAGTGGGATAAGCGACGAAAGTTTCTCCCACGTCTTTTTATTTCCTATATTTACTACCAATTATTAATCGTTAAGTAGGGGGGGGACTTACAAAAGCAAATTAAGGGTCTAGGTATGGTTACCAAAAAAATCTTCCTACTCGTTCTGTTAGCAAACATTTTACACATACATGTTTGCTTCGCACAAATTGTAAAAGAAGAAAAAGGAGACACGTTTAAATGGGTATTGGTTAAAGACAAAGGCAACGGTGAAAGAGGTGCGGAGACACCCGATGGAAAATTAATTATTCCCATGGGGAAATATATGATAGTTTATCACCAGATGAACGGAGGTTTTTTCTCTTTATCCAAAGATGGGAAAGATGCAGCATATTCAACCGATGGGAAACTACTCATCCCATTTTCAAGTGGGTATGATCTTATCGTAAAACATGATACACATTATGGTGTACGAAGAAATGGTTTATGGGGGGCATGTGATGATGATGGTTTTGAAATTATTGAACCCCAATACTCAACGCTTTTTTACTCCGGCAAGAATGGATTTACGACTAAAAAAGGGGAAGAGTATGTGTATTTAGGCATATCAAAACTCGACAACGGACAATTTTCAGGTGTAGACTATTCAAAGAAAAATTCTATCTCCGCACAGCAAATAGTTTCACCCACTTCTGAAGAGACACCTACATTTTCACTACGCGGCAACGAGCAAGTACAAAAACCCCAAAGATCTTCTGCCACATTGGGTTTGTCTGGCACCACAGACAAAGACCAATATCGCCGTAGTTCACTTTGCCTTATTCTATTGACTCACCGCGACAAAAAATATGCTGCGGAGATGGAAAGAGTGTTCAAAAGTTTTCCCCTTCCTGCCCGTTATAATGAGCATAATATAAGCGACCTTCGCGTAATTAGCGTTAGCGGGAAGCAGTCAAAGAGCGATATTGATGAGCTTTTACGTAGCAAATATGTTGCTCAAAAAATCGTTGGCAGATGGTTTAATAGAAATAAATATTCTGGACGTATGAATCTGGATTTAATACATGAACGCGGAGGCTATGGCGCTTCATATGCAGATTATCAGCGATCACTAAGCAATATTCGCGGAACGGGCATGTTGCGTGATGAGGGAATAGAATTACTGCAGAGCACATTTGTCCTTGTATGCGATATGGATTATATCGACAAAAAGAAAGGAGCTGGGTGGGCTGCTTTCGGTACGGCATTACTAAGTATTGGTTCTGCTGTGATGGGCGCAATGAACCAACAGCAAGCATACATTGCAGCCAGTCAAGGAGACTATTGGGAGGCACGACGCAAGCAAAGTGCAGCCAATGCTTGGAATGCAGGTAGCGCACTTGGTCAAGTTGCTACTGCCGTTGTTGCGGACATTGGCGGTTTCAGAGTCAAGATGAATGCTTATCTATACAAACTTCGTTGGGACGACAGCATGACACAGACTATGTATCGTGACTATTGGTGTGACAATCAAACTGCATATTTGGAAGCGAAAGAAAAGAAAACAAAGTTCGACAATTCATCATATGCTTTCACATTAGATTACATCGGCAAATACCGAACTACAAGTTCTAAAACTATTCTAAGAAGTTGGAACGATGAGGACCAAGTAATTCTTGACGTTTGCAAACGATGTGTCGACAAGGGGATGAAAGAACTTGCCCAAAAGTTTCCTATATTTAAGCCCCGTAGTCCATTTTACTTTGAAGGTAGCACTATTTACTCTCACATAGGAACCAAAGAGGATGTGTCATACGGAAAAAAATATGAAATTGTACAACCTTTCAAAGACAAACATGGTCAAATATGTTACAAACGTGTGGGAACTGCCACTGCAGGTTCACCATGGAGAAATAAAAAAATAAGGTTTGACCAATATTTTGACAATGGAGAAAAAGGCACTGTATTCTATTGCAGAAAAGCCTCTGTAGACTTACATACGCCAGGATTACAGATAAGAGAATTTTAACTAAAACATGATAATTATGATAAAAAGATTTTTTTTATTAACGATACTATGCATGAGTATCGCCATCGTTAAAGGTCAAGATTTCTCCATAATGAGTGCTGGACAAGGGCACAATGGAGAATATCAAGTAACTATCGTTGTTAGCACAAAGAGGAACCCAACCAAAGATGCTGAAAATCTTACAAAGGAGTATGCTGTTCGTGGTATCATGTTCCGTGGAGTAGCGCCACACAAAGGACATCCTGGTCAAAAACCTCTGATTAGCGATCCCACTATTGAACATGTTAAGGACATGGAGCTCCAGGCATTTTGGCGTGAAAAATTATACTTAAACTATGCAACACTAGAGCCAATGTCACTTTCAGTGATAAAAAACAAACAGACAAAAATGTACGAAACGAGTGCTCGGCTCACTATCGACAAAGAATCTCTTATAAAGTGGCTCGAAAACAAAGGCATTATTCAAGGATTTTCAAACCTATGGTAATTATCGCAGAGTTTGCACGCTTTATCATAAGTTAATTGTATATAAAATTACTTTTCTACCCAAACCATACTCGTTTGAAGATCCTTTTAAATAGTAGAAAGTAAATACAAAGATGTACTATTAATATATCATTCCAAATAGTTGTATTATGAATAAATTTATATGCCTACAAGCCATTGTAACAATTTTATTACTTACCAGTTGTCAAACCCAAAAGGTTGTAACTCCTGCTCTTCAAAGTTATTCAACAGAGTGTTTAGGAGTAAATATGGATGGTAACCAGACGCTGCGCGCATGGGCTTCGGGGAAAAATAGAACAAACGCTATAAAGCAAGCAAAGAAAAAGGCTGTTTACGATGTGGTATTCACTGGAATTCAAGCTGGAAATGGAACGTGCAATGCCTACCCAATAGTAGACGAGGCAAATGCCCGCCAAAAATATGAGGACTATTTTGACCAATTCTTCTCGGATAACGGAGACTATACAAGATATGTTTCGAGAATAAATAGAAGAAAATCTACCATTCAAATATACCAAGGGAATGGTACTAAGACAGCTGGAGTTATCGTCACTGTTAACCGGTCTGCATTACGCAAACATTTTGTAAAAGACAATATCATTGTAAAATAACAAAAATTCACAACAATAAAATGAAACGAGTATTGATATTTTGTATTGCCACGCTTATAGCTGTTGGTAACAGCATCGCTCAAAAGGCGATGACACCGCCTCATGTAATGATAGTACCAGACTTGATTTATTGCAAAAGCCATGGCTATACTCAGCAATTTAACAACAATGGCATTCTAGAGACTATTCCAGATTATGAAAAAGCTCTATCTGAGGACCCTATTCTTCACGCCGTTTTAACACAGATTGCTCAGCTTATGACAGATCGGAATGGGGATATTGTGATAGTAGACCTCATTGAAGCTATAAACAATGCAAAAGCAGATGCAGCTATCGCCATATCCAACACTGGCAATGAATCAGAAAGCATTGATGAGGCCATTATAAGAAATTCTGAAGCAGATATACTAGTTAAATTACAATTTAATCTGGTCAAAAATGGTCCAGAATATCGTATCTCCTATGTGCTTAATGGGACAGATGCATATACAAATAGGAACTTTGCTCCTATTTCAGGCATGGGTAAACCATCTACATCTTCCGATCCTACGGTTTTGCTTCGAGAAGCAGCTAGCGAAAACATGGATGCTTTTCTCTCAAAAATGATGTCTTATTATCAAAGCATGCTGACTAAGGGACGTATGGTTGCATTTGAGATCAAAACGACATCTTCTACTAGCATAAATATGAATAGTAAAATAGGGGAATACACCTTACGTGAGCAAATAGAAGATTTCCTCTATGACAATTCTGTCGATGGCAATGGATTAGAAAGAGTGCAAAGCGGTAACACATTCATACGTTTTCAAGGTGTTTACATTCCACTAACTGCTACAATACGCGGCAGACAGCGCAAACAAGGAGCAAAGGATATTGCCCAAAAGCTTGTAAATCATCTAGAATCCTACGGAGTTAATGCCGAATACAAAATACGTGGATTAGGAAAAGTCAATATGTTCATTAAATAAGAAGACAATTGTTATGAAAAAATCTATATTAGCCATTGTAATGTTTGGAATGACTATATTAGGCTCAAAAGCACAGAGTGACTGCATCATTCCCATGATGGTTCTTGTTCCTCAGCAGGTCGATGCACTAGCTCCAATGGCGCAAGCCAAACTTGAATCAAAAATAAGACAAATCATCACTTTAAATGGCATGGAGGGTAGCACATTATTCTCCAATTTCTGTATAGTTGCAAACTTAATAGAAAACTCAAAGGAAGTAACAAGCGGGCTACGTCCATTAGTCACAATTGCTACTGATCTAGAGCTATTTATAGGGAACAACTATACAGGTGAGAAGTTCGCATCCACAGTTATCACTTTAACTGGAGCTGGTCATAATGAGTCAAAAGCATATGGAGCTGCTTTTAGTCATATTTCAATAGGGAATCATCAAATTCAAAATTTCCTGAAAGAAGCCAAGCTAAAAATTTACCAGTATTACGACTCTCAAACGCCTGCTATAATCACTCAAGCTCGCAAATTTGCCCTCCAACGTGATTACGAAGAAGCGCTTTGCTTGCTAAGTGCTGTGCCCACATGTAGTAACAATTATACAGATATTGAAAAGTGCATGTTTGATATATATCAGCAATACATTGATTACGATTGCGCAACAAAAGTAAATAAAGCTAGAAGCATTTGGAACGCAGGCCAAGACTCTAAGAGTGCTGCTATAGCTGGTGCATATCTTGCATCTATAGATCCCACTTCATCTTGTTGGGAAGACGCTTTGGCCTTAGCTGAATCCATCCGCATGCGTATCGGTGACGATTGGGAATTTTCTAAAGAGCTGATGCGTGATTCAGTTATTTTAGAGAAGTCTAAAATTGAAGCAATTCGAGCAATTGGAGTTGCATTTGGACAAAACCAGAAAGCACAAACCATAAGAGAGAATTGGTTTATAAGGTAACACCATGTTGCCTCTATAAAGAAATTAACATTTTCACATTTAATAGTTTATCAAAACAAGTCAAATAATTATTTGCGAACAATCTTTTTGCAATTTCAATGTAATAAGAGAGGGGTCACACTCCCTCTCTTATTGTTGTATTGATTTCCAATTCATCACTGCTTAATGCCAATATTTCGACCTATATTCAAACAAAAAAACTGGCGTACCTGCGAAGACACACCAGTTCTATTCTAATCTCAGGAATATCCCTTAGAAAATCATTTCTATCACCCGTTTACCAAGGAAGAAGAGCATCGGCATAAGCAGCGCAGGCAAGAGGTTGATCGTCTTGCAATCCTTGATATTGAGTACACCGAGTCCAGAAGCGGCAATCAGGATACCACCGACGATGGAAATTTCGCTGGTCAATTGGGGCGAAATAAATTCGGCGGAAAGGGTGGCTATGCCATAAATACCCGACAGCCACAGGAAGACCACGACGGAAGTAATCGCTACACCAAAGCCATAGGTCGACGCCAACACGACCATAGTAACGAGGTTCATCGTTGCCAGCGTCATCAAAAAAGTATTGTCTCCGCTCAAAGCGCTATTCACAGGCCCCATGATGGCCAATGTACCTACGCAGCAGAGCAGGATAGAGGTGGTGATACCCTTAGACAGTTCGCTACCATTTGACATGCGACTTGTGGCGCGCTCCAATCTGCTATCCAGGCGCAACAGGGTGCCAAACAGCCCACCGAAGGACAGACAGAAGATGAAGAGGACGGGATATTCGGTCGTCTGCATGCTCTCCATGGCGACATTGATACCAAGAACGATGGCCGTGAGCCCCATGGCGGTGTTGAGCACAGTGATGTATTTTTCACGAATACCACGACGGGCCAAAGCGCCAATAGCACTGCCTAAAATCACAGCAAGGAAGTTGATGAAGATGGCTAACATAAAATATCAGGTTGAGGAGTTAGAGGTTTAAGGCTACTGATTTTTGAGAAGTGTGAAGACTTCATTCTATCTTTTCACAAATCAAAAATATTCTGCGAGCGAAGTTAATAAAAAAAATGAAGAATTGAGACGAATTGTGTAAATTTGCACAGAAAGTCGCTCGAGGCTACAATTTTTCCCTCCTCAACCAATCACTTTGTCATCTCATAATCTCTCTGCCTTATTATGCTTCATCCCCAGTTTCGCCCCATGCTGCTCCACCATTTCCAGCATACACCGACCACAGATCAGGTGGCGGCGGTTGATGCGTTGGAGCAATTCCTGTTTGCCGCCTCGGACGACAGCATTTTCTGCCTGCGCGGTTATGCGGGTACGGGCAAGACATCACTGGTGGCAGCCCTGGTGCGTACGTTGAAAGACATCGGGCGCAAGGTGGTATTGCTGGCCCCCACCGGACGTGCAGCAAAGGTATTGAGCAGTTATGCAGGAATGCCGGCATATACCATCCACAAGATGATTTATAGGCAGGAGACCTTCAAAGGCGAAGACACACGCTTTCAGATGGGATACAACAAGAATCGGGGCACCCTGTTTGTCGTAGACGAAGCATCGATGATGGGTTTTGGCGGCGGTGGCAATGCCATGTTTGGTTCGGGTTGTCTGATGGACGACTTGGTGCGTTTCGTCTATGAGGGTTCGGGTTGCCGACTCCTGATGGTGGGCGACACAGCCCAATTACCACCGGTTGGCGAAGAGGAGAGTCCAGCCCTGATCGGCGCCACATTTCGTCGCTACGGTTTGGAGGCCATCGAAGCCGAACTCACCGAAGTGGTACGCCAAGCCTCAGCCTCGGGGGTATTGACCAACGCGACCCAACTGCGCCAACTCATTGCAGCAGGTGACGCTGTACAGATGCCAGCAATCTATGGCGGCGAACGAGGCGAGGTGAGATTTCTGCCAGCCGACGAATTGATTGAAGCGCTCGTCACAAATTATAGCCACTGTGGCGCAGACGAAGTCGTCGTCGTGACGCGCTCCAACCGACGTGCTAATATCTACAACCAAGGTATCCGCGCACGCATCTTTGACCGCGAGGAAGAATTGTCGCGCGGCGATCGCGTGATGGCTGTCAAGAACAATTATTATTGGACCGAGACCCTGCGCGCTGGATTGAGCGAAGGCGAGTCATTACCCTTTGACTTTATCGCCAATGGTGATATGGCCGAGGTCGTACGTCTGCGCAACATTCACGAGCAGCACGGGTTCCGCTTTGCAGATGCTACGTTGCGCTTTGTCGACTACGGCGATTTCGAAATGGAATGCCGCGTCATCCTCTCCACCCTAACATCAGAATCTCCGTCGCTTACCTGCGAAGAGAGCCAGCGCCTGTACGACTGCGTATTGCAAGACTACATGGACATTCCCTCTCAGCGTGAACGCATGCAGGCTGTGCGACGCGATCCCTACTATAATGCGCTGCAAATCAAATTTGCCTATGCCTTGACTTGCCATAAGGCTCAGGGCGGACAGTGGGAGCGCGTATTTATCGACAAGGGCGTCGTAGCCGAGGATACCAGCCTCATCTCCTATCTGCGTTGGCTCTACACAGCACTGACTCGCACGACAGATCGCGTGTATTTGGTCAACTGGCCCAAAAGTGAGCAAATCGTAATCAGTGAAGAAGACGAGGATTGATAAACTTTATGTCCCAAACTCCGTGTACCTCAATTCTTTTTATTAAATTTGTGCGCGAAAATTAAATAAGCCCAAAAACACAATAAAATATGATGACAGCAAACGAAATCAGAGAATCATTCAAAAAATTCTTCGAAGAGCAAGGCCACCTCGTTGTCCCCTCAGCTCCGATGGTTGTCAAGGACGACCCCACGTTGATGTTTACCAACGCTGGTATGAACCAGTTCAAGGATATCATCCTCGGCAATACCGAACCCAAGAGCCGCCGTCAGTGCGACTCACAAAAGTGTCTCCGTGTATCGGGCAAGCACAACGACTTGGAAGAAGTAGGTCACGATACCTACCACCACACTATGTTCGAGATGTTGGGCAACTGGAGTTTCGGCGACTACTTCAAGAAGGAATCTATCGAGTGGGCCTATCGCTACTTGGTAGACGTGCTCAAGATTGACCCCAAGAACCTCTACGTTACCGTATTCGAAGGTTCTGAAGAAGAAGGTCTCGAACGCGACGACGAAGCCGCAAAATATTGGGAAGCCTTCTTCCCCGCCGACCATATCATCAATGGTAACAAGAAAGACAACTTCTGGGAAATGGGCGACACTGGTCCCTGCGGTCCTTGCTCAGAAATCCATATCGACGGCCGCTCTGAGGAAGAGAAGGCTAAAGTGCCCGGAGCTGAATTGGTGAACAAAGACAATCCCGAAGTGATCGAAATCTGGAACCTCGTGTTCATGCAATACAACCGCAAGGCTGATGGTTCGCTCGAACCTCTCCCTGCAAAGGTTATTGACACCGGTATGGGTTTCGAACGCTTGGTACGTGTGATGCAAGGTAAAAATTCCAACTACGACACTGACGTATTTCAACCCATCATTCGCAAGATCGGCGAATTGAGTGGTTTTGAGTATGGCAAGGATGAAAAGGTAGACGTTGCTATGCGTGTTATCGCCGACCACCTGCGTGCTATCGCCTTCTCTATCGCAGATGGTCAATTGCCTTCTAATGCTAAGGCTGGTTATGTGATTCGCCGCATCCTCCGCCGTGCCGTACGCTACGCTTACACATTCCTCGGTCGCCGCCATGCTTTCATGTACCAACTCGTCCCCACTTTGGTGGCAGAGATGGGACATGCTTATCCCGAACTCCCAGCACAAGAGGTACTCATCTCACGTGTGATGAAGGAAGAAGAAGAATCATTCCTCCGCACCCTCGCTACAGGTATCAACTTGCTCGATGGTGTGATCAGCGAAACTAAGGCAGCAGGCAAGACAGAAGTAGACGGTAGCAAGGCCTTCACCTTGTTCGACACCTACGGTTTCCCCTTCGACTTGACACAACTCATCTGCGCTGAGCACGGCATGACTGTCAACGAGGAGCAATTCAACGCAGATATGCAGAAGCAAAAGGAACGCGCACGCAATGCTGCAGCCGTAGAAACAGACGACTGGGTAGTATTGGGCGAAGGCGAAACGCAATTTATCGGTTGGGACCACACCGAAGGCGAATGCCGCATCCTCCGCTATCGTCGCGTACAACAAAAGAAACAAACTCACTACGAACTCGTACTCGATACTACTCCATTCTATGCAGAAATGGGTGGACAAGTCGGCGACACTGGCCTCTTGGTGAACGATGCAGAAAAGGTAGAAATTTTCGACACTAAGCGCGAAAACAATCTGCCTATCCATCTCACACGCCAATTGCCCACAGACCCAAGCGCGCCATTCCACGCACAAGTGGATGTACAGGCACGTCGTCGTAGCGAAGCCAACCACACCGCTACTCACTTGCTCGACCAAGCCTTGCGCGATGTCCTCGGCACACACGTAGAGCAAAAGGGTTCACTCGTCACTCCCGACTATCTGCGCTTCGACTTCAGCCACTTCCAAAAGGTGACACGCGAAGAGTTGCGCCAAGTAGAACGCCTCGTCAACCGTCGTATCCGTGAAAACATCGCCCTCCAGGATCACCGTGATCTCCCTATGGAAGAAGCGAAGAAGCTCGGTGCTATCGCTCTCTTCGGCGAAAAGTATGGCGACCGTGTACGCGTCGTACAATTCGGCACGAGTGTCGAATTCTGTGGTGGTTGCCACGCAGCAAGCACAGGTCAGATTGGTATGATTCGCATCCTCAGCGAGAGCAGTGTAGCAGCAGGCGTGCGCCGTCTCGAAGCGATCACAGGCGAAGCTGCCGAAGAAAGCGTATATGCTATGGAGGACACTACGGAGGGATTGAAGGCACTCTTCAACAACGCCAAGGACTTGACCGTAGCAATCAAGAAGACTATCGACGAAAACGACGGACTGAAGCGTCAAGTGGAAGATTTCGTGAAAGAACGCATCCAGGCAATGCGCGGCAAACTCATCGAAAGCGCTAAGGACATCGACGGTGTGAAAGTAGTGAAGACGGTCATCCCAACAAGCACCACGCCTGATGCTGTGAAAGACCTTGCTTTCCAATTGGCAGGTATGTTGCCCGAAAACCTCCTCTGCGTCATCGGTAGCACCCACGAAGGCAAGCCACTCTTGACAGTGATGTTGAGCAAGAACCTGATCGAATCACGCGGTTACAACGCTGGTGCTATGGTACGCGAAGCTGCACGCCTCATCAAGGGTGGCGGCGGTGGAGCACCTCACTTTGCGACAGCAGGTGGTAAGGATGCCGACGGACTCGAAGCAGCCGTAGACAAAGTTATCGAATTGGCAGGATTATAATCCCCTATCAGCCTTTTTGAAATAGTAATATAACAGCGAGGATGAGCCATATGTGTTCATCCTCGCTTCTTTTTCTCATTAGCTCCGTTGCGCGTAAAGGGAACTTTCTCTATCCACCACATTCGGCCACGCACCCGATTGTGTGACCAGATGAATCTATTCCATCAAGCCGAATTTTGTCAAAAAATTTCGCAAAAAACGAGGGCAATACGCGCTCAAAATCATCCACGCTTACCTTGGGTCGGAAATAGCGCGACCACGAAGGGTTAAAATTCAAGTTTTTCTGATGAAAAACGAGGAAGCACTAAGGTTTTTCAGCATTTTTCCAAAAAACAGGAATAAATGCACCATCAACTGGCAAGAAAAAAGGCGTAAAAAAGTTAGACTTTTTTGAAAAAAGGTTAGACCTCGTTGAAATTTCCTTAGACTTTTTTTCAACAATCCCTAACCTTTTTCACCTTAGCCCAATCATTGTGCGCCCTGACGTTTCTATTTCATCAATGGCGTTTGTCAAAATTTTTCGCATTTTTATGTTTCACGGAAATGGGGTATTCTTATAGCACAGGGCGGGGCTGAAGCAGGCGACTTCATCACCCCAAAAGAAGGCAGGGTGGACAAAAAGAACTATGCCAACCTCCCGTGGATGGGAGATTGGCATAGTTGGGGCAGAATGATGAATTGCGCTATTTATTTCTTCAGCTCTTCGATCTCGTCAAAGTATTGTCCCCATTCAGAAGATTTGTAGACCCGTTTGTAGCCCTTGGGCACGTAGAGAATGGCATCCTCGAGAATGGCATCCTCGAATACGGTCTGGTCGAGAGCTGGGGGAGTGAGAGCACGAACGGTAAACTTGCTCAACGCACAACGCGCAAAACAATAAGCACTAAGTGTCTGCACACCACTGCCGAGGGATACTTCGGCTAAGTTGGTACAGTCGGCAAAGGCTGATGCACCGATATATTGCACACTATCAGGGATAGCAACCTCCGCCACTTTCTTGCAACCCTTGAAGGCAAATGCCCCAATGCGCTTAAGTGATTTAGGTAGCACGATTGGGTCGAAGTAGGTGCAACCCGCAAATGCGGAATCTTGGATTTCTGTGATCGTGCCGGGCAAAGCTACGGATATGATATAGGTGTCGGCAAATACTTTTTCCCTCACTACAGAGACGATAGTGTCGAACTTGAGAATGCCATAACCACGCAGGCTCGAGTTGGTGTTGGACACAACCTTGGCGTCGCCAAATTCGGTGCCATACTCAATGGGGATGATGGTGTTGTCGGGGGTCTTGTAGTAAATCTTATCATCGGGCACGTCGGTAGGCAGAACCTTTCGGAGCGGTTCGATGTCCTCGGTGCATGATGCGACACCGATGCACATCAGCAGGCCCAGGATGATGGATGTCAAAAATTCAGTTTTCATAATTTTGTTTTACCTTTATATTATACGACTTGTAACACATCTTGGCGCAGTATACATACATATTACACCGCAACAAATTTAACGAAAAAAGCACAGACTGCATAGTAGATAGAAAAATATCTATTTCAAAAAAAAATGCCAACTCACCAATTTGGCAAGTTGACATTATATAACAAGAGAAATATCTGACTATTTGACCAAAACTTTTTGGCCACCGATGATATAGACACCAGGATGTGCTATGCGGTCTATACAGCGTCCGCCGAGGTCATAGATGCCCTTGCCTGCAAGTTTATCACTTTCAATCGGAGAAATGCCAACAAGACTTTCGTCCATATAGGTGACTGTGACTTTCAGATGGCTTTCGACGCAGGCCAGGCTTTCTGCACCTTCAATCTTGTCTATGACATATCCTGCACGGTCGCTCGCTTGCAATGCAAATGCGCTACCAGCCTTGACCGGATACTTTGTAGTGCCAAGCACC
>JAEIGA010007165.1_pt1 | contig 16969 bp, 11 predicted proteins | sample 9270691 | NCBI WGS metagenome assembly JAEIGA01 (sample SAMN17057246, study PRJNA624740) | gut metagenome | biome: biome; isolation source: fecal sample | host: Bos grunniens | place: China: Xizang | collected 2019
ATGATATTGCAACCATAGTCGTAACCCTCTGGGAGGTGTGCCTCGTATATACCATCACCTACATCAGTCATACTTACCCACTTCTCGCCTACACTACCACCAAAGAAATAAGCTGCAAAGCGAGCGTTATCGACCTTCCAGTTGGAATTAGGCTTAAGGTACACTACCTTCTCTGTAACCTCTGGCTCCTCCTGCTTAGGCTCCTCACCACTAACAGACTGCTTAGTAGCATTTGCATAATCAGTACCAGCTGTCATAACATATAGATTCTTGGTAGAGATGTTGAAGTAAATGTCGTATGTACCATCTGCCTCAAGACACATATCTGCACCATTCTTAGAAGTTACGATATAGTGGTTAGCCTTGATGTAGTTTACATTACCTGCGCCATACTTATCTGCCCAATCTGTAGCAGGCTTGCGTACAAGGAAGCCCTCAGCAGCCTTCATTGCAACATTCTCCAAGACAACGACATTCGCATCAGTGGTTGTATTCATGGTCTTATCTGCCCAAGAACTAAATGCACCAACAAGAGCCCACTCAGAAGCAACACCTGGCTCGATAAATGTACCGAGGTTGTAAACCATACCTGGCTCAAATGTACGTGTAACAGACTTGCACTCCTTACCGTTAATTGTGTATGAGAAAGTTACCTTCTCAGCAGTAGGCCAGAAAGCAACGAAGTTCTCACCCTTAACATTTGATACTGTGATCTCCTTTGTGTATGTACCATCCTGTGTGCGGAAAGCATCAGCGGTCAAGGTGAAAGTAACATTACCTGTGCCATTAAAGGTATAATGGAAGAATGAAGTAAGTGGCTGAAGCTCAACCTTACCCTCGCCGAAGTTCTCAACAGTAGCTGTTGTGTAGAATGCGCTCTTACCCTCAAGAGAGTGGTGCATACCGTTAGATGCAACTGTTACATTCTGACCTACAAGAGTTGCAACCTCATCATCGTAGCATACAAACTTACCAGTAGTGGCATCAGTACAAGTAAATGTGTACTTATCATTTACGATAAGCTCCTCGCCACCCTGCCATACGGTCTTCCACTGTGTACCATCCTTTGAAATAGTAGCACGAGTATCGTTAACAATCTCAGCATAGAATGAGAAAGCAGCCTCCTGAGCATTCTCAACATTCTCATTATTCTCTGTACAAGCTGCAGCGCCAATGATAACCAACGCAGCAAGCATCAAATTCCAAAACTTTTTCATTTTCTTTTGCTCTTTTTTTTGGTTAAACATTGATTACCAAATGTCCTCCTCACCATAAGTTGGACCATCGATACCCTCACCTGTTGAGACCTCAAAGCCTCTCTCAACACATACCTCTACAACGTAAGCAGCTGGTGCCTCGTAGTTAGAGTTTGCTGAGTTTGAATTAATAAACTCTCTTTTCATAGATTATAGAAATTTTAGATTGTAGATTTTCAGTATCGTACAAAGATAAATAATATTGCACAAACCACGCAACAAATAACAATCTTTCGCGACGAAAGGTTAATAATCCGCGACGAACAAGCCAAATTCAACGAAGGATAACACCCCTCACCTATATATTATACGACATATAGACATAGCATCGGATATTGTAATTGGCTTATTTGTAGGGTGTTTTAAGCAAAATAGAGTATGCCTAAAAAAGTCTCTGCCCGGCACCAAGGCACCGAGCAGAGCAACTATTAAATATGTAGCAGTAGATTACTTAGTTGACCAAGTACCACCACCATTATCCCAAGTACCCTCAGTTACGGCGTACATATTCTTACCGTCTGTTGGGGTCTTAAGGTCTGATGTCTGATTCCACTTATTATTCCAATTATTAGATGTAGTACCAGGATTCATACGACAGAAGATAATATTGCAACCATAGTCGTAACCCTCTGGTAGGAAGGCCTTGTAAGTACCATCACCGCAGTCGGTCATACTTACCCACTTCTCACCTGGAGCAGCACCCCATACATAGATTGCAAAGCGTGCACCAGACTCCTTCCAATTGTTGCTTGGCTTGAGATAGACAACCTTATCGGTAACCTCTGGCTCCTCCTGCTTTGGCTCCTCACCACTTACAGTCTGCTTTACAGCAGTGGTGTAGTCAGCACCCGCCTCAACAACATATAGGTTGTGGTTAGAGTAGTTGAAGTAGACATCGTAAACGCCTGTCGCCTCAACGCACATATCTACACCATCCTTAGATGCCTCGATATAGTGGTTTGCCTTGATGTAGTTAACGCTACTTGCACCATACTTATCAGCCCAATCTGTAGATGGCTTGCGTACAAGGAAACCCTCAGCAGCGTTTAGAGTTACATTATTCAATACCACCAAGTTATCGACATTTGTAGTGAGCATAGCAGTATCTGCCCAGCCACTGAAGACACCAAGGAGAGCCCACTCTGAAGCTGCGCCAGGGATTACAACATTTGAATCCTCTGCCACTACAGCTGTTGCGCCATCCTTAGTGATAACGATATCCTGTGGCTCAGTGCTCTTATCTGTAGTTGTAAAGTAGTAAGATAGAGTCTCACCGATATACTCTATGCTCACTGGATATGTAGTACCCTCAATAAGAGCACCCTCCTCAGCAGTGATAGCCTCACCATTGTGTGATAGGTGAATATAGAGAGGATTCCACTCCGCACGGTTATCGATAGTGATATCCACAGTGCGATCTGTTAGCTCCTCAACAAAAACGTATTTGAAGTGTTTGTTTGCAGTGTTGAAGTAGATATCGAACTTACCCGATGCTGTAGAGACGATATCCTCGCCCGACAATACAAGCGTATACTCCTTATCAAGCTCAGCATTTAGCTTGCCACCCTCGTAACCGTAGTTAGGCTCATCCCAAGTTTTGCCCTCAACAAACTTAAAGGCATCGCCCTTGAGGAGCTCAATACCACGAGCTACAAGCCAACCATCCTCAGCGTAATCCATAGCGACAGGGTTTGTGACATCCCAATTCTGGAAAGAACCAACAACACCCATAGATGCCTTAGGAGCTACATAGCCCTCGCTATTACCCCAAACACCAACAGCCCAATCAAGGATGTAGTAGTAGTTCTCAGGCTCAGCACCGATAAACAAGTCCTCAGACTGATTCCAAACATGGTTAGCCTCTGCCTCGCTATTCCAAGCAAACTCCTCATAATCAGGGTTCATACGGCAGAAGATCATACTCTTCATATTTGCAGGAACACGGCACTCGAAGATAGAATCACCATCAGCATCTGTCATAGCCACAGCACTGTTTGCCCCCTCGTCGTTGAAGAAGTATGCTGCAAACCAAGCATTTGCCTCATTCCAAACACCAGGGTTTAGATATACCAATGTAGGCTCTGCCTCGAATGCACCAAGCTCGTAGATACCACCAACCTCAACAGCAAGAGACTCAAAACTCTTTACAACCTTACCGTCGATGCTAACAGCAATGTTAACCTCAGATGCACCATCAGCATAGAATGGCACCCAAATATCTGAGCCAGCAGCAAGAGTAACAGTTGTAGTATAGCCATTTGAGCTACCTACACCCGCAAAAATCATATCTGTAGCCTCAATCTGAACATCGCTGTCAGATGACAAACGGAAGAATGAACTCTCAACACCAAGAGTCACCTTGCGATCTGCTGGGAAGGCAGTGTAAGAGGTCTCAAGACGAAGACCACCCTTACCCTTATCGCTATCCACAACATTATCCTTATGACCATGCCATGAAGAGATCTGAATGTTGCTTGCTGAAGCAACGCTATTAACACCAGCCTCAGTAGATGTAAATGTGCTCAACGCCTCTGGAGTGTTAGAGAAGATAAACTCCTTGCCGTCAGCAACCACACGAAGCTGATCATCACCAGTCCATACGGTCTTCCAACCCTCACCATCAGCAACCACATCAACACGAGTGTTGTCGATCTCCGCCTCAAATGAGAAGCTCTCATTCTTAGAAGATGGCTCATTTGATAGACCATCCTCACACGCTGCAGCGCCCAATGCAATAAACGCTACAAGCATCAAATTCCAAAACTTTTTCATTGTTCTATATATTTGTAAATAAATATCTTTGAGAGTATACAAAAATAGTAATAACGCACGAAATTCCTCAATTTTTCGCACCCTTTATCGCCGAACGGACATATTACATAGACGAACGGCAGAAAAACAACCGAGAACAGATATACCCTATCCGCACAAAAGTGAAAACTGAGACCTGAACTTTGCGATTAATTGGATTGTTGAACTATTTTGAGGATGCTCCCAAGACTCCCTTAAGATTCTTCGCCCAAACACCCTTTGCTCGCATTACCTGCTCAACAATATCACGAACAGCACCGTGGCCACCATTGAACTCAGAGATATAACGAGAGGCCTCGACAACCTCCATAGCAGCATCGGCAGGGCATACAGGAACACCTACAAGGCGCATACACTCGAGGTCAGGAATATCGTCACCCATATAGATAACATTCTCTAAATCAATATTGTAGTCGGCAACAAACTCGTGAATAGCAGTAACCTTATCCATACAATTTAGATAGTAGCGGGTAACGCCAAGCATCTGCAAACGGTTTTCGAGCATACGACCGCGACCGCCAGAGATAATGCAAATCTTAAGACCCTCGCGGATAGCTGATGCTATAGCATAGCCATCTTTGGCATTGTAGCGGCGGATAAAATCGCCATCAGGGGTAGGTATAATACCTCCGTCGGTCATAACGCCATCGACATCCAAGACTATCGCCTCAACGCGAGCTATATCTTCTTTGAAGTTTCCCATATACTTTCTGTTATATCTTTATAAATCTGTCTCTTAGAGACATCATTCTCCAAGAGATCTAAATGCTTTGCGGTAATAGTTTTATCCCCTCTAATAGCGGGACCCGTCTGCACGGCTGAGGGATTGCCAGAGTCGATTGCCTTGCTTGCTGTCTCGGCAATAATTGGGCGCAGTAGGTCAAACGAAAGCCCCTCCTTAGCGAGGATATCGGTGGCAATACCATAGAGGTGGTTTGTAAAATTATTCACAAAGACCCCGGCAAGATGAATCTGCTTACGGCGCGCACTATCGGCGTACTCCACACGCGAACTTATACGGTGGGCAAACTGTGTCAAAAACTCAGCAACAGCCTCATTATCAGCCTCAACAAAGAGTGGGACATCTTTCAGTGTAATACCTCTGCCGGCGCTAAAACTCTGGAAGGGATACAATATACCACGTCTCTCAGGGCGAGGGATAGCACCCATCTCAACACTACCCGCCGTATGCACCACGATAGCCTCCTCGGAGAAGTTGTAGCCACACGCCACGCCCTCAACTGCCCTATCGCTCACCGAGATAATATAGATATCTGCTTCTGCCAACTGCATAGGGTTGGTACTCCAGCTACAGCGACCTATCTCTGCCACCACCTTGCATCGCTCGGCATTGCGAGCCATAACCTGTCGAAGCTCCACATCAGACATATCGGCAAGGGTGCGAGCAAAGGCCTCAGCAACATTACCCGAGCCAATAACAACCGCCCTAATAGGCTGATTATCATCTATAAACTCCTCTATGTGACCCAATGAATCCATTCCTATCTCTTTATATGTATCACCCAAATATCAGAGCCTATGGCGGTTATCGCCATCATACGCTCCGAGCCAGCACGCATCGACGTAGCCTTTCGCACCGCCTCGATACTAAGCTGTGTATCGCGCTTAAGAATCTCAACACCCACACCCTTAAACTCCTTTTTAAGTTGCTTGGGGTTGTAGCGCTCGATGCGCTCTATCTCGTAGACCTTAGCAGGTATCTGCCACTCAGGCAGAGCACTTGCAAAGGCATAACCATTATTGCTCCAAATCTGTGCATAGGGACTAAACTCTGCCACCGCCACACGCCCCTTCTGCATCGCCACATCTGGGATTATCAAATATTTAGCACTATCAATATCGAGCAGAGCTGTCGTATGTTGTGCCGTTGTAGCATCGAAATCATACTCCCAGACGCCAACGCCAGCAATAACAATGCGCAACACCTGCTTCGCCGCCTTAGTATATATATTGAGCTCCTTGCACTCACCAGCAATCGAGACCACCTCAACCTCGGAACAAGGGAAGAGCCTACGCGCCTCCTCAACATCGAACAAAGGGGACAACTTAACACCCAAACGATTGGCAACCCTCTCAATATTAGGCATCTGTTCCAACACATTAGGCGAACAATCCTCCATACGCACCATCTTCTTGCCCTCGGCAGAGCGACGGTCAGGGTCCACAAAAACCCAGTCAAAGTGCTCCTCACAACTGCTCAAATACTCCTCGGCTGTGGTCGTCACCACCTCAACATTCTTAATACCGAGCAGTCCTAAATTATACCTCACAACACGCGCCAAGACCTCATCGCGCTCGAGAGCAACAACCCTATCAAAGCGCTCGGCAAAGCTCATCGTATCGATACCAAGTCCGCAGGTCAAATCGAGGAGACTGCCACCACTAATAGCCTTAACGCCAGCACTATCCTCACTCGACGACTGCTCAAAGGCACGAGGTGGAATGATGCAACCCGCGCTATAGAGGCGTGGCAACTTATGCTTGGCGCGCTGCAAGTACTTCACCTGCGTAGCCACCAACGAGGCATTCTCCACACGCTTATCCAACGCCACCACCACGGGGTCTCGCTCGATATTGCGCAGTACGCACTGGCGAAACTCCTCAGTAGCCATTATATCTATATCGACATTGGATAGCATACTATATATATTCGTTATTTAACAAACTTCAATGCACGCCACTCATCCTCAGATAGGCACTCCACGGGAGTTAAGCCCAATGCCATAGCTGCATTTTCAATATCCTCAACATCCTCGGCAAGGAAACCGCTCAACAAAAGAGAGCCTCCCTGCTCTATAGCCACAACATACTGCGCGATATCGGCAAGGATAATGTTTCTATTGATATTCGCCACAACAAGATTATAGCTCTTGCCCGCAATACTCTCCACCGTGCCGTGGATAACCTCGATGCGCTCCGCCAAGTTGTTCAAACGTGCCGACTCCTTAGCGCTCTCCACCGACCAAATATCGATATCGATAGCATCGGCACTCTCAGCACCACAGCGTAATGCCGCCAATGAGAGCACACCCGTGCCACAACCCACATCCAACACCCTGCCCTCAGGCTTTATGGCGTGGATAAGGCGACACATAAGGCGTGTAGTCTGGTGATGACCCGAACCAAAAGACATCTGAGGAGCAACAACTATATCGATAATGCCCTCAGCAGCGGGCTCGTGATGAGGTGCGCGGATAACCATAATATCATCTATCTCAACACGCTCAAAACCAGTACTCTCCCACTGGGCATTCCAGTTCTCATCCTCAATAATCTCTTCACCGAGCAACTTACCATACTCCGAAACTACACCGAGCGCCTCCTCGCGACACTCCGCCCAGCCCTCTGCAAGGATATATGCCTTTAAAACAACACCCTCATCCGTAGCCTCCGTATCGAAGCTCTCAAATGGAAAGTCGGCAAGGTAGGCAGTCAGGATATCTGACATATCCTCGCTCTGACACACGACACTTATTTCAACATACTGCTTCATACACTCATACTATGCTATACAAAAAATTTAAGTACAAATATTGCCGCCAAGACATACATTCCAACCGTCAACTTCTCGTGCTTACCGCTGAGAACATTGATAAGAACATAGCTCAAATGACCCAATACGATACCATCCGAAATACTGTAAGTCAAAGGCATAAGAAGTATGCAGATAAATGCTGGAATAGCCTCTGAGTAGTCTTTAAAGTCTATTTTAAGCACCGAGCTCATCATCATCAAACCAACCAACACCAAGACTGGAGTGGTTGCTGATGGCGGAATTGCCAAGAAGACAGGCGAAAAGAACAACGCAACAAGGAAGCATATACCCGTTACAAAGGCCGTCAAACCACTTCGGCCACCCTCGTTAACACCTGCAGCACTCTCAACATAGACTGCAACGGTACTTGTACCCATCATCGCACCCGCAGCAGTAGAGATAGAGTCCACCATAAAGATCTTCTTAAGTGCAGGAATCTTGCCATCCTTATCGAGCATGTTCGCCTGCTGCGAGACACCAATCACCGTACCGATACAGTCAAACAAGTCTACAAATAGTAGCGTAAACACGATGATAGCCATATCCTTAGTAAGCACACTATCCCAAGTAAACTGCATAAAGATTGGCTCAACAGATGGTGGCAGACTCGCAACACCATTCATATTGGTTACACCCATAGGAATACCAATAAGCGTCGTTGCCAAAATACCAAATAGCAAAGCTCCCTTAACACGCTTAACAAGCAATACTGAGGTTATAATAATACCTATAATGCTCAAGCCCATAGTATATGTAGGCTCGCTCAACGACACCAAAGTCTCCTCGTTGTTAACAATCACACCACCATTCTTAAGACCGATAAAGGCGATGTAGAGACCGATACCAGCACCAATAGCATTCTTCAACGAGTTGGGGATTACTTCTACAATCTTCTCACGCAGATTGGTTACCGTAAGAAGCATAAATACCAAGCCCTCAAAGAATACCGCTGTTAGGGCAAACTGCCACGAGTAGTCCATAATCTCACATATCGTATAGGCAAAGAAGGCATTAAGACCCATACCTGGAGCAAGGGCCAATGGCTGTTTTGCATACAACGCCATAAAGATTGTTGGCAGTGCTGACATGAGCACAGTAGTGGTAAAAAGCGCACCCTTATCCATACCTGTGTCCGACAGAATTTCTGGGTTAACTGCCAAGATATAGGCCATTGTAAGGAAGGTTGTCAAGCCCGCCATAATCTCCGTACGCACGGTGGTCTTCTGCTTGTCAAATCCAAAAAGTTTCTCCTTCATAATGTAGTGCAAGCGATTTGTTCGCGAATATTCGTACAAAGATACGAAAAAAAGCTAAAAGTATGGTATCTGCAACGCATATTTCATAAAACTTATGCGAAGCATACCATACTTTTCAGTTTTCAGTTTTCAGTTTTCAGTTTGTTTGTGCTACTCCTGCGGAGTCTTAAACCTATCGAGAAAAGCGATAAGAGAGGTATCACTATCGGTAAGTCCGAACTTCTGGCGAAGGCGTGAGCGAGCAACATTGATACTTCCTGTACTCTGATGCGTAATCTTTGCGATCTCCTTGGTAGACAGGTTCATGTGAATGAAAGTACAAAGCTTGCGTTCGTTCTTCGTAAGGTTCGGAAACTCCTTAAGGAGGTTATCAAAGAAGGTGTCGTTACTAAGGAGCGTCATCTCCACCTCTGCCCAGTCACCACCCGAAGCATCACCCTGCTGAAGATGACGAATGATGCGCCTTAGCTCGTTACGCATCTCGCGGATATCCGTTGAGTTAACCACGCTATTAAGTTCTTCGAGGATAGCATCTCTATTCTTCTGCTCCTCGAACTGCTGAAGTCGCTGAATCTTAATTATTTCGCTTTTGTAATTTAGTTCCTGCTCAGCCTTAGCATTAAGAAGTCGCTGATTCTTGCGCTGAAGACGATAGCGCGAAAGGAAGAGCATCGCCACAACAACCATAAGCACCATACCCGCGATATAGATACGCATCATCATACGGTGGTGCACACGCTCCTGCTCGTACGCCTTCTGCTGCTCACGGTGAAGCTGCTCGGCGCGCTCAATCTCAAGTTCGTTGATTAGCGACGAAAGTTCAACGATATTCTCGTTATTATGCTGGCGCGTATAAATCTCGGCAAAGAGCATCAGAGCCTCGTATGCCTCCTTGTAACGACCCTTGCTACGATATATATCCTGCAGAAGGAAGTAGGAGTGGACGTTTTTAGAGTCGAAATCACCCTCACCAAGTAACTCCACTGAGCGAGTGATATCGGCAATGGCGCGATTGTAATCATTGAGGTTTAGGTGGTAAAATGCTGAAGCAGAGTAGAAGTAACCCTCCTCTTTGAAGTTGCTAAGGAGAGGTCGAGCACACTCCAAATACTCCGCCGCACCCTCGATATCCTCATACGATAGCGCCAACATCGAGGCATTGAGATAGACATTTATCAACAAGTCGTTGAAACCATACTCCTTACAAAGCTCCTCCGAGCGCTGCGTAATATCCGAAAGTTCCTCGTACGATAGCTGATAGTTAAAGCGGTTGTTCATAGCGCGCACTGCCTGATGAGCCTGCTCGCGATTGCTATAGCTACCTGCCACACGGCTATTATACTCCAGTGCCGCATCTAAATCCTTGTGATAGAAGTATGTAACACGCTCCAACACAAGATAGGCCTCACGCATAGAGGTTGTATCACCCGACACCTCCGCCTCACGGAGCGCTGCAATACTACGGCTAAAGGCATCGTGATAGTTATCGTTGCGAAGATAGATGCGACCCAACAGAGCATTGGTGCGCGTTAGACAGGCCTTTTCGCCCAAGCTCTCATATATGCGCGCCGACTGCAAACGATACTCCAGCGCCTTGCGATATTGATGCAAATGACCCTCGGCATACTCCGACATAAAGTCGTACACCATAGCCACATCAAGATTTATTGTCGTGGTATCCAAATCCGAGATAAAACGCTCGGCATATATGTGCGCCGAATCACGATTTGCATTGCGCAAGTTGCTAAACATCTCGAAATCTTGCTGCTGCTTGCGAGAACTGAACTGCTGAGCCCCAATATCTTGCACCATGCAAACTAAAAAAAGTGCGATAATGGCAACTATACGTTGTTTTGCTATGTAATTTTTCGTTGCACGGTTAAATATCATATTATTAGCCATTTAAGTAAAAATGTTATACAAATGTAATACTATTTTTTTGAAATGTAGCAATAAAATAACATATTTTTTGCACAAAAAAACATTTCGTTATATTATTTTTGTGTAACGATTGAGGCGAATATCAAACTAAAACACACTAATACGATGAAACGACTTCTACTTTCACTCCTTACTTTGGCTGCTTTTGCGAGCTGCGAGACTGACACTACAAACAACCCTCAGAAGCCTGATGTGCCACCTACACCTCCTGTTGATGAGACTGGCATCGTTATCTCTGTAGACCCAAACCGTCTCACCGAGTACCAAGTTATATATAGTGTACATCCTCACGACAAGGATGCATTCTACTATTGCGATGTAATGTCGAAGGCTCGCTTCGAAACTGCCGATATCAACGAAATTAAGGCAGAGTTCGACACAGCGCTTCGCAACTACGCTGAGATGACTGGCGACACATACGAGGCTGTATGTGAGCAGATGCTCTTCTGGGGTGATACAGAGGAGTTCGTTAGCAACGCTGGCTACCGCGCCGACACAGACTTCGTTATCTTCTCATTCTACTGGACTGAGGACGACCTTATGCCAGAGGATATCTACACCACAGAGTTCCGCACACCTTCACACTATGTATCACCCGAGAACGTAGAGATCGCTTTCGATGGCATTGATGCATACGAGATGACCGTTAAGTGCACACCTACATCTAATGTTGATTGTTATTACTACTACTTTGAGGAGACGGCAAAAGTAGAGGCTATGCTTGCAGGTTTAGAGGATGTAAATGCCTATATGTCTTACCACGCAATGAACGTAGGTACAAAGAAGGCTGGCGAACAGACAATAGCACAGAAGGGTCTTAAGCCTGAGACCTCATACACAGCCCTACTTATGGTTATCGACAAGGATGGTCACCGTATGCAGACCTCTGCAACGCAGACTACAGTTGCTGTTGAGCAGTTTGAGCGCGTTGAGTCCCCATTGTTCGAGAGTCTTCTTGGTGAGTGGACTGGTGTTCAGACCATTTACGATGGCTTTAACGAGCCTGCAGAGAACACCTTTACAGTAAACATCGTTACTGGTGTTGATGACTACGACTACAACTATCGCGACAACAACCAGCTTCTTGCCTTGGTTAACGGCTGGTGCAATGTAGCATACTACAGCGTTACCGACCTTATCAGCTACGAGATTGAGGAGCCAGAGCTTAAGTGGGGTCCTAAGTGGGTTATCGATATCGCTGAGGGTGATGTAATCACTATCGACGGTCACGCACGCTACTCAGTTGTAGGCTGGCAGTTCTTCGGTCAGAGCTACATACTTAGCGCAAATGCTGATAGCGGTGAGTTTAATTTGGAGACAACTCTTAATGTAACACTATCAGAGGATGGCAACACCCTTACTATCTCATCACCATTGGCGGGCCATTACCCATCGTTGGGCTACAACTTCGAGGATCTTGCTTGGATGGCTCAGGGTTATGGTCTATCAGATATCGTTCTCACACGTAAGTAATTGTTTTGCAAATATATAACTAACAAAATACCTAAAATTATGAAAAAGTTTGCTTTATTGCTTCTATCAGCCCTTTGCTTTATGGGTTGTGAGAATTTGTTTCAGAGTGAGGATAGTACCACACAGCCTACCGTAGCTCTTGAGAAGGTCTCTGTGACAGCTACCAGCGTAACTTTCAAGGTTACAACCACTAATGCTACCGAGGCTTGCTATATGGTACTCGGCGACGAGGAGACAAGTCCATCACTCGACACTATCCTTGAGAGCGGAACTGCTGTTGCCCTTAAGGGTGGCGTAGCAGAGGTTACTGCTACAGGTCTTACTGCAGAGACAGAGTATAAGGTTGTTGCTGCAGCTAAGAATGGCTCAAATAAGGCTGGCTCAAACACTCTCTATGTAACAACAGCTGAGGCTGGTGCATTGAATGTAGAGATGGAGCTTGTAAATGTTGCTCACGACTCAATTAACTTCCGCTACACCATTACAGGTGCTGAGCGCGCTGCATACCTTGTAATGTACGCATCGAAGGAGACACCTGAGGCTTCATACGTATTCCTCAATGGTGAGGAGTTGAACCTTGCTTCTAAGGAGGCTGTAGAGGTTACAAACTTGGAGAATGTTAAGGAGTACCGCTTGGTTGTTGCTGCTGCAGATGCTGAGAACAACACCGTTGTACGCGATCTTACCTTCACAACTAAGGATGATCCTGCAAATGTTGTAGAGCACAACTACACTCGCGTTAGAGGTTCAAAGTATGGCTCTAACTACTACCTAATGTTCTCTTACGAGGATGCTAACGAGGCTGATAACTTCGCATACAACGACAAGACTTTGTGCCTTGACTTCTACGGCGACCCAGATAAGGATTACCTTCCAGCTGGCACTTACGAGGTTAAGGAGTCTACAGAGTGGCCTTGCCTTAACTCTATGCGCTACTCTACATACGGTTACGACAATGGCGTACAGCTAAAGAGCGGTGCTGCAGTTGTTACTATCGATCCAGAGACTAAGGCTTACACATTCGAGATGGATCTATATCTTAAGGATGGTCGTCACATGGTTGCACACTACACTGGTGATGTAGACAATATGCCAGTTGTAGATAAGGTTACTATCGCTACTACATGCACTAACGCATCTGCAACTACTAACGACGAGGGTAAGAACTGGGCGTTGACACTTTCTGATGCAGAGGGCAACACCGCAGTATTCTATGTAGCAAATGCTTACGAGGCTAAGTATCTTGCTAAGAACAGCTACACCATCAACACATCTGACGAGGAGCTTTCAGCAAGTTCATTGGCAGCTGAGGCGGGTCAGTTCGACAGCGCTACTTCATACTTTGTTGTTGCAGGCGATGCTACTCAGTACAAGTTTGCTAAAGGTACTCTTAACGTAGATATCGACTGGGCTAACCAGAAGTATATGATGACCTTCTACGGTAAGTTGGAGAATGGCTACGAGATCGAGCTTCAGTTCAACGACGCTGTTGATGGCATCTCATTGAAGCAGTCTTCTGAGATTGTAAGCGTAATGTTGGATGTTGCTACAGCACGCTCATTCGAGGACAATACAAACTGGTATATGACCTTCACACAGAGCGTTGAGGGTGTAGAGAAGTATCGTCTTATCCTCGATGCATTCTGCCCTGCAATGCCTTACCTTCCTGCTGGTACATACTCAACAGCTGGTACAAACGATGGTCGCAGACTAAATGCCGATGGCACAACACTTTACGTTGCTGGCGAGGGTCAGTACTCTCCAGCTGAGGCTTCAGCAAATGTAACTGTAGATATGTCTGCAAAGACCTACACATTCAACATCTCATTCAAGATTGAGGATGGCCGTACATTCGCATTCGCATACGTTGGCAAGGTTGACGGTATGGAGATCGTTGATGCTGAGGATGTGCCAGACACTATCAACTGGACAAGTGTGACTGCAAAGCACTGGTATAGCGATAACTGGCAGCTCGTTATCGCTGACGAGAGCGGCGAGTACAACTTGGAGCTCGACCTTCGTTGTGGCGATTCATCAGTTAACTACCTCCCTACAGGTGTTTACGGTCTTAACGCCTCTACTCCAACATACATCGACGGTAACTACAGCAAGTTCAATGGCAACTCTAAGGCTTTCAAGGCTGCAACTTTGAATGTAACATACCTTGAGGCTACACAGACCTACGAGATTTCGTTCGATGTAACTCTTACCGACGACCGCAACCTTACTGGTAGCTACACAGGTGCCGTTGCAGGTTCTCCAAAAGCTTAACTCCAAAGTCATATACGATGTCTAACAAAACATGACAGCGACTATGAGAAATATATGGTTAATTCTATGTTCTGCTCTTACCCTTACACTCTTTGCAGGGTGTAAGGGCGATGAGCCAGCAACCACAAACGCCTCTCTCGAGTTCGACAAGAGCGTGGTGGAGGCTACTGCTGACGGTGGCACTTTCGAGATTGCATACACCCTTAAAGGTGTTGCCTCTGGTGCCGAGATTACGGCTACTGCCGAGAAGAACTGGGTGCGTAACGTAGATACATCGCTCCCAGGCACTATCTCTTTCACGGTAGATGCGAGCTACGAGACTAAGGAGCGCAAGTGTCGCATCGAGGTTATCTGCCCTGGTGTATATCCTAACCCTATAATCACTGTTAAGCAGGCAGTAGGTAAGGAGCACTCTATCAAGCTTGAGACTGTAAAGGTGGGCGCTACAACCATCACAATGGATGTTATCCCTCAGGATAAGAATATGCCATACATCTTCATCCTCGGCACTGGCAAGTACTTCGAGGAGAACGACGGTGAGCTTATGTACAGCGACGAGGCGTTGTGGGCAAGCGATATGGAGATTTTTGAGAGCTTTGGCGCAGCCTTTGGTGGCGACGCATCTACTGGTGCCGCAGCCTTTATGTACTCTGGCGATTTGTTGGGTCATCAGTTCACTGGCGTAACCCCTGGCACAACATACGTTGCATACGCATACGGTTTTGACAAGGAGAACTTGAAGCCTCTAACCGAGATTTCACGCCTTAAGATCACTACAACTTCTGTTAACGACTACACCCTACACTTCGACTTCAACGTGGAGGTTGACGGTCCTAACGTAACTATCGACATCGCACCTCAGGGCTACGATGGTTACTACTATTATGGTGTATTCTGGGCGAAGGATGTAGCGGGTGCTACTCCTGAGGAGTTGCGCGACCACTGCGAGAGCACTTGGGAGAGCGAGAAGGCATACTACTCATCATTCTTCGATACTACCGAGGAGGGTCTACACTTCATCTTTAACGAGTTGGCGTTCCGTGGTCCTCAGCACTTGGAGGTCGAGCTCGATGCCAACACCGAGTTTATCCTCTGGGCGTTCGGTATGGATGGCGAAGCGTTGTTGAACACTACACCAGAGTTCTACAACTTCAAAACTGGTAATGTTAAGGTTTCAGAGAACGTATTTACACTATCTGTACCTGAGATTCACCCTCGTAAGGCTACTGTAAAGGTCGAGACTACAAACGATGATACTTACGTAGCAACCCTCGTTGCTGGTGACCGCTTCGAGAATAATACTGACGTTGAGATTATGGAGTACATCCTTACAAACTTCAGTGTTCAGTACGCCTCTGGCACAAGCAGCGACACTGCAACAGGACTTACACCATCTACCGAGTATGAGTTGTTGGTATTCGGTGCTCAGGCAGGCTCTCCAACCACAGGTCTTAGCCGTCTTAAGTTCACCACTAAGGAGGTAGAGTATGCTGATCTCGACTTTGAGCTATCAGTTGGCAACTACTACGACGGCTCTGAGCTTGCGAAGCTAAACCCAGACTACGAGGCATACTCGGGCTATGTTGTAGCACCTGTAACAGCTACCGTAGACCAGAACGCTGTAGCCTTCTACTTCAGCTATATGTACGCTCTTGACTATCCATATTATATATATGAGCAGCTTATCGAGGGTCTGCTTGCAGATGGCGAGGCGGAAGAATTGACATCATACTACGTCTTTGAGTTCGATACTGCATACACCTTCTTCGGTGTTGCGGAGGACAAGGATGGCAACTTCACAAAGATGTGGGCATCTAAGGATACCACATTTAAGCGAGAGAACTGCGCACCAGCTGAGGAGTACTTCGCCTCAGCCTCAACAAGCGGTTTCGACGCCTCAAAGAAGAGCGCGCCACGCTCAACTACGGGACTACTAAGCCTATAGTTGCGTAAGAGACTATAACAAATTAGGGCAACCAAATCGATTATCCTTTTTCGGCGGTGAATAATGTTTCGCCGCCGAATTTGTTTATATTCAATACATTAGGGGGGGGTGTGCCGCGAAACGATATTGCTCACAAAAATCGCTTAAACCCTATTTTTACTCTTGCTGTGTAGTCTTCTATGTAGTCTAAATTAAAGTCAATTGGTGCTACTTGGTACGGCTTAAATAAAATTCAATATTCTGCTCTTTTTGTCTTTGAAATTTTAATCTGTCGCATTTTGTCAGTCTATTGCTATACCTTTGTATCAAAATTTAACAGCAAAGGGTATGGAGCAGAAACAGACAAGCGAGCAAAATCGCAAGGAAAAATCATTTAGTGAGCAGTTGGTGGAAAGTATTGCAAACAAACCGTTTACAGCCGAGCATTGGCAAAGATGCGCCGACTCATTTCCCGAAAATA